>ERZ795044.4248-NODE-4248-length-11811-cov-4.969292_pt1 | contig 11811 bp, 9 predicted proteins | sample MGYA00375128_ERZ795044 | MGnify/ENA primary metagenome ERZ795044 (study PRJEB30173, sample SAMN05720213) | anaerobic digester metagenome | isolation source: active sludge of municipal wastewater-treating anaerobic digesters | place: USA | collected 2014-12-22 ... | reverse complement strand
AACAAAGAAAATGCCAAAAAAATGGACGTAATTGCTCAAAAAACTGAAGAACTCAATACTGCATTTTATGTAATTGGCAGTAAAAAAGAGTTAATGGAAAATAAGATTATTACAAAAGAAGGAGGCTTTGTTGGAATAGGAAAAATTGAAAAATTAAGAGAAGATTTTAATAAAGATTATTTTACAAAAATTGACATTACGTCTTTAAATGAAATTTCAATCAATGCATCTAAAGCAAAAATTATTACTTCACATCCCAATGGTTCATATAAAATTGAAATGAATGGGAAGAAAGTTGATAAAATAACGATTATAGATAAAAAAACGTTTTGGTCTGTTTCTAAATACTTAGTTATTGTGATTGAGTAAATATCGTTTACATAACCTTGATCGCTTTGTATTATTAACATTGTTTTTATTAGTATACAATGCTGATATTAACGCTCAATCCTTAATTAAAAAATATTTTCAATTACCGTGTGCAGAAAAAAGATGGGTGATATGCCATCTATTTATATCAAAACATATTTTTGAGCTTAGCGAAGAAGCTATTAACGCTACTAAATCATTATTAACCGATACCACACTTGACGGAGATATGTCTGGTAGACAATTAGATGCTTTTCGTCATGCTTATTGGATGGCATTAATTACCCAAAAATATGGAGTTAAAATAGCAATGTCTTTAGGTAAAGCACATGAAAAAGGAAATTACCAATACTATAAAAGAAATAAAAAAGAAGAAGGTATATTACCCGATTTTGAAAGCTCGCAGATGGACTTTCTGAATAACGATATTGGTATTGAGATAGGGAAAAATATTCAATTCGATAACAAAACGATGTTAAAAGCATTGGTAATTAATTATATTAAAGAGGGGAAACTATATGTATTATTTAAAAATAAATCGAATTTGTATTTGGATTGCAATCGAAACATAATTGTAAACGATAAAAAATCGTGGTATTCAGGAAAATGTATCGTGCCTTCTAACTATAAAAAAGAATAGCTACTTCGTTTATTTAAAGTAGCTATTCAAAATAATTGTTAAAAATTTTTTAAACTAGTATTCCCAAAGGTCATGCTCCACTTTAAACATAAAATCTTTAATTCTTTCTGATTCGAGCATGGCATCTAAACCACTTTTATACTGCCATACAAAGCGGTTGTTATAAACATTGGTTTCTTGGTAAATAAAACTGCTGAAGCGGCGTTTAAAGAATATGTCGTCAAAAGTTCTGCGTTCAGAATCATTGTAAGGATTAAAAACTTCATGATTTGCCAATAAAGGTCGAGCTGCAGGGAAGTATATCCACATAACAAGTTTCATTTCTAATTCCTTTTCATCTCCTTCACCAGCATCTTTTTGTGTTTCTTCTCCAATTGCTGCATCTCTTGCATACATTCTAATAGGTGCAATACCTATTATTCTTACTTCGAGCATAGAGCGTTGCTTATCAAAATACCAATATTCTTTCATTAAGTAACGGGTAACTTCTTCAGGTTTACGTTCACCGGGAATAACTTTGAGAACTTGGGTGCCGGTAGCTTCATCATCAACATATTGTGAATCAACCTTAGCACCTAATTTTGAATTAATTTCTGCTATAGTTAGTGGGGTTGTAAATTCATCATCTACATCGCTATATGCTACCAATCCTTCATTTTCTATTCCATAAAGAAGTAAATCGGTTAAACTATAACGGTCGTCTATTTTTCTTGTTGGAAAATATAGCGGGTGATTAATTTTTTCACGTAGGTCGAGCATTCGCCAAATCTTTTTTCCCCACATCATATCAGCTTCGCGTAAATGATGGTAGGGGACAGGCTTTCGAGCCGGTACGTGTTCTTTTACATAAACTCCATCGAGCACATCACTTTGCTTTTGCTGTGCAAATGCAAAACTTGTTGTTAGCCCAATAACTATAAGAAAAATTAATTTTTTCATAAAAACATAATTTTATTATTAAGACGTATAATTCTTGCTAAATATTGTTTTTCTATAATATTTAAAGCAAAAATCATATGCATTATTCCATTTTAAAAGCAATAGAACCTAAATTACGAACAGTACCATCAGGACCTGCTGCTTTTACACCTTCAATATAAATTTTCTTACCACGCTGAACTTGATTAATCAAAGCAATTTGTTCCGGTGTAAATTTAGAACCTCTTGCCATAGCATCTTTAGTAAAACCACCAATATTTGATGATACTGTAAATTCAGTAACATTAAATTTCAAGTCAAAGTCAAATCCTTCCAAGGTAGCTGAAACGCCATTTTGAGCAATAAGAAGACCTTTTGAAATACTTCCTCCTTTTTTACCGGCTACAGTTGGAACAGGGTCAGGAATACGTTTTACGCGAAATTCCTTACTTCCCATACTTCGAGCTCCACCTTTGTCATCTTTTACAGAAACTGAGATATTTGTTTTACCGGGGGTAGTAACTTTTGCCACCCATGCTCCTTTACCCGAACGATAGATAGATCCACCCGAGCAACTTGCAGAAATTTGATCATCTCTAAAACCGGGAACAGAAATTTCAATTGGATTTTCAACGCCGATATAAAGTACGTTCATTTTTGTTGGTGAAACTACAGCCATAGGCGGTGCAACAGTGTACTCAATATTGTATTTCCCTCCTGATTTTACCGGAACTTCTTTATATTGTCCGGTAGAAGGATTAAATACTTTAATGATGGCAGCATATTGATGACTTCCTACACCAGCTCCTTCAACTAAATATTTAGCAATACCACGGTTCATTTTTATGGTTTTGATATTTCCGCTTAATTTACCGCTTGTTGAATCATAACTATCACCAATCAAAACTTGAGACATGGTATCGGTTGAGCTAAATGCTGCAATAAATAGTTCAGCTTCGTACTTATCGCCCGAAATCAGGTAATTAGAACGAGGAATTACTCTAGGTGCAACCGTGTCAAATTTAAAGTCAGTAGCACCAATACCACTTAATAATTGTTGAATAACTTTAGCTTCAGCAACTTTAACTTGGTTTTGTAATTGTGAAAGTACGGTTAATGTTGCAATAGCCGGAATTTCAGCAAATTGTTTCGTTTCCCAGTATTTATCTTCTGGTTTGTCGGGGTTTGCTTTTGGATCGTCTTCAGTATTAATACCAAGATCGCCTAATTGTTTTATTAAATTTTCTTTCTCCGGAAGCTGAATTTTAGGGTCTTTAAATAAATCCAATAAATTCTTTTTATATTCTATTAGTTTTTCTTTAATTTTCCTGGCTTCACCTTGCGAACCATCCACACTTTCGCCTAACATATAATAATGCGGAACATCGCGTTGGTCTTTGGCTTCAAACAAAAGAAGATCTTCGGCTGCTTTTTCAGCTTCTTCTTTTGGTTTTCCATCGCATTGCATAATAAGGTCAACTTTTTTCTCTTGCAAATATTTAAAGAGTTCTTCAGCATATTTTTTTGCTTTTGAAGCAGCTTCATAATAAGGAGCTACTTTAAGCGGGTCATTTTGTTTTGCTCTTTCAAATGCATCGTAAGTAAAGCCATTGCTTAAATTAAAACTTACGTTTGTTTTTTGCAATCCTTCATTAACGACAGCAAATGCATTTAATATATCTTTGGAAACATTCAACGCCAGCATAGCTGTTAGGAACAAGTACATCATTCCTATCATTTTCTGACGCGGGGTTTCCGGACAATTGGTGGCACCCATATTCTATCTTTTTTTTAATTAACCTACTAACGATTACTTATTAAAATTCATTGCAGATAACATGTTGCCATAAATAGTATTCATAGCAGCTAAGTTATTGCCAAGTTTAGAAATTTCTTCACGATATTTCTTCACATCTTCAACAGAATTTTTCATGCTTTCCATAATTTCATCCATTCCGCTGAACATTTTCTTAGAATTTTCTAAATATTCGTTAGAACCTTGCAATTGCATTTCATAAATAGCATTTAAAGCTGTAAGATTTTTAGCCATTATTTGCAATTGTTCAGTATAATTTTTTGCGTTAACTTTTGAAGTTTCGGCTTCACTATTTACCACTAAAGCTAAATTCTGATAAGCAGTAGCTAATGAGTTGCCGGAATTACTAATTGTTTCAGAAAATTTCGATAATGTACTTTCAACCGTATTAGCATTGTGCTCATAGGTAGTTGCAAGTTTTGAAGCAGACTGATTTAAAGCTTGTGCTGACTGGCTATATAAATCAGCAAATTCATTTACTTTTGAAGATGCTTTTTCGAAACTAGCTACATAATTATTTGTTGCAGCTGATGCTTCGCTTACGTCAGCTAATTTTTCAGTTGTTTGGTTTAGTGAACGCAAACCATTTCCGAGTTTTTCAAACAAATCAGGAGTAATTTGTGCACTATTTAATAACTCATCAAATTTTTCTAATGCAGATTTTTTTGAACTAACCGATTTTTTTACTTCTTCGTCTTCAATTTCATCGTGCATGCCAGCTAATTCAGGATATACAATACTCCAGTCCCATTCTTGATGTAAGGGTTCAAAAGCAGAAGTTAAAAAGATAAAAGCTTCGGTACTAAGACCCACAACAATCATTATACCTGCACCTGGCCAGTGCATAATTTTAAACATAGCACCTACAAGAACTACGGAAGCCCCAATTCCGTAAACCTTAGACATGAAATTTTTCCATCCTTTGGTTTGAGTCATTTCACTAAAATTCATATTCAATAATTTTTAAGTTAATAATATAATTGCTAAATAATTAATTTCATTACTAATATACTTGTGAACCTTCGCTACCATCACGGAAATCACGACCTAAGTATGAACGAACACAGCGAAAACCAATATATGATTTTGCAGAGTCCTGATATTCGTAGGTACGAGTTCCGCACTGCATATACCATGAAATATCTTTCCATGAACCACCGCGAATGATTTTACGTTTACGAACGGGTGGATCATCGGGTAGAGCTTCATAAGTATAATCGGGGTTTAGGTCATCGTTATAGCTGTATGCAGCTTCTTCGAAAGCATTGCTTGTCCATTCGCTAACATTACCACCCATGTCGTATAAACCATATTCGTTTGGATCGTAATGTGCAACAACTAACATATAAATACCTCCATCGGGTGTATATGCACCACGCATTGGTTTAAAGTTTGCAACATAGCATCCTTTATAATTTTGGGTATAATAACCACCCCAAGGATACATATTTCCTTTAAGACCACCACGAGCAGCATATTCCCATTCTGACTCGGTTGGCAAGCGATATTCCTGAACAAATGGTTCACCCATTGATTCAAGATAATAACTGTTAAGTAATTCGGTACGCCATACGCAGAATGCGCGAGCTTGACGCCATGAAACACCTACAACAGGATAATTATCGTAAGCAGGATGCCAAAAATAAGCACGAGCCATAGGTTCGTTAAATGAATAAGTAAAATCGCTCATCCAGCATAGGGTATCGGGATATACATTTACTACATCACGTACTATGTATGAAGAGCGGTCTTTAACCGGTATGCGTTGTCCTTTGGTAGGGCTCTTGTAATTAAAATCGGTTACTTCGCCATCATATTTGTTTTCGTCATAATTCCATGCTCGGCGAGCTTCGTTATTAAAATCGTATTTTTTAGCAGCTTGTTTTAAATCAATTCTAAAATATTCAAAGTTTAATTTACGGGTATCCAGTTCTTTTCTGCGATAAAAACGTTCTTGTTCAGGTAGGAAAAGTTCATTTAAAATTTCGCGTTGTTCTTGTTCGTTCCATTTAATTTTTTCTTCCCAGTTAATAAACGGAGGATTAACATCTTCTCCATATTCATTTTGAGTAACAAGATATTGTTCGAGTTGAGCACCCAAAAGTTTATAAGCGATAGAGTCTCTAACCCACTCAACAAATTGTCTGTACTCATTATTAGTAATTTCAGTTTCGTCCATCCAGAATGGAGCTACTGTAACGGTTTTGGTTTCAGCTGTCATAGCCCATGGAACATCTTGGTCATCGGGGCCCATATTATACGAGCCTGCCGGAACGAATACCATGCCATAGGGTTGAGGTTCATACCATGATTCACGGTTTTGAACACCAATTAATTCACCATTGCCTTTATTGGAACAACCATAAAAACTGGCAATAAGAATTAAAACTAATAAACCGGTTAGTTTATTCATATTATGACTATTTAATCGCTTTCGTTTCATAATTATTTATTTTTATTATAGGAATCGAACGCTGCCGTTTTTACCGCGAACATTCGATTTTGTTATGGTAAAGCAATATTTTGCAAAAAATTCAATAGAACCACTTTCGTAGCTGCGAAGTTTAGATATAGTTAGGTCATAAGCTAAACCCAACGTAATATTGGATTGAGTGGTAAATCCGACCATTGCAACGAATGAATCGCCGAAACGATACGATAAGCCGCCTCTGAACTGGCGACGATATTCAACCATTAGATTTAAATCGTATTGGGCTGTGGCTCCATCATATTTTATAAAAGCTGAAGGCCATAATCCCCAGTTTTTATCAGGCATTTCGATAAACGAACCGACGTTTACATAATAATGACGACGTACGTATGGTAACTTGCCTGCATCAAACTTTAATTGAGGTTGAGTTAGGTGGGTAGTACTTATTCCACCATATATTTTATCGTCTTTTGAGCGATAGAATAATCCAAAATCGGCATCAAAAACCATATGTGATTCAGAATGAGGAATAGCAGGGTCGGCATATGGATTTTGTTGAATACCGTTTAATTTGTCAGGGGTGATCCATTCTCCATCCAATGATTTGTTGATAAGTCCTATGCCTAATCCAATTCCTAAGTCGCCATCACCAACTTGTAGGTGGTATGCGTAATTAGCATTGAGGTAAACGTTTTTTTCAAAGCCGACATTATCACTAATAATGTTTAATCCAGCACCGCTGTTAAAACTTGGTAAAGCCATGTCACCGGAAAATATCATGGTTTTGGGTGCGCCATCGAAGCCCATCCACTGTTGACGGTATAATAACGATGCACAAATAGCTCCATTGCTACCTGCAAAACCTGGGTTAACCGGCAAAATATTGTATTTATTCATACTAACTTGAGGGTCTTGTTGGGCATAAGAAGAACCCATCAAACCTCCTAGAATCACCAACAATAATAGTCTTTTCATATAGTTTTTATTGCTATTTGTACTATGTATAAAAGCATTCATTTTACAACGGGCTAAGTAAATAAAAAAATTTAATATGTAAAAATTTTTCAACATTTTTTTGTTGATAACCTAAAAATAACTTCCGATTTTAACGCTAAAAGTACAAAAAAAGTTTCATATGTTGTATCTTTTTGAACAATTATTTTTAAAATTCGATATAAAAAATATTGTTGATAAGTCATTTCTAATTAACAATTTTTAAGTTAAACGCTGATAATGAGTAAAAAATTGTGCTGTAGTTGTAAAAAATGATATTTGTCATTATTTTATCTAATTTACATTACTTTTTGGTAGGAATAATACCATTTGTCAGGAACTATGCCACTACATGCCATTAAATAATCGTTTTCGCTGCATGCTACAAGCCATTTTTTCTTAAAATCGGTTTTGGGTAGCGGAATTTCCATCCACCAACGGTTACTTTTAGGGCTTTTGAAAAAGGTGATAAAGTTATTTGTGCTAACTTCTACATGAAATTTTGTGAGTTTTTGAATAGAGCCGGCTGGATAATCGTGTTTTCTGGCAAAAAATCCATCTACAAAGTGCCAAATAATTTCAGCTAAGGAAAGCGGATTTTGTTTTTGTGAAGAGTCAAATAAATATGAAAAAGAGCTGAGTTTATCTGCAAAGCCAGCATATCGGGCAATTTGACATGCCTCCTTTACTGTTAAGCCGTTGTCGGAAGTGTTTTCGAATTGTGGGAGAAAAGCATGTTTGAGCGAAGATGCATGAAAGAAAAATGTATCGCACTCTCGAATATAGGGTTCGGTTTGCGTAATGTCAGCCTGAATATCGCCTAATCGAATATGGTCAAAATACAAGGTGTTTAATGCGTTGATTTCGTTAGGATGGCAAAAATAGTTTTGGTATCCTAATATTGTATAATTAAATAAGGTATTATCTTTTTTTGAAAGAATTTGTGGCAAATAATGATTTTTATTTTTTTTGACATGAATAATTGCTTCGGCAGCTCCAATGCTAACGTGTTTCCTTAGAACTTCGTAGGCTAAATAGATGGCGTAAGGGATATATTGATTGTCGGATATAATAATAGGACAAACTTTTTGTTCTAATAAAAATTCTACTACGTCTCGTGTTGCATAGAGGGTGTCAGAAAAAGTGGAGGTTTTTTTTAAACAACCTAAATCAATGGCTTTGTATAGTTTAAAGGTATGATTGGCTAATTGATAAAAAATGTTTCTGAACTCTTTAAAAAAAATATCATTATTTTCGGTAGAAATAGTGATGAGTGCCAACGAGTAATTTTTAATTTTAAGTTTTTCTGCATTTTCAGCCGAAAGAAATGTCCAATTATTTGAAAGATAACCCTTTTGAGGTTCAATAGAAAATGTAAGCGGTTCGAAATAGTCTAAAAAATTCATTTTTTCTTAGGTTTTGATTCCAAACTTTGATTTACAATGGTTATTATTTCATTGTATGTAGCTTTTTCCCAATCAAATCCTTTTGGTATTTTTATGTTTTTATCCTTATATTTAATATATACTCCATATCTGCCTTTTAAAACGGTTACATCTTTATCTTCATTAAATTCTCGAAGTGGGCCCGATTTTTCACTATTTTTTTCATTAATAATTTCAATAGCTCTTTCTAACGTTATAGTATAGGGGTCGTCAACATTTCGTTTGAGTGAGTAGAATTTTTTATTATGAAGAACATAAGGACCAAAGCGACCTATATTTACAATAATATCATTTCCCTCGAGTTGACCAAGTGTACGCGGTAAATTAAAAAGTTCCATTGCTTCTTCGAGGCTGATCGATTCGATGTATTGATTTTTCTTTAAACTGGCAAACTTAGGTTTTTCGGTTTGGCTACTTTCGCCCAATTGAACAATAGGTCCAAATTTGCCATATTTAACAAAAACTTTTTTCCCTGTTTTAGGATCTTCGCCCAAAAAACGTTCTTGATTTACTCTTTCTTTAGAGGTTTCCAGTTCTTTTAATTTAGGATGAAATTGGTTGTAAAAATTACTAAGTATAGTAACCCAATTCTCACTTCCTTCTGCAACATCATCGAGTTTCTTTTCGATGTTAGCAGTAAAATTATAATCCATAATTTCCGGAAAAACAGTCATTAAATAATCGTTGACGATCATGCCGGTATCGGTTGGAAAAAGTTTTGCTTTTTCGTAGCCGTATGATTCTTTTTTTATTTTTTCTTTAACAGTATTGTTGTCAAGTGTAATGATGGTGATATCTCTATTCAAAGCCGGTTTATTTCCTTTGCTGACATAACCTCTTTGTTGAATGGTTGAAATAATGGGTGCATAGGTAGAAGGACGACCAATTCCGAGTTCTTCCAGTTTCTTAACTAAACTTGCTTCTGTGTATCTTGGAGGATGATAGGTGTATTTTTCGGTAGCATTAATTTGTTTTTTAGTGAGTATTTGATTTAGTTCAAGTTTTGGAATAGTGGTTTCATGAGGATTTTCGCTTTCTTCATCGGTCGATTCGTTATATAATTTCATAAACCCATCGAATAAAATGACCTTACCCGTTGCTATAAAATCATATTTTAGCTTTTGACCCTTAATTGTTACGATTGTTTTTTCGATTTGCGCTTCTTTCATTTGAGAGGCAATGGCTCTTTGCCAAATCAGTTCGTAAAGTCTTTTTTCTTGGTCGGTACCATCAATTTCTTTATTTGAAAAGTATGTTGGTCTGATGGCTTCGTGTGCTTCTTGTGCACCTTTCGATTTTGTTTGATATTGCCTGCTTTTATGGTATTCTTTTCCGAATAAATTTTCAATTTCTTTTTTTGCAGCCCCCAAAGCAAGGTTTGATAAGTGAACGGAGTCGGTTCTCATGTATGTAATGTGTCCTGATTCGTATAATTTTTGAGCAATGGTCATGGTTTGCGAAACCGAAAAACCTAATTTGCGGGATGCTTCCTGTTGCAATGTGCTGGTAGTAAAAGGGGGAGCGGGATTTTGTAATGAGGGCTTTTTTTGAATGTCTGTAATAGTAAACGTTTCGTCTATGCATGCATTCAGAAACGTTAAAGCTTCCTCTTTATTTGTAAACGAATGGTTTAATTCTGCGTTAATTTCAAATTTTTTACCTTCACTATCTTTAACAATAAAAATGGCATTCACCTTAAAAGAAGACGAAGGCACAAAGTTCATGATTTCTCTTTCGCGTTCGACAATGATGCGGACAGCAACAGACTGAACACGTCCGGCAGAAAGATTTTTCCTGATTTTCTTCCAAAGTAGAGGTGAAAGTTCATAACCCACTAAACGGTCTAAAATTCTGCGAGCTTGTTGGGCGTTGACTAAATTTATATCAATGCTTCTTGGATTTTCGATGGCATGATGAATGGCTTCTTTGGTGATTTCGTGAAAAACAATTCGCTTCGTTTTTTCTTTATTAAGATTTAAAACCTCTGCTAAATGCCATGAAATAGCTTCTCCTTCGCGGTCTTCATCAGAAGCCAGCCAAACCATTTCGGCTTCTTTTGTGAGTTTTTTCAATTCAGCTACAATTTTCGACTTTTCTTTCGGAACTTCGTAGTTGGGAGTGAAATTATTTTCAATGTCGATGCTTATTTTACTTTTTGGAAGGTCGCGTATATGTCCAAAACTTGATTTAACAATAAAGTCTTTTCCTAGAAATTTCTCAATAGTTTTGGCCTTTGCAGGAGATTCTACGATAACAAGATTTTTTTCCATTGAATTTTTATAATTTTGGGCTGCAATTTAGTAATTTTTATTTTAACAAATTTATTTTCATGAATAAGCCATTAAATCAAGACTCATCAATAAAGAAATGGATTAAAGTTATATGGATACTTTTTTCTGTTCCTATAATTTTTATTATTTTATTTTTTTATTTGATATCGCAGGGATATTTGGGTTATATGCCCAGTTTTGAAGAAATGGAAAATCCGAAAAATCAATTAGCCACCGAGATTATTTCAAGTGATGGAGTTGTTTTAGGTACTTATTTCAAAGAAAACAGAACACCGGTAAAATTTAATGAAATATCGCCCAATGTTGTAAATGCTTTGATTGCAACAGAAGATGCTCGTTTTTATAAACATTCGGGCGTTGATTTAAGAGCAATAGGACGAGTTATATTGGGTACCGGAAAAAAGGGAGGTGGAAGTACGTTGTCGCAACAGCTTGCAAAAATGTTATTTCCAAGAGAAGATTTTTCAAATCCGATAAAAAAAGTAATCCGAAAGCTACGTGAATGGGTAATGGCAATTAAGCTTGAGAAACGCTATACCAAAGAAGAAATCATTACGATGTATTTAAATAAATTTGATTTTTTAAACTTAGCAGTGGGTATAAAATCGGCTTCTAAAGTTTATTTCAGTACAACTCCAGACTCTCTAAAGATAGAACAGGCTGCTATGTTGATTGGTATGTGTAAAAACCCATCGCTTTTCAATCCGTTACGAAGAGAGCAACAAACAATAGAACGTAGAAATGTAGTATTAGGTCAGATGCTAAAATATGGTTATATCAACGAACAGCAGTTTGATTCTCTAAAGCAATTGCCGCTTGGAATAAAATTTCAGCGAGTAGATCATAAGGAGGGCTTAGCTACATATTTTCGTGAATATTTAAGGCAAATAATGACTGCAAATGAACCC
>ERZ795044.4245-NODE-4245-length-11816-cov-4.501063_pt1 | contig 11816 bp, 15 predicted proteins | sample MGYA00375128_ERZ795044 | MGnify/ENA primary metagenome ERZ795044 (study PRJEB30173, sample SAMN05720213) | anaerobic digester metagenome | isolation source: active sludge of municipal wastewater-treating anaerobic digesters | place: USA | collected 2014-12-22 ... | reverse complement strand
GATAGTCCCTACTCTTCGCGGAATGTACCATGCCATGACCTGCAGCGGTTGGAAACGAATTTGGCTTTTTACATCATTAATTCGTTTTTGGAAATGGCGACGAGTTTGGTTTTGCCCGCACTGCGTCACTCAATTGCCTGCCAATTAGAGGAGGTACATATGGCGAAAACAATGTCAGCTAAAAGAAAAGAGTCTTTTCTTAGAAAAGTTGCTCAAGAAAATGGCCAGAGCGTAGCAGACCGCTGCAAAACAATTCTGGAAGAAAATCCAGATCTTTCAGCTATGGCAATTGTGCAACGGGCCCTGAGCGAAGTTGTGCCAGATGTTGATGAAAAGAAGCTTGCGGAGGCTCGCTTTGATAGCTGGCCAAAGCGGGTTCACAAAGAAAAGTAAAATATAACCAGCGATTACGCTGGTTTTTTGTTATTCAAAGTGGATGCGCTTTTCAAAGTTGGCCAAACGCGCTTTAAGGTTTGGATATTTTTTTAGTTCTGGGTCTTTTTCCAAAATTTCTTTGGCAGCTGCTCTGGTTTTTTCTACCAAAAAAATATTTGATAAGCCTTGCATTGCCATGTCGGGCATGCCCCATTGTTGCGTGCCATACAAACTGCCAGGGCCGCGGATTTCCAAATCTTTTTCTGCCAATTCAAAGCCGTTTGATGACTCCACCAAAGCTTTTAATCTTTTTCTGTTTAGCATGCTTGGGTCTGTGGTAAACAAAAAACAATATGATTGCAAATCGCTTCGGCCCACTCTGCCGCGAAATTGATGAAGTTGCGAAAGCCCAAAACGTTCAGCTCCCTCAATCATCATTATGGTGGCTCTTGGCACATCAACTCCCACTTCAACAACAGAGGTTGAAAGTAAAATATCAATTTCACCTTTTTTAAAATCTAACATTATTCTTTCTTTTTCTGGAGCTTTCATTTTGCCGTGCAGCATTGTAATGCGCAAATCAGGAAAAACATCTTTTGAAAGCCTTTCATATTCTTCTTTTAAAGCTTTTACCTCGTTAACAGCCAAAGACCCCAAAGACGCAGAACCATAATTTTGCGGTACAAAACTGCCAACAACTGGCCCATTTTTTTCAATTACATCTTTTAGTTTACTTGCTTGGCTTTCAATTTTTGGGAAAATAACAAAAACTCCTTTGCCCTCTGAAACTTCTTTTTTTATAAAATCATAAGCTTCTTTTCTTTGCGAAGGCTCAACAATAACTGTTTTAATTTTTTTTCTGTTTTTTGGCATTTGATCAATTAAAGAAACATCCAAATCTCCATAAACTGTAAGCGCCAAAGTTCTTGGAATTGGCGTGGCAGTCATTGAAAGCAAGTGGGGGACAAGTTTTTTGTTTTTTATCAAATGATCTCTTTGTTCAACTCCAAAACGGTGCTGCTCGTCTAAAATTACCAAACCCAAATCTTGAAATTCAACACCTTTTTGAATTAATGAATGTGTGCCAATAGCAATATCAATTTGCCCGTTTTCTAAATCTCCGTTAAAACTCTTTTTTGAAACTTCAAAAACTTCGTTATTCTTGTACATTCTGGCATCTTTGCCAGTTAACATTCCTAGTTTTACGTCAAAAGGTTTTAACAAATCGCAAAGAGATTTAAAATGCTGCTTTGCCAAAATTTCTGTTGGCGCCATTAGAGCCACTTGGTGCCCGCATTTTATAACATTTAAAGCTGCCATTGCCCCAACAACTGTTTTACCAGAACCAACATCGCCTTCAAGCAAGCGCGACATTGGAACTGTTTTTTCTAAATCTTTTAAAATGGCAAAGGCACATTTTCTTTGCGAGTCGGTAAGTTGGAACGGCAAAGAATCGGTAAACTTTTTCATTAAGTCTGCGTCCATCGGGCAGGCATGAGCTTTTTTGGTCATCAATCTTATTTTTTCTTTCAAAACATTTAGCTGTATCAAAAAAAGTTCTTCAAAAGAAAAACGGGCCTTGGCTGCATCAGCTGCCTCAAAAGATTCTGGAAAATGCAACTGCCAAATTGCTTCATTTATTGGCAAAAACTTTTGCTTGTTCACAATTTCAGCTGGCAAAGACTCTGGCACTTGTTCTGCAAACCTGTAAAGCAAAGGTTTTATAACATATCTTAACCAGCGCGATGTTACGCCGCGAGTTTCAGAATAAACTGGCACAATACGGCCTGTGTGGGTGAGCTCGTCATTTTCACCAATTTCGTTTATTCTTTCATAGCTTGGGTTGTTTAAATAAATGCCTTCTTTGTAAAGAGAAATTTTCCCTGCCAAACAAACAAAATCTCCTTCTTTTAAAGACTTTGCCAAATATGGCTGATTAAACCAAATAACTTTTATTTCGGCATCATTGTCGTGAATTGTTGCTTCGGTTAAATTCATCCACTTTTTAAAAGTGTTTGTGTTTTCAATTTCTGAAATTTGACCTTGCACACAAACAACTTCACCCAGCCTTTGGCGCGCTTGTTTTATAGAAATTATTTCTGAAAAATCGTCATATCTTGCCGGGAAATAAAAAAGCAGGTCCTGCACTGTTTTAATGCCGAACTTTTTAAGCTTTTTTGCATAAGCTGCTCCAATTTTTGGAAGCTCTTCAACTTTTGTTTCCAGGGATACCATTTTTTTTGTTTGAAAATTTTGAAAGATAAAAAATAATCAGCAGCAGAACAAGCCACGATATTGCCATTAAAGGCAGTGGCCATGCCCAGGCATCAGAAAAACCAGCAATTGTAAACTTAAACGGGTAAAATATTTGTATTGCCCATTCTCCTGTATGCGTTAGTATATCAGCTATTATATGAAAAATATAGACAAAAAAGGCAGATTTGGGAAGTTTAAAATAAAAAACAGCAGGCAAGATTATAATCAGCGCAAACAAAAGGCTGTGGGTTATGTTGTAAAGCTGAGTTAATGCGGGGTGGGTAATGCTAGCACCAGCCCAATCAACATTTTGTGCTATCCAAAATGTTCTGCCATATTCTTTTCCCAAAACAATATAAAAAGGAATCAAAACAAAATCAGGCATTATTGAAAAAAGTACAACCCAAAAATTTTTTCCTTCTGCCTTTTTGTCAAAAAAACAAAATATTTTTCCGATTAAGGCATGACTTACTATGTCCATATAATATATATTATCACTCCAAAAAAACAAATAAAAGCGGGCGCCGGCAAACAAAGTTGCGAGCGCCCAAAAAGGCTCACTCGGGGTTATCAAGGTTGGCCTTGAACTGCGCAAGAAAGATCTGGTCCGTAATCTTAAGCGCATTCTTTCTCCTTTCCACCCTTTCAATGGCCACGTCCAAAACCGATCTTGCGCACCTGCGCTTAATGACCGGCAGCAATTGCAGTATCGACTTGCCCTTAAACTGTCCCAACAGGTTATCAATAACCTGGTTTGCTCTACGCCGTTGCACAGCGTCAGAGAGGATTTGCTTTACCTTGTCCTCTCGTTGTTGATCGCTTTGGCAATTGGCACCAAAGCATCGGTTGACCGGGATTTTGTTCACCTCGTTCATTGCCTTGCTCCTCTGTTGCAAAAAACAAAAACCTTTTGTGAAACCTTCTTTCTGCTAAATAGGCTGTTATAAAAGAGCCGCCTATTTTTGTGTGCCCTCGGTAGGAGTCGAACCTGCATTACAAGATCCGCAATCTTGTGTCCTATCCATTGAACGACGAGGGCTGTTGTTATCTTGGCATCTCAACCTTAAAATCTCCCATTGCATATGCTGCCACTTGATACTGCGGAAAGTAAAACACTATGCTATTCTTGTTTACCATAAAAACTGAGAAATTTTCCAGTTTTGGCCCGGCACCGTCATTAATCCATTCAGCATTCAAAGCTTCTGCGCCCGCTCTTTCCGTAATTTGTTGGTTTAAATTTGGAATGCAAAAGTCTGAAATTGTTTTTAAATAATTTGTATTTCCGGGAAATAATTCTTGCAAAGCTATCTGGCTGTTTGTTTTTGGATTATAATTTATTGCAATAAAATTTGTTGATCCGTGCGCTCCACCTTCAAACCTGTAAACGCTCAAGACAATGCTTACAACATTTTCATCAATTTCACCTTTGTCATAAGACACCATCATATCATACATTCTTGGATATTTTGCATAAGAATCTGGATCTATTTCTTTTACAGCATTGTCATTTTCCAAAGAATTCTTTTTAAAATCTGCCAATTGAGCATTTATAATGTCTTCAACTTTTTTGTTAAAACCATCTAAGCCCTTAACAGAAGGGTAGGTGATGTCTATTTTAAATGGCTTGGTTTGGTCTGATATTTTTTTATCTTCTATAGAAGCTTCAGAAATCTGCCTGGCAGAATTTTGCCCTGCATTTTGGCCGAGCTTTGAAAGAGAGCCTCTATATGAATAAAAGGCAAAACCGCCAGCCACTATTACTATAATTATTATTAAAGTTAAAACGATATTTTTGATATTCATTGGTTTGTTTTTTCTTTAAAATACCACAAAACCCGGCTTTTTTCAAATTGACTTTAGCCTATTTTTGTTATAAAGTAAAAGGCAATTGGAAGAGTGCGGCGAATGGTAAGCCAGCAGTTTGCTAAACTGCGACCTGGCAACGGGTCTTGTGGGTTCGATCCCCACCTCTTCCGCCGATATCTTCATCATGTAGACACATGAATATAGAAGTATGGTTATACATAGTAAGAACACTTATTTTCTTAATTTTATTTATGCAATTCTTCATAAATAATATTATTTTACCTTTCATTAACTCTTTTTTTACTGTGGTGGGTGGCGCTACACCAATCGCCATTTTGATATATATATTTTCTACGAAGGAGAAAAAGAGGCTAATGGCTTACGCCGATGAGATTGAAAAATCTCTACCGCTTCAAGAAAAATTATTTGAAAAGATGGCTGAAGTAGTAGAACAGTCAATTAGCTCACAAAATATTGATCAGAATTTAAGCCAATTTAAGAAAATAGTTGAGGCTCAAACTTTAATTGAGCAAAACAAAAAATTCATAAAGTATGCTAGACATTATGATTTTGTGTCGGCCGTGAGCCACATACTGAGGGCGAGTAATTATATGCCAAAGAGCATAGACGAACACAAAGAAATATCAAAGAATCTTCCAACATCTTCTTCGAGCGATACATAATTTTAACTGTAAACAGAAGTTTAGATGTTAAGACGTCAAAAGTTGGTGTTTTTAAAAAGGTTGCAGACGGGCGTTTGCAACCTTTTTTGTTTATAAGCAAAGTTGAAAAAATGGCAAAAATGTGGTAAAAATAGCTCTATGCAAGAAGAGAATTTTTGGAAAAAATTGAAGAAGCCAATTATAGCTTTGGCCCCAATGTCTGGCGTAACCGACCAGCCCTTTCGCCAAATGCTTTTAAAATACGGCAAGCCGGATGTTTTTTGGACAGAGTTTGTGCCGGTTGATGGATTGTTTTCAAAGGGCAGAGATTATTGTTTAAAAACATTGGAGTTTTCAAAACATGAACGGCCAATAGTGGCCCAAGTTTTTGGTGTAGACCCCGAAAACTTTAAAAAAGCAGCTCAATTAATTGCCGAGCTTGGCTTTGACGGCATAGACATAAACATGGGCTGCCCAGACAGAAATATTGGCAAAACTGGAGCTGGAGCTGATTTAATTAAAAACCCAGAATTGGCAAAACAAATAATTCGTGCCACAAAACTTGGGGCCGGCAAAATGCCGGTTTCAGTAAAAACCAGAATTGGCTATAAAAAAAATGAAATTGAAAAATGGATTCCTGTTATTTTAAAAGAAAATGTTGCTGCTTTGACTGTGCACTTTCGCACCAAAGAACAAGCATATTTGCCAAAAGCAGACTGGAGCTTGGCAAAAGAAATTGTAAAAATGAGAGATCTTTATAGCAAAGATACAATAATTTTGGGCAACGGAGATGTAAAAACTTTAGAACAGGCAAAAAGGCTTGCTTCCAAAACCGGCGTAGACGGAGTTATGATTGGCAGAGGAGCTTTGGCAAATCCTTGGTTTTTTGGTAATAAGACGCCAACCGTTAATGAAAGGCTAAAAGCAATTGTTGAACATGCAGAAATTTTGGAAAAGCAAATAGGAAATTTTTCCGCCCAAGGCGGACCAGCCTCGGGCTGGGACAGCATTAAAAAATATTTTCACTCATACACAAAAAGTTTTAGAGGAGCAAAACAATTGCGAGACAATTTGATGAAGGTAAAAAACTTGTCTCAAACCAAAAAGATAGTGGAACAATTTAAAAATGAATGCTAAACTTTAAAAATGACAAAAGAAATAATATATCCAATTGGAATAAACAAATATTTGGCCTACAAAAACATATGCTCAAGACATGAAGCCGATAAGTTGGTGCAGCAAAGAAAGGTAAAAATAAACGGCAAAGTTGCTTTGCCAATAGACAAGGTTAATGAAAAAGACAATGTAACTGTTGAAGGATTTAAAAAGAAACTTGTTTATTTGGCATTTAACAAACCTCACGGCGTTATAACTCATAGCCCGCAAAAAGGCGAAAAATCTATAAAAGATATACTAAACTTTGGTAAAGACGTATATCCTTTGGGCAGGCTTGATAAAAATTCCTCGGGCCTTATTATTTTAACCAACGATGGCCGAATAACCGACAAATTGTTAAACCCAGAATATGAGCACGAAAAAGAATATATTGTTAGAGTTTCAAAACCAATAGATGGTTTATTTCTTAAAAAAATGGCCAATGGCCTAAGGCTTGAAGACGGCTATGTTACAAAAAACAGCATTGTGACAAAAGTAAGCAATGATCGTTTTTCTATTGTTTTAACGGAAGGTAAAAAACACCAAATAAGAAGAATGTGCGCTTTGCTTGGATATAGTATTTTAAACCTTGAAAGAAGAAGAATAATGAATATCAAGCTAAACAAGCTTCAGCCTGGTGAATTTCGCGAAATAAAAGGAAAAGAGCTAATAGACTTTTTAAAAAATCTTGGATTAGACGAGCAAAACAAAAGCAACTAATTTGACAAAATGAACTAGTTGCTTTTTTGTTAAATTTGATTTATCATAATTACATACGCTTTTTATGGAGACGCTGGTTTTTTTACTAATATTATTTATTGCTTTTATTTTAATATTAGTTTTTATAAACGCTGTTTTGCTTTCCAAATTTTCAAAAACATCAAAAAACATTGACTTGATGCTTGAAAATGGAAAGATAAAAGACCTAAAAGACGTATTGCTAGGGCAGATAGAAAAAAGTAGGGGTCTGGACTTTGAACTAAAAAAAGCGTTAGAAAGAATACAAAACATTGAAATAAGCTCACTAAACCACTTTCAAAAAATTGGGGTGGTGAGGTTTAATCCGTTTGTTAATATGGGTGGAAACCAAAGCTTTGTGATAGCTTTGTTGGACAACAAAAACAACGGATTTTTAATTTCAAGCTTTTTTGGCAAAGAAGGCAATAGACTTTATGCAAAAACAGTAAAAAACGGTAAGTCCGAACTTAGTCCTTCACAAGAGGAACTTGAAGCGCTAAAAAGGGCCATTGGAACTGAAAAAATTAAAAAATAAAAATAATGGCAACAAAAAAAGGGCAAACAAATGAACAAAACAAAAGACCACCAGTAGTGGTCGTTTTAGGACACGTTGACCACGGAAAATCTTCCCTTTTGGAGGCCATTAGGGATTTTAAAATTACTTCAAAAGAATCTGGCGGAATTACCCAGCACATTGGAGCTTATGAGGTAGAAGAAAAAGGCCACAAAATTACTTTTATTGACACTCCGGGCCACGAGGCATTTTCTGCCATGAGAGCCAGGGGAGCAGAAGTTGCTGACATTGCTTTGCTTGTTGTTGATGCTGCCCAATCAGTGCAGCCGCAAACAAGAGAGGCAATAACGGCAATAAAAAGGGCTGAAATACCAATGATTGTTGTTATCAACAAAATTGATTTGCCAACTGCCAACCCAGAAAAAATAAAAGGTGAATTGGCAAAAATAGATGTTTCTGTTGAGTCTTACGGGGGCACAATTCCTTCTGTAAATGTTTCGGCAAAAGAAAAAACCGGCATAAGCGAATTGCTTGAAATGATTTTGCTTGTTGCTGACATGCAAGACTTGAAATCAGAAACAGATTCCCCAACAGAAGGATTAATTATTGAGTCATTTATGGACGGCAACAAGGGCCCAGTTGCCACGGCTATTGTTAAAAAAGGTATTTTGAAGAAAAAAGACATTATTGCAACTGATTTGGCTTTAGCAAAAGTAAGGTCAATTAAAAACTTTCAGCAACAAGAAATTGATGAGGCCTATCCTTCACAACCTGCCATTATTTTAGGCTTTGAAAAAGTTCCTGCAGTTGGAGAAAAGTTTAAAACATATGCATCTGAAAAAGAGGCTTTAGAAGAAATTAAAAAAGAAGTGCCAAAAAGAGAAATTGGATCTACTGTTTTGGACTTAAGCGAAAACAAAAAAGTTCTAAATATTATTTTGAAAGGCGATGTTTTTGGATCGCTTGAAGCCATTGAAGCAATGCTTAAAAACTTGCCGCAAGACAAAGTTGCTTTGAGAATATTAAAGTCTGAAGTTGGCGATATAAACGAAACCGACGCAAAATTGGCCGAAATGTCAAAAGCAGAAATCATTGGATTTCGTGTTAAGATTGCCCCAGCTGTAATGAAATTTATGCGAGCTGACATGGAGAAAAAGTTGAGAATAAAAACTTTTGATATTATTTACGAGTTGATACAAAATATAAGGTCTAGCCTGGAGAAAACTTTGGAGCCAGAAATTGTAAGGCAAGATGTTGGCAGATTAAAAACATTGCTTGTTTTTTGGGGAGAAAAAAACCGCCAAATTGTTGGCGGCAAAGTAACAGAAGGGGAGTTTAAAAAAGGCGTAAAGCTTGAAGTAATAAGAGAAGACAAAAAAATTGGCGCAGGAAAAATTATCAATCTGCAAAAAAATAAAAAGGATGTTGACTCTGCCAAGAAGGGTGACGAAGCAGGAATATTGTTTGAAGGAAATGTAAAAATAGAAAAAGGCGACATCATATTGGCTTATACAGAAGAGCGCAAACGCGGCGAACTATAACAAAAAATGCGACATTATGTCGCATTTAATTTATTAGCTATGGCCGGAGCAGAATGCCTCGCGCCACACGCATTTCAGTAGACATGTTGGTTAGCATTTCAGCTAGACAAAGCAACTGAGTAGCTGCATTTTTTCTGTTTTCTTCTGACTGATTGTCGCGATAAGCAGCTAGGCTGCTAATTGTCAGCTCGCGCTGCTTTGTAAGCTTTTCGATAAATTCACTGCAAGTTGCAAAAACATATTGAATCCGTTGTTGATTTCCTTTAAAATTTTCTTGCACAGCCGGATCCTGGGTATCTGCCATAGAACACCTCCTTCTAGAACATCACATCATCAACAAAAGTAATGATTATTACTTAACCTCCTTGGGCTTTGGCGTGTAAACAATGGTTCGTACAAAATATTCCTCACCCTTCGCTTTATGAATAGCGTCTTGCGAAGAAATAATAACAGCTTCAAACATAAGATTGCTAAAAAAATCGCGAACACATTCATCAATGATATGCAAAGTTTTTGGCAACTCCGTTATTTGAACACAAAATGTCTTTATTCGATGCATATTTCACCTCCTGGTGTTGACAAAGAACAGAATTAAAAATAATATCAAATATTGAAAACTATGTCAAATAATAGAGTAGAAAAAGTAAATTCACTTTTAGAACACGAAATTAGCAAAATACTTTTGCGCGATTTTGATTTCCCTCAGGGCAGCTTGGTCACATTGACCCATGTTGATTGCTCAACAAACTTGTTTGAGGCAAAGGCATTTGTTTCGGTTTATCCAGAAGCCAATTTTGACAAAACGCTGGACCTTTTAGACAAGGCAACTTATAGCATTCAGCAAAAAATAAATCGCACTTTAAGAATGCGCCCAATTCCTAAAATTAAGTTTGTAAAAGACAAAGACACGGGCCGCGCAGGCAAGGTGGAAAGCCTTTTGGCCAAGTTGAAAAATAACGAAAAATGATGTAAAATATAAAGAAAATATAAGGCTGTTTATGTTTTCAATGGATCCTCGCGGAGGACATAATCGTTATAAATTTAAGACAGACTTTTTTAAAAAGTGGACGCCGGAGATGGCTTATGTTTTAGGATTTTTGTACGCTGATGGTGATATAGAGGACACAAAAAAGTCTTCGAGAACTCAGTATGTTAAGTTTACCAGCAAAGATAAAGAGCTGTTGGTGGCCATAAAGGACGCCCTTGGTTGTAATCATAGAATAAATGCTAGAAAGCCTTTTGCTGCAATATATCCAAACGGTAAAATATATAAGAACTCAACGTGTTATTATTTGAGAATCGGGAGCAAAAAGATGTTCGCAGACTTGGTTAATATAGGGTTAACTCCGAGGAAATCTTTAACAATAAAATTCCCTTCATTGATTCCCAGCGATTTCCTGAAAGATTTTATAAGAGGATATTTCGACGGAGATGGTTGTGTGACTATTAAAACGGGCATAGGCAAAAGAGGACAAAAAATATTGAAAGGGTTAGCCGTTATTTTTACCAGTGGAAGTAGAGATTTTTTAGAAGGCCTAGCTGATAACGCCAACAGGTTTTTTGGCTTGCAAAAGAAAGATATATACTTTAATAGAAACGCTTATTATTTGAAATACAACACCAAAGAGAGCCTCCGATTATTTGAATTATTTTATGACAGCAGAAATTTGTTTTTAAAAAGAAAGTTTGATATATTTAATAGGTATTTAAAGCTAAAACATGGCGGCGTAGCCAAGTAGCAAGGCGCTTCTCTGCAAAAGAAGTATACATGAGTGCAATTCTCATCGCCGCCTCAAAGTTGAAAACAGAATGCCCGAGTGGTGGAATGGTATACACGAAAGACTTAAAATCTTTTGAGCTTAATCGCTCATGCGGGTTCGACTCCCGCCTCGGGCACAGTTCTTTGGTGTTCTTTACAACCAGCTGTCGAAAGGCAGCGCTTCCCGAAAGGGAGACTCTCTGAAAGGAGAATGTCATGGGTGCAGACCGCGCAGACCGTCTTAGAGTAGCAACGCCAATATTATTTTCTGCGCCAATTAAGCCGGACAACAATGGCCACGCTTTGTGGTTTTTATCAACAGCTCTGGCCACTTTAAGCGAACCAAAAATTGATTATGATAAGATGCTGCAGCTTGTTTCGCGGCAATCTAACACAGAATATTGGGATGTTCCCATCGAAGCCATTTCTCGTGCAGCTGATGCAGGAGTGTGGGCGGATCAAGAATCTGCACCAGAGTGGCTCAAAAAATTGTCATCATTGTTTGATGGGGAATATGCAGAAAAGGGATCATCAAATGTCTGTCTTGGAGTGTTGCTTGGAGCCTTACGCGCCTGCAATCGCCTTGGCCCCAGAAGTTTGGAAAAGCCGGCCATTGATGAGGTCCAACAAATTCTTGTCAAAGTTTTGGCAGTCAAAAATGGAATGCTCGACAGAATTTTCAGCGTCTGTTATGATGAACAACACAGGAAAAGAGACCAGCAGGTTAAAGGCTGGCTTTCAGAAGCCATTAAATCTTTTGTTGAAGGCCCGTACCCGCACGGCAATGGCGCAAGAAAAAGAGAGAGTATAGATATTCTGAAAGAGGCGTTTGACAAAATCGAGGCCGTAAAGAAAGATATGCCTCATTATGTATTTATGTGTTCTCTTGAGTTAAGGCCAACCAATCTTGCTATGTTTGTTGGCGAGCAATTAACATTTGCAGTGTTTGCAAAAATGGATATGCTTGAACGCGCAAGAGCAATAGCTCTGTGCTTTAAATAAAAAACCAA
>ERZ795044.4244-NODE-4244-length-11817-cov-4.251913_pt1 | contig 11817 bp, 9 predicted proteins | sample MGYA00375128_ERZ795044 | MGnify/ENA primary metagenome ERZ795044 (study PRJEB30173, sample SAMN05720213) | anaerobic digester metagenome | isolation source: active sludge of municipal wastewater-treating anaerobic digesters | place: USA | collected 2014-12-22 ... | reverse complement strand
CCGAGCTTTCCGGATTTCAGGTAATTTATGGCATCGCCGAAATGAGGCTGGCTTCTCTGCCACTGCCCCACCTGAACCATTTTGCCATATTTCCGTGTAGCGTTCCACATGATATTAATTTCGGCGATGGAATTCCCTATGGGTTTTTCGACATAAATATGCTTGCCGGCCTCAAGGGAATGAACAAACTGCAGGCAGTGCCAGTGGTCGGGAGTGCCGATGATAACCAGATCGATATCCTTGTTATCCAGCATCTTCCGGTAATCAGAATAATGCTTCGGAGCGGCAAAACCAAGTTTTACTATATCGGCCGTGCGGCTGTCGAGAAAATTTTTATCGATGTCGCACAACGCGACACACTCTACCTCCGGATTTTTCAGAAATGAAGCCAGGTTGCTGTAACCCTGACTCCTGACTCCAATGAGCCCGATCCCGATCTTGTCGTTCGGGCCGGCTTTTCTTTTCCTTGCCTGGGCAAGCAAGTCAACCGGAATCACTGATCCAGCAGCAATAACAGATGCTGTTTTTATAAAGTCCCTGCGTGATGGATTCATATTTTAACTCCTTTTTGAGATTACGCGGCAATTTAACATTTTCCTGTAATCTGATCAAATTCTTACTGCATCTTTGTTCAATCATATTATCGTTTGATATCTGAATCGTGTTTGCCATCCCTGAAGGGATATCAATTTCTGCGCCGGCAGTTTCGTCTGAAATTGAAAAACCAGGTAAGTATGGTTTTTCTGAGTCATTACAGGCATGGCAGGGAACACAGAGCCACGGATGACATTTGAGGCAATCAGAACAAGCCGTGTAATTCGGCATTTATCTTGTCGATCACCTCGCTGAGGTGGTCACTGTTGTTCGGGAAGTTGTAATGGTCGGCTTCAATGATAAGCATTTTCCCGAGCTTGTACGATTGCACCCAGGCTTCATATCGTTCGTTGAGTCTCTTCAGGTAGTCGAGTCTTATTGAGCTTTCATATTCCCTTCCCCTGTTCTGGATCTGGTTTACCAGTGTGGGCACCGAGGCTCTCAGGTAAAGAATCAGGTCGGGTGGCTGAATCAGGGAGCTCATCAGGTTGAAGAGGGCAGTATAGTTGTTGAAGTCGCGGGTTGACATCAGTCCCATAGAATGCAGGTTGGGTGCGAAAATACAGGCATCCTCATAGATGGTCCTGTCCTGTACGATGTTTTGTTCCGATTTTTTTATCTCGATTATCTGGCTGAAACGGGAATTGAGGAAATAAATCTGCAGGTTGAAAGACCATCTTTGCATATCCTCATAGAAATCGTTCAGATAGGGATTATCATCAATATCTTCATAATGAGGGATCCATCCGTAATGTTTGGCAAGAAGCCCTGCCAGTGTCGTTTTTCCCGACCCAATGTTGCCTGCTATTGCTATATGCATTTTCGGAGACTTTACTTTTCAGGCTCTAAGTTACTAAAAAACCATAAAGTTCCTCAATAAATTCACGGGTGTTTGAAAGTCGCGGAACTTTATTCTGTCCGCCCAGCTTGTTACGCGACTTCAGCCATCTTGTGAAAGTCCCTGTAGGAACGCTTTTTACAAGAGGCATCACCAGGTTTATATCCTTGTACCTTTTGGCCTCGTAGTCGGAGTTGATCGATTTGAGTGTATCATCGAGAATCCGGGTGAATTTCTGAAGTTCGTCCGGTTCTTTTTCGAATTCGATCAGCCATTCATGTGTTCCCCGTGATGATTCTCCCATGAAAACCGGTCCTGCAGTATATTCCAGGATGGAAGCGCCTGTTTCCCTGCATGCATTCTCAAGGGCTTTTTCGGCATTTTCGGCTATAAGTTCCTCGCCGAAAGCATTTATGAAATGCTTTGTCCGGCCGCTAATGCGGAACCTGAAAGGATTTGTTTCGGTAAAAACCACAGTATCGCCAATAAGATATCTCCAGAGGCCGCCGTTTGTGGAGATCACGATCGCGTAATTGACATCCTTCTTCACTTCTCCCAGGGTCAGGGCAGGAGCAGAATCGGATCCCACTGCTCCAGCCGGTATGAATTCATAGAAGATACCGTAGTCGAGCATCAGCAGCATATCGCTTTTCCCCGGATCATCCTGGATCCCGAAGAATCCTTCCGATGCGTTGTATGTTTCCATATAGTGCATCTGATCGCCCGGTATCAGCTTTTTATAGATTTCCCGATAGGGCGTGAAACTAATCCCGCCGTGGAAGAATACCTCGAGGTTTGGCCATACATCAAGGAGACTGGATTTACCCGTATAGGCAAGCACGCTCTTGATAAGTGTCAGATACCATGATGGGACTCCCGATAAACTGGTAACATTTTGTTTTGAAGCAATCCTTGTAATAAGTTCAAGCTTCTTCTCAAAATCCTCGATAAGCGCTATCTCCCTTTTGGGGGTTCTTATTAGTTCTGCATAGAAGGGAGAGTTTGAAAGAAGCACTGCCGAGAGGTCGCCGTAAACGGAATTGTTTCCGGCCTGATTGATCCGGGTGCTTCCTCCAAGTGTAAGGGCTTTACCGCTGAACATTCGGGTGGAAGGATAGTTGGAACAGTAGATGGTCAGGACATCCTTCGCGGCCTGGAAGTGACATTTATAAAGCGATTCCCGGCTTACCGGGATGAATTTGCTTTTAGAGGAGGTTGTCCCCGACGATTTTGCGAACCATCTGATGCTGCCCGGCCATGTGACATTGTCTTCACCTGCGCGCATCCTTTCTACAAGAGGAAGATAATCCTCGTACGAACTCAGGGGAACCCTCGACTGGAAAGCTGCAGCTGAACTGATTGAGGAAAAACCGTACCGCCTGCCCAGATCAGTCGAAGAGGCAAAGGCCAGGAGATCTGACAGGACTTTTTGCTGGATATCAACAGGGTTTTTCCTGAAATCATCTATCTGATTCAGGCGACCGGCATACAAACGCCTGATAATTATAGGTATGAGAGCCATTTGCAAGATGACCTGTTTAAGGCTTAAAGATAGAGAAAAGATTTCCAATGCCAGGCCGTGAGTCAGCTGAAAATTTCTCTCAGGATTTCTGTTGAGTTCACTTTTTTCAGCAGTGGGAGGTGGATACCGAAATATTTTACCAATGTCTCAAGCACTTCATTTCTGAGTTTGCCTGTAAGTGGAATGTCAAGCATTTCTTTGAAGGGAGCGCTGAAGAACCGAGCCAGGATTTCCGTTATATGAGCTTCGCAGTAATCAGGGTGAGTGGGAGGAAGGATCACGAAGCTGCCGTTCCTGAGGTCGAAATATTTCTTTGACGGATCGTCTCTTCTGCCGGGTTCGAATCCGAGATAGGCGGAGAGGCCGGTAAGGAAGGCAATGTGAAAATTTGAAAAGCGCTCTTCACATCCGTCGAGATATTTTATAGAGTGTTCGAGATAGTCAAAAAGCTCATGATTGGAACTCTCTTCCCTGAGCACCGATGACAGAATCTCGGAAAGGAAGACGGCAATGCAGCTTTTCCTGATGTCGGAATATATCCGGGCAGGTGCATGCGCTACCGAAAATTCTTTAAGCAGCTGGACTTCCCGCGACTCCTTGTAATACATTACTATATTCAGGATTGACATAGGCTGAAAGAGGGCGTTATGCCTGCCCGATTTCCTGTTGTTCATCCCCCTGACCAACACCGGTTGCCTCCCGAAATCGCGGGTATAGAACTGCACTATCACCCCCGAGTCGGTGTATTTGATCTGATGAAGAATTATACCTGTTGTCTTTTGAAGCATCGCGGATCTTAATGGCTCAAATTTAAAATTATTATATTTACCTGTCAATCCTACCATTATGATATCATCAGGGAAAGAAGAGTTAGTAAGGCGTGTTGCAAAGCTTGCAAAGCTCAACCAGGAGCTTGAGGAGAAGATAAGGAAGCTTGAGAAGGAGAATGAAAAGCTGGCAGCTCAGCTTGAAAAGCGTAAGGCAGTAATACAGGAAGATCAGCCGGCAACTGAAGAATCACTGAAATTCAATATGGTGACCATCCTGTTCGCCGAAATTCAGCGATTGGGGAAAACATTTGAAGGAATCGATTCGGCACTTGTAATGGATGAACTGGATGAGATCTTCTTCGAGTTCGGCTCGATAGCGGATAAATACAAGATTGAGAGGATCAAAACGATCGGCGACACCTTTATGTGTGCCGGGGGCATTCCTGTGAAAAATATAACGAACCCCGTGGAAGTTGTAATGGCTGCTATGGAGATGCGGAATTTACTCGAAAGATATGAGAGGGAAAAGAGGGGAGGGGAGCAAAGGTTGTGGGACCTCAGGATAGGTATTCATACCGGACCGGTCACGGCCACTGTATCGGGCCGGAAAAAGATCAGCTACGACATAAAGGGCGACACGGTTCACAATGCAAGCAGGCTGAGCTCACTTTCGGGAAGCGGCTCGATACTGATATCCGTTATGACCTATGAACTGGTGAAGGAGTTTTTTGACACTGAGTATTATGACAGGCTTCCTGTAAAATACAAGGATGATCTTCTGATTTACAGGGTCAGGGGATTGAAGCCCGAATTCTCGGCCGAAGGCAGGGGGATGTATCCTAACGACTCGTTCAGGATCAAGTTCGGACTGATCCAGTTCACTGACCTTCAGGAGATGGTCCTCGACAAGCTTGAAAAAGAGCTTCCCGACTTTGTGTTTTATCACAATGTCAAGCACACGGTTGATGTGGTGACAGAGGTCGAGCTGATAGGCTGGGCAGAAGGATGCTCCGACGAGGAGATACTTCTTCTCAAGACGGCTGCCCTGTTTCACGACACCGGTATAACCGTTTCGTTCGATGACCATGAATTTCACGGAACGGAGTATGCAAGGAAGGTGCTTCCCGATTACGGTTATACAGCTGAACAGATTGAGAGGATATGTTCCATTATTATGGCAACCAAGCTGCCGCCCAGGCCTTCGAACCTTCTGGAGGAAATAATATGTGACTCGGATCTCGACTATCTCGGGAGAAGCGATTTCATACCGGTGTCAAACAGTCTTTTCGAGGAACTTAAGGCACAGAACAAGATGAAGGATTTGAATGAATGGAACAAGCTTCAGGTAAAATTCATTTCGGGGCACCAGTATTTCACACAGACAGCAAGGCGTCTCAGGGAGGTAAACAAGAAGCTTCAGATAGAGAGGATCAGGAGCCTTATCAGCGACTGATTATCTTGATATTACAAGTATCCTGGTAATGCACGATTTGGAGCCGTCGCCCGCGGCACAAAAGACAAGATAAACTCCCGATCGCACCCTCCTGCCGTTATAGGTTGACAAGTCCCACGATGCCTGTCCCCCTTCGGAAATCGTCTCGTATACCAGGTTTCCGCTGATATCGGTTATCTTAATCTCTGTATCCCTCATCAGTCCTGTAATGGTTACATTGCCTGTGAAGTCTTCCCTGACAGGATTCGGGAATGAATAGACCTTGCTGAATGAAGCTTTTCCAGAAGTTGCAGTTTCCCTTATTGAAAGAGTCCCTTCGGAGGTGCCGAGCCATACCTCGCCGGAAACCTGGTCAATGGCAATGGAAGCTATTGAGTCGGAGAAAAGAGGACTGTTAAAGGCATTGTAATTCTTCAGGACCTGAGTACCGTCGGCTGAAAGGAGATAAGCTCCCGAGTTTGAGGTTCCAAGCCACTTTCTGTTTGCACCGTCAACCGATATTGAGGTTATTGTTTCTTTACCGAGCATATAGTCGGCCAGTCCCGACCCGTCGTTTCTCGGCACCCTAATCCTGTTTCCCCTTGCATCGCTGTCAAAAAGCCGCTCAGGATTGTGATAGATTACCGGACCCTGGTCAGTACCGACCCAGATGTTTCCGTCGAGATCCTCGGCAAGGGCGAAGGCAGAACCGAATATCCTGTTGTCGCTGTCGATTATTGTCAGCCTCCTGGTGAGGTCGTCGGTGTAAATATCAGGAGTTCCGTTGTCGTCGATAATGAATAATCCATAACCCCCGGGAAGAATTATCCAGATCTGGCCTTTTGAAGTTGATATCAGATCGCCTGCAAGTGGGGAGTCAATAATCCGGGGATAACTGATCCAGTTACCGCCGGACTTCAGTATTATGATTTTTTCCCTGACATCAGGTTGTGTCATCCACAGGTTTCCTGATCTGTCAAAAGCAAGACCCAGCACCCTAGTTTCTCCCGTTGCGCCTGATTCCTGAAGCGGGGAATTTGAAGAGTCGTATATCTTATCGGCTCTGTTATTTTTATAGCGAAACAAACCTCCTCCCCAGGAAGAAATGAAAAACACCGAAGGATCTGAAGGGTCGCTTACTGCTCTCATTGCATCGGCATGGAAATCGGATGAAATGATTTCAAATTTCTGCCCGTCGTAGACTGAAACCATGAAAGGAATCTTAAGTCCTGCCGATGAACCGGAGATCCCTCCCGGGCATATAATAGTCTTGCCTCCCTCTGAGGCAATCATTGCCACTTTGTTTAAGGCAGGTCCGGAAACCGGCAGTCTGGCAAAATCAGCCATGTTTTTCCCATGTATTATGCCAAGTACCCTATCGGCTATCCAAATGTCAGATTCGGAGATCACAGCCTGGAAGATGTCAGGCTGCCCCCAGCCGTAGGAATCTATTTCCCTGATAAGCAATCCCCGGGAATTATAATATCTGAGTGAGCGGGATGAAGAGATGGTAAATCCCCCGGGAGCAGTATCCATTGATCTGTTGGTTGTTCCGGGCGATTGGGAGAAAACGGAAGCTCCTTCGTTTACTGCATATACAATATCGCCGGCTGCTTCACCCGGGAAGTTGCAGTAAAGAGTTCCGTCAGAAAAGACAAGCAGGTTGCATGTTGACTCAGGCACTCCGCTTACTCTCCGCCAGTTACCCGGGTATGCCAGTCCCTGGTTTTGAATATCAGCCTGCCACAAACCATTGGAAGTTGCAGCGTAAACGAAACCATTTCCGAAGGCAAGATCGAAGACCTCATTGTCGCTTTCGTCCTGACCGGGTTTCCATGTATCGCGAATCTCTTTCCTGGAGATATCGGCAACTATGATTCCATATCCGGAAGCCAGGCAGGCAAATTCCCCCCTTGTTTTGATTCTGTTGATTTTTTTCCTGATACCGGGGAAGTGGTTCCTGATGTCGGGTATATTTTCAATTTTATTTCCGTTTACAAGGTCAATGTTCAGGCTGTTATATGCAATCACCAGAGTCTTGTTTTCCTCTGACCATCCAAGCGTAGCGATTCCGGTTTCGGAAAGGCCGCTTACGGGTGACAGTTTCCTGAGTTCATTCATACCGGCTTCATGAACAAGTATTGAGGTTCCTGTTGATGCATAAACAATATCTGAATTGCCTGCAATGGCTAAAGCAGAGTTGTAGCTCAGCCGATCGGTCCAGGTGCCGGGCGGGGACTGGCCGTTCAGCCTGAACAGGATGAAAACCGCTACTGTTATTGACAACAGGTTCCTCATCTTAATATAACTTTTATTTTAAAAATGTGTAACACTAAAGGCACAGAGCACAGAGCACAGGGCACAGAGCGCAGGGCAACTCAAGGTGCAGACCGCACTCCGCGAGCCGCTTTCATTTGATACATGTGGGTTTCATCATTCATTTATTATAATATGGAGTCGATTTTTTTTCTGAAGCATATTCGGAAAGGAATGCTTTCAGGCCGGCAAAGGCCCTGGCCCTGTGTGAGATCTTGTTCTTTTCGTCAAGGTCCATTTCAGCAAAGGTCAGCTTCCTTCCTTCAGGCAGGAACACGGGATCATACCCGAATCCCATTTTACCTCTTCTTTCGGTGATTATCTCTCCTTCCACTATTCCTTCGAAAAGATGCTCTTTTCCATCGAGGATGAGTGCAATTACTGTTCTGAATCTGGCTTTGCGGCTGGTTTTCTTTTCGAGCAGGGCAAGGAGCTTGTCTATATTGGCTTCCGAGTCCTTGTTTTCCCCGGCAAAGCGGGCTGAATGCACTCCCGGATCTCCATTCAGCGCCTCGGTTTCGAGACCTGTATCGTCGGCAAAGACATTCATCCCTGTGGCATTATGGATGAACCTGGCCTTAAGCAGGGCATTGCCTTCGAGAGTTGCTTCGTTTTCCGGGATATCTTCCTCCATACCGATATCCCCGAGGCTTAACAGCTTAAAGCTGTTTCCAAGGACATTGTTTATTTCCCTGATTTTATTCAGGTTGTTCGATGCAAATACAATCTCCATCCGGCTGTAATTTTTAGGGCTAATTTAATAAAAGTGCCGAAAGTTCCTGAATATCACAATGGCATCTAAAGTTTGGCGTTAATAAAGTTAAATCATAAATTTGAAAACGTATAATTAACCCATAAGGTAAATGCTGTTAATGAAGAAGTTGAGCCTGTCATTCAGCATGATGACTATTACAGCATTGCTTTCAGTTCCGGCTTTTGCCGCTTCGGATTATTCCACCGGCATAAGTTTCAGCATTCCTGTGCTGATAACCGGAGTAGTACTTCTTCTGATAGTTCAATACATTTTCTACCGTCTTCTTGAAAGAAAGTTCAGGAATAAGCAGGCGGAGCTGGAAAAAATAATTTCAAAAAAGAACGAAGAGATTAAAAAGATAAATGAAAAGACTGAGGCTCTTCTGGCAAATGTGCTTCCGAAGGATACAGCAGGTGAACTGATGGCCAGGGGGAAGGTTTCAAAGACGAGGTACAATTTTGTTACGGTGTTGTTTTCAGATATTCAGGGCTTTACGCAGATTGCCGAGGAGATGAACCCGGAGGTGTTGATTGATGAGCTCGACAAGTTCTTTTTTCATTTTGATTCGGTGGTCGAAAAATACCGCATTGAAAAGATAAAGACAATCGGGGATGCCTATATGTGTGCCGGCGGAATACCTGAAAAGAACAGGACCAATCCGGTTGAAGTGGTGATGGCGGCTCTCGAGATGCAGGATTATATGAATAAGCTCAAGGAAGAATCGATGAGCAGAGGTATTAAGTATTGGGATATAAGGATAGGCATTCACACGGGTACTGTAATTGCGGGAGTGGTGGGTCAGAAAAAGCTTTCATATGATATATGGGGTGATACTGTCAATATTGCAAGCCGGATGGAGTCATCGGGAGTGGGGGGTAAGATTAACATTTCGGGTACGACGTGGGAATTTGTAAAGGATTTCTTTGAATGTGAATACAGGGGGAAGATGCCCGTAAAGTATAAAGGAGAGCTTGACATGTATTTTGTAAAGGGGATATTGCCGGAGCTCAGGGAAGAAAACGGGATGCCCAATAAAAAGTTCAGGTTCATGCTGCAGCTATTGAAGCTTCAGGATCTTGAAGAGAAAGCGGGTAAGATTTACCTTGAGGAGGCCCATCCAAACCTTTATTTTCATAACGCTCAGTATGCCATGGGGGTAGCAACACAGGCCGAGTTGCTCGCCATTGCCGAAGAGATGCCGCCCGAGGACTATGTTCCCCTTAAGCTGGCTTCTGTCTTCCTGCTTTCAGGGTATTTCAGGGAGTATGAAAATCCTGCACCCGCGTCGTGCAGGATGATGGAAGAGACTCTTCAGGGTTTCGGATTTGACGAGCATTTTGTCAATCGGGCCAGGGAGCTCATTATCAACTCATTCGAAAACAGGTATGAAACGGATTCAGACAGGATACTGCATGATGCAAGGTACGATTACCTGGGAAGGGTTGACTTTGTCAAGTTAAGCGGGAAGGAACTCAGGGAGAGAAACGAGCACGGAATCAAAACAGAAGCCGGTGAGTGGATTGATGCGCAGGAGAAGTTTATTTACGAACACGACTTTTTGACCGGCACAGGCCGGCTGCTGAGGAGCGTGTCAATCGAAGAGCAACTCGTCCGGCTCAGGGGAAAGACATATTAAAGCATGGAAATCATGTGCAAATTGGTTATAATAATGTAATTTTACCTGGAATTTAAAAAAGGATTGATATGGAGAATCTCGACTGGAAAAATCTGCCTTTCGGCTACATGAAGACCGATTACAATATCCGTTGCTTTTACAGGGACGGAAAATGGGGTGAACTTGAAGTTTCCGAATCGGAATATATTGATATTCACATTGCTGCCACGGCCCTTCATTACGGGCAGGAAGCTTTTGAGGGGATGAAGGCCTATATGGGCAAGGACGGAAAAATAAGATTGTTCAGGTGGAAAGAGAACGCGAGAAGGTTTGCCTTTTCTGCCGGAGGGATTATGATGGCAGAGTTTCCTATTGAAAAGTTCAGGGAAGCGATAATGAAGGTGGTTCAGCTTAACAGGCGTTTTATCCCCCCTTATGGATCAGGAGCGTCCCTTTACATCAGGCCTCTGCTGTATGGAAGCGGTGCCGAGGTTGGTGTTAAGCCGGCTTCTGAATATACATTCATTGTATTTGTAACACCGGTAGGTCCTTATTTCAAGGGAGGCATAAAACCTGTAAACATGCTGATATGCAGGAATTACGACAGGGCAGCGCCAAAGGGAACCGGCATTTTTAAGGTAGGGGGTAATTATGCTGCAAGCCTGAGAGCCGGAATGGAAGCAAAGGACGGAGGTTTTGCCAGTACCATTTTTCTGGATGCAAAGAGGAAAAAGTACATTGATGAATGCGGTCCGGCAAACTTTTTCGGAATAAAGGACAACACATACGTAACGCCGAAATCGGAATCGATACTTCGATCGATAACCAACATGAGCCTTTTAGAGGTAGCCGCTTCGCTTGGAATAAAAACAGAGCGCAGGAGGGTTCCCGTTGAGGAACTGGCTGAGTTCTCCGAAGCAGGTGCATGCGGCACTGCCGCAGTTATTAGTCCAATCGCGAAGATTGTCGATCCTGACAAAAATAAGGTTTACGAATACTGCAAGGACGGCAAGCCCGGACCGGTTACCATGAAACTTTACAACAAGCTGGTAAACATTCAGTACGGTGATGCTGAGGATGAATTCGGCTGGATCACCATCGTGGAATAAACAGGCGGCCTGTCGGATATGAGTAGCAAGGAATCAGGATTTTCAAAAGCCCGACTGGGAGGGTCTTATCTGACGCTGGTGATCAGCGTGTCGCTGGTGCTTTTTCTTTTGGGGATACTGGGTCTGGTACTCATAAATGCAAAGGAGCTGTCGGATTTCTTCGGGGAAAGTCTTTCTTTTTCGGTCATACTGGATGAGGATGCAAGGGAAGCTGACATAAGAATGCTTCAAAAGGATCTGGATGCAAAACCCTATGTGAAATCTACTGAATATGTTTCGCGCGATGAAGCAGCCGTGAAAATGAAGGAGGAGATGGGTGAGGATTTCATCAGTTTCCTCGGCGACAATCCCTTGCCGCCTTCCATTGATGTTTACCTGTTTGCAGGCTATACAAACCGCGACAGCGTGGGCAAGTTTGAAAGGTACATACTTGAATATCCCTTTGTGAAGGAGGTTTGGTATGAAGATTCGCTTCTCTACCTGATAAATGAGAACGTGAGGAAGATAAGTGTCTTTCTACTGATCATCAGCTCATTCCTTTTTCTTATCGCGGTAACTATTATAAACAACACCATCAGGCTGGCTATTTATTCGAAACGTTTCCTGATAAGAACCATGCAGCTTGTAGGAGCAACAAGGTCGTTTATACGAAAACCTTTCCTTGTACGGAGTGTCTATCATGGTGTTCTTGCTTCACTGGTAGCAATGCTGCTTCTGATAGCGCTGCTTTACCTGATTGAGAAGGAGTTCCTTATGCTGTTTTCATTCGAGAGCGCCAAGTTACTGATCGTTCTGAGCGTTTTTCTCGTTCTGGCAGGCATCCTGATAGATCGGAAGAGCGTCGTGTAGGGAAAGAGTGTGAGGACT
>ERZ795044.4241-NODE-4241-length-11818-cov-5.212361_pt1 | contig 11818 bp, 13 predicted proteins | sample MGYA00375128_ERZ795044 | MGnify/ENA primary metagenome ERZ795044 (study PRJEB30173, sample SAMN05720213) | anaerobic digester metagenome | isolation source: active sludge of municipal wastewater-treating anaerobic digesters | place: USA | collected 2014-12-22 ... | reverse complement strand
GGCAGTCCGAGGGCCTCTACGGCATGCACGACATCTACTACGAGATCGGCGCCCTCCCGCCGAATCGCGTGCCGATCCCGATCGTCAGGGCGGGCGACCGTCCCGGCCAGAAGACCCTCAAGGTCGACCTGAACAAGGTCATCGCCGTCATCGAAACGAACTCGGCAGACCGCAACACCCCCTTCAAGCCCCTGGACGCAGAGTCGAAGGCCATCGCGGCCAACTTCCTCAACTTCCTCGACAACGAGGTCAAGCAGGGACGTCTGCCCAAGAACCTCAACCCGGTGCAGTCCGGCGTCGGCAACATCGCCAACGCGGTTCTCGCCGGCCTCGCCGAGGGCCCGTTCGAGAACCTCAGCTCGTACACCGAAGTCATCCAGGACGGCATGGTCGACCTGATCGACTCGGGCAAGCTGACGGTCGCGTCCGCCACGGCCTTCTCACTGAGCCCCGATGCCGCCCATCGCATGAACGAGATGGCCGAGCACTACGCGAGCAAGATCATCCTGCGTCCGCAGGACGTGTCGAACCACCCCGAGGTGATCCGCCGCCTCGGCGTCATCGCCTGCAACGGCATGATCGAGGCCGACATCTACGGCAACGTCAACTCGACCCACATCATGGGGTCCAAGATGCAGAACGGCATCGGCGGCTCGGGCGACTTCACCCGCAACGCGTGGGCGTCCTGCTTCGTGACACCGTCGACCGCCAAGCACGGTGCGATCAGCGCCATCGTCCCGATGGTCAACCACGTCGATCACACCGAGCACGATGTCGACGTGATCATCACCGAGCAGGGCCTCGCCGACCTCCGCGGCCTGGCACCTCGCCAGCGCGCAGGCGTCATCATCGAGAACTGCGCCCATCCGGACTACAAGGAAGCCCTGCGCGACTACGTCAAGCTTGCCGACAAGGCCGCCAACGGGCACCACACGCCGCACGACCTCAAGAAGGCCCTGTCCTGGCACGTGAAGTTCCTGCACGACGGCACGATGCGCTGACGGGTTCCAGATCGACAGACCGCCTCCGGGGGTTGGGTGAGGGCGACCTCGTCCAGCCCCCGGTTCGCGTCCCCGGGCTGTCTCCCGATCAGCCTGTGACAGGGCATGATGTGCCCATGGACGCGTCCGGCCTCATCACCCAGCTCGACCGCTGGCGACGTCCGGCCCTGAGTTTCACTGCCCTCCTCGCGCTGCTCGCCACCCTCGACGGCACGGGAGTCACCGGCACTCCCGTGGCCGACACCGTCGACGGCTGGTTCCGCCCCGGCGCCACGCTCCTCTCCCCCGCGTCCCCCGCGTTCTCGATCTGGATCGTCATCCAGCTCGGGCTGGTCGCCCACCTGATGTGGCAGTGGCTCCCCGCCAACGAATCCGACCCGCAACTCCGGGCGACGGGGTGGTGGCTCGCGGGGTCACTGCTGATCTACACCGCGTGGCTCGAGGCGTCCCAACGACTTGCCCTCGACGCCACCGCGGTCCTCATCGTCGCGCTCGCCCTCGTCCTCGGACGCACGCTCACCGTCCTCGACCGGACGCAGCGCCGAGCCCCCGCCCCGGGACGCCATGAGGAGCAGCGCTCCCTTCCACGGCGCCCCCTCGAGATCCTCCTCACCGACGCACCCTTCGGTCTGTTCCTCGGGTGGGTGTGCCTCGCGTCCGCGCCGAACGTCACGGCGTCCCTGATGAACCACGGGCTCGAGCCGGGTCGCCGACTCTCCGAGGGCATCGCCATCGGCATCCTGGCGTTCGTGCTGGGCCTGGCGATCGTGGTGCAGGGGATGATCGGCGGTCGGACGTCCGTCAGCCTCGCCATGGCCTGGGGTCTGACATGGGTGGCCGTCGAACGACTGACCGGCGACAATCGATCCCTGCTGGTCGGCCTCAGCGCCGTCGCGCTGGCCTTCCTCGTCGGAGTGACAGGCCCGATCAGCGGACGCCGGGCCGCCGCTCGCGACCGGCGTCCCGATCAGGAAACCTGGGCCTGAGGTCAACCACCGGGCCCGGCTAGAGTCGGACCCATGAGCCAGACGAGCGACTACCTCGCGTCCATTGCCGACGATCTCAGCGCTCTGCGCCGCGATCTTCACCGGATTCCCGAGATCGGCCTCGACCTGCCCCTCACCCAGCAGCGACTGCTGGGCGCCCTCGACGGCCTGCCGCTCGAGATCACGCTCGGGGAGTCCCTGTCGTCCATCACCGCCGTCCTGCGGGGCAAGGGCGGACGCGAGGGCGAGCGCAAGGCCGTCCTCCTGCGCGGCGACATGGACGGCCTCCCGGTCGACGAGGCGACCGGCCTCGACTTCGCGTCCACGAACGGCGCCATGCACGCGTGCGGACACGACCTGCACATGAGTCTCCTCGTCGGCGCCGCCCGCGCACTGTGCGAACAGGTCGACAACCTGCCCGGTGATGTCGTGTTCATGTTCCAGCCCGGCGAGGAGGGCAACGACGGCGCCGGCCACATGATCGCCGAGGGCGTCCTGGACGCCTCCGGACGCAGGGTGGACGCCGCCTTCGCCATCCACGTCTTCTCGGCCATGGAACCGTACGGAGTGTTCGCGACGCGTCCGGGCACGATGATGGCTGCGTCCGATCGACTGACGGTCACGATCACCGGCAAGGGAGGGCACGGGTCGGCACCGTACGCGGCCCTCGATCCGGTGCCGGTCATGGCCGAGATGATCATCGCCCTGCAGGTCATGGTCGCCCGCCACTTCAACGTCTTCGACCCGGTGGTGGTCACTGTGGGCAAGGCGGTCGCGGGCACCGCGAACAACATCATCCCCGAGACCGCCCTGTTCGAGGCGACGCTGCGATCCTTCTCGAAGCAGGCGCAGGCAGGGCTCTTCGAGTGGATCCCCCGGACGCTCCGGGGCATCGCAGACTCCCACGGGGTGGTCGTCGACATCGTCCTCGAGAACCAGTACCCGGCGACCGTGAACGACCCGGGGCAGGAAGCCCTCGCCGCAGAGGTCGTCTCTGACGTCTTCGGTGCCGGACGCCACGTCCGCTGGGAGAACCCCCTCACCGGGGCCGAGGACTTCTCGCGCGTCCTCGAGGAGGTTCCGGGGGCCTTCGTCGGCCTGTCGGCCGTGCCTGTGGGAGCCGACCACCTCACCGCCCCGTACAACCACTCGGCGTACGCGGTGTTCGACGATTCCGTGCTCGCCGACGGCGCCGCGCTGCTCGTCGAACTCGCGAAGCGGACGCTGAACTCCTAGCTGTACCCGGCGTCAGCCGAGGAGCAGCTTCCGAAGTTCGTCCACGGTCGAGCAGAGGGCTGTCGGCTCCTCGGCCGCGAGTTCCTCCGCGACTCCGGCGCCCCATGTGACTCCGACCGAATCCATGCCCGCCGCCTTCGCCGCCTGGATGTCGAAGATGGCGTCCCCGACGTAGACCGACTCCTCCGGGGACGCGCCGAGTTCGGAGAGCGCATACAGCAGCGGCGCGGGGTGTGGCTTGTGGACGCTGACATCCTCCAGGGTCGAGACCAGCTGCAACTTGCCGTCCAACCCGCCTGCCACCACGCTGCGCACCGCAGCCGGACGCCGCTTCGACGTCGCCACCCCCACCACCACACCGGCGTCCGCAAGGTCGTCAAGCAGTTCCCGGACGCCCTCGAAGTCGGTCTGGAGTGCCTCCAGATTGGCAAGGTTGAAGGTGATGTAGGCCTCGTGGAGCGCCTCCGCCTCGGGGAAGCGCGCCAGTGCGTCCGCGAGGGTGATGCCGATCAGCGGCAGGGCGAACGTCTCGTCAACCTCTTCGCTGCGCACCTGACGGAAAGCGTGTCGGTAGCTCTCGACGATCAGGGGAATGGTGTTGACGAGGGTGCCGTCGAGATCGAAGACGACGACGGGCCAGCGCGGTGAGGTCACGCGTGCAGCCTACCGGGGAGGGTCCGACGCCTCAGTGGCGCTAGGTTGCACCACATGACCACCCTTCACGACGACGTCGTCGCGTCCCTGACCGCCTGGACGCCCGACTCAGCCGCCCAACGCGCCCTCCGTGAGGCCTACCTCGGGCTCCTGCTGGCGCGTCCGGACGCGGTCTCGCGCACGTGCGTCCCGGGGCACATCACGGCGTCCGTGCTGGTACTCAGTCCCGACCTCGCGCGAACCGCCCTGGTCCTGCATCCCCTGGGCCGTGCGTGGTTCCAGCCCGGGGGTCATCTCGAAGCGACGGACGCAACCCTGGCCGACGCCGCCCGCCGCGAAGTCCTGGAGGAGACGGGGCTGGAGGTCGATCTCGACCCGACCGTCGTCCACCTCGACTGCCACCCGATCACCTGTCGCGGCTCGGCGCCGAGCAGGCACTTCGACGTCCGCTTCGTCGGCGTCGCCCGCAGCGACGCCCTCACGATCTCCCACGAATCAGACGACCTGCGTTGGTGGAGCCTCGACGATGCAGCGGCGTTGAGCGACGAGATGAGCGCCTTCATTGCAGCGGCGCGCGCACGCCTCGCGTGATCCGGCCGCCGCGCGGCGGTGCAGTGCCATGATCGACACATGATCAGTCCAGCCCCCCGGCACCTGGTCGAGGACGCGGCGATCGCGGTCACCGACCTGCGCGTGATCCGGGGCAAGCGAGTCGTCCTCCCCGACCTCTCGGTCCACGTCCCTCGAGGTCAGGTGACCGGGCTCCTCGGTCCGTCCGGGTCGGGCAAGTCGACGCTGATCAGGGCGATCGTCGGCGTCCAGAGGGTCGAGTCGGGCACCATCACCGTGCTCGGCCTGCCCGCCGGGACGCCCGAGTTGCGGCATCGCGTCAGCTACCTGACCCAGGCCCCGAGCGTCTACGACGACCTGTCAGTGGGTGCGACAGTCGCCTACTTCGGACGCATCGCCGGGCGCTCCAAGGCGGACGCCGCCGACGCCATCGAACGCGTCGGCCTGACCGACCACACCGACGCCCTCTGCCGGAACCTGTCGGGCGGCGAGCTGAGCCGCGCGTCACTCGCCGTGGCTCTCGTGAGCAAGCCCGAGGTGCTGGTGCTCGACGAGCCCACCGTGGGTCTCGACCCCGTGCTGCGCCGCAGCCTGTGGTCGATGTTCCACGACCTGGCGAACGAGGGCGCGACCCTGCTGGTCTCGAGCCACGTGATGGACGAGGCGTCCCGCTGTGATCGTCTGGTGCTGCTGCGCGAGGGTGAGGTGCTCGCCGACGACACACCGGCAGGGTTGTTGGAACAGACCGGGACCCCGGACGCCGAGGCCGCTTTCCTGGCCCTCATCGACGAGAAGGACGCAGCCGTCAAGGCCGCGAACGCAGCAGGGAGGGCGGGACGATGAGGCACGCCTTCATCACGGCAGGACGCGTCCTGGGCCAACTGCGCAACGACCACCGCACCGTGGGACTCCTCCTGGTCGTCCCGCTGGTGCTCATGGGGCTCATGGCGTGGATCTTCAACGACACCCCCCTGGTCTTCGACCGCATCGGCCCCGCCCTGCTCGGTGTCTTCCCCCTGGTCGTGATGTTCATCGTCACGAGCGTGTCGACACTGCGCGAGCGCATGTCGGGGACGCTGGAACGCCTGCTCACGACACCCCAGTCGAAGGGCGCGTTCATGGCGGGCTACGCCCTCGCGTTCGGCGCCGTCGCCCTCGTCCAGGCCGTGTTCGCCACGACCTTCGCGGTCTACGTCTGCGGTCTCGACATCGTGGGCGCGCTCTGGCTGCTCGTCCTGGTGGCCGTTGCGGACGCTGTCCTGGGCACAGCACTGGGGTTGCTGGCGTCCGGGTTCGCGCGCACGGAGTTCCAGGCCGTCCAGTTCATGCCGGCGTTCATCCTTCCCCAGTTCCTGCTCTGCGGGCTCCTCGTCCCCCGCGACAAGCTGCCGGACGGGCTCACCCAACTGTCCGACTTCCTGCCGCTGTCGTACGCCGTGGACGCCATGAACACCCTCGCCACCACCGCTGACGGCACCTCGGACGTCCTGATCGACCTCGCCATCCTGTTGGCGTTCTCGCTGGTCTCCCTCGCGCTGGGCGCCCTGACACTGCGACGCCGCACCGAGTAGCACCGGGAGTTGTCCGAGCGTCCGGGTAGGCTGGTCCGGACGTCGACGAACCGGCGCCGCCGAGCCGTCCAGGAGCACCCGTGACCGAGCCCAAGGAGATCGCAACTCTCCCCCCGCTCGACCTCATCGTGCCCACGATCCCCCTGTCGGAGGCCACCGGACAACCGCGCCGGCACCCCGTGATGGTGGTCGGCATCCTGTTCCTCTACGCGGCTGCCGTGCTGGCCATGGTGTCGGCCGGCGTCGCCTGGTGGCACTCGATGGACATGGCCCGATTCCCCACGGCGACGAAACTCATCGAGATCACGGCCCCGCGTCCCGGCGGCTGGCGCTCGATCGTCCTGGTGACCGCACTGGCCCTGGTGACCGTGCTGCTCGTCGCCACCCCGTCGGTCTCGGGTTTCAACGCCTGGAACGGTCACCGCTGGAGCCGCATCGCCGCCCTCGTCTCGATCCCCGTCGCCGCGCTCGGCTGGTTCCTCAACCCGATCGCCTGGGCCGGCGTCCCCCTCTGTGTGATCGGGGCAGGCATCCTCTGGACACAACCGGTCGGACGCTATTTCGACCACTGGGCGACCTTCCGGGCCGGCGAGGTCACCCTGCCGCGAGAGCCCGCCCCCATCGTCTACGGCCCGCTCCAGCGGTACCGGTGATCTGATGCCCGGTCTCTTCACCTCTCTCGGACGCCTCCTGGCCGACCGTCTGGACGCAACGCTGGCGAGGCGTCGCGCCGCGTCCCCGACGCTGAAACCCCCGACTCGGAAACACCCGACCCCGAAGCCCGCCGGGCGCCAGCGGACGCCCACCTCCCCCAGCACCGACGGCGCGGACGAAGCCTACCCGGGCGACTTCACCGGACGTCCCGAGATCATCTACGCACCGCTTCCCGGCAATCTTCCCGACCCGGGCGAGGTCGTGTGGGGGTGGGTGCCGTACGAGGAGGACCACTCCCGCGGCAAGGATCGTCCCGTGCTGGTCATCGGACGCGATGACCCGTGGCTCCTCGGACTTCCCCTGACCTCGGTCGACCACGACCGGGACGCCGCCCAGGAGGCGTCCGAGGGACGCTTCTGGATCGACGTCGGAACGGGCCCGTGGGACGCGAAGCAGCGTCCGAGTGAGGCCCGGGTCGACAGGATCGTCCGGCTCGACCCATCGGCGGTGAGGCGCGTCGGGGGAACGCTCGACGAGGAGCGGTTCAGGGCTGTCGCCCAGGCTGTCCGCCTACACTGAGCCTGCCCGGGCTGACGGGCGAGGAAGGGGATCGACATGACGTACGACCTGACCAGGCGCAGCCTGTTCACCGGGGCTGTCGGCGTCGCAGGTGCCGGCCTGCTGGTGCAACCTGCGGACGCGGTGCTCACCGACGTCCGTGCGGCACTGGACGCGTCCATCCGTGCGACCTGCCGCAACACGAAGACCGGCGTCGCCGTCCTCGACCACCGCACCGGCGCCCACTACGGTTACGCGTCCACGTGGGCGAACAACACGGCCTCGATCGTGAAGGTCATCCTCGTCGCGGGCGTGCTGCGCCGGGCCCGCCGCCTCGGACGCGCCCTCACCACGACCGAGAAGACGGCCACGCGCAACGCGATCATCTACTCCGACAACAACGCCGCCACCACCTGCTACAGGATCATCGGCGGTGATTCGGGCATCCTCGCCACTGCGAAGGCTTTCGGCATGTGGGACACGTTGCCCTGGTCCGGCTACGGCTGGGGACGCACCTGGACGACCGCTCTCGACCAGCGCAAGCTGATCTCGGCCCTCTACCTCGGCAGTTCTGCGCTGCACTCCACCGATCGTGCCTACCTGTGGGGCCTGATGGGCAAGACCGACCCGGCCCAGTCGTGGGGCGTCGGGATCGTCCGGTCATCGACGGTCACCGTGAACATGAAGAACGGCTGGGTGCCCCTCAGCAACGACAACCTCTGGCGCGTCAACACGGTCGGGCACGTGAAGGGGAACGGTCGCAACTACACGTTGACCGTCCTGTGCGGGTCGGTACCGACGTTGTCGACCGGCATCACCCGCGTGAACACGATCAGCAGGAACGTGTACTCGATCCTTGGCAAGGGCGTGTTGATGGGGGCCGTGGGATCGGCGTTGGCCTGAAACATGGGCTAGACTTCAACGGCACCTCGGGGGATCGCGGCGAGCAGAACCCGGGGCCTGTGGGCGTAGCTCAGTGGTAGAGCGCCAGCTTCCCAAGCTGGACATGCGGGTTCGATTCCCGTCGCCCGCTCTCATTCTCGGGGTCCCCTCTGATCCACCCCTGAGACGTCCCCCACGCGCGTGACACCTGGCGTCCGCACTGCATAACGTGGACGTGTGACCAGCCAACTGCCCGAGCCCGTGCGTCCGAGTCACCACGACCTTCGCGCGGCCGACACCGATCGGCAACTCGTCGCGGACGTCCTCAACACCGCGTACGCCGACGGACGCATCACCCTGGACGAACTGAACGAGCGCCTTGACGTCACGTGGCGCGCCCGGACGTTCGGCGAACTCGTCCCCGTGACAGCCGACCTCATGCCCGTCGCCCGCCACGATCAGTACGTGTCGCCCACGCCGTCGCGCCCGCTGGTCGATCCCACGACGACGAACACCACCGACTCGTTCACGTCGATCATGTCGACCGCCCGGCGCCAGGGCCCGTGGCGGGTCAGCCGGCGCATCTCGGGAACCGTCATCATGGGGGACGCCAAGATCGACCTCCGCCAGGCGACCTTCGACGCCGAGCGTTGCGAGCTCAACATCAGCTGCATCATGGGCGACGTCAAGATCTGGGTGCCCGAGGGGGTCAGCGTCCGCGACGAGACGTCCGCGATCATGGGCGACCACAAGCTGAGCGGCGTGCGCGCCGAGGCTTCGGGGGGTCCGCTGCTGGTCGTCCGCGGGTTCATCCTGATGGGCGACCTCACGGTCTACGGCCCTGATCACGTCAGCCTCGGCAAGCGGCTGGGCCTGACCGACTGACGCTCGTGACGGGGTTTCGGGCCGGCAGTGGAGAATGGACGCATGAACGCACGCGCGATGTCGGACGCCCTCTTCTCGCCCCCGGACGAGGCCTGGGTGCCGTTGTCGCCGCAATACCTGAGGTTGAAGCGGTTGATGGTCCTCGTCAACTGGACGTGGCTGTCGGCGATCCCGGTCGTAGCCCTGGGTGTCCTGTGGCGCTGGGACGCAGCCGCGGGCCTCGCGGCCCTTGCCGTGTGCTGGATCGGCTACCGGTGGTGGCGCCAGAAGCGGGCCTGGTTGGCCCGTGGCTACGCCGAACGTGACAACGACCTGTTCATCAAGTCAGGGCTGCTCATGCGCCAACTCACGATCGTCCCGTACGGACGCATGCAGGTCGTCGAGGTGGCGTCCGGGCCCCTGGAGCGCAGGTTCGGGCTGGCCCACGTGCAGCTGGTGACGGCGTCCTCCTCGACGGACGCGACGATCCCGGGCCTGACCGAGGACGCTGCCACCGCCCTGCGCGAGCGTCTCGCGGAGCGCGGGGAGCACCAGGCGGCGGGCCTGTGAGCGCATTCCCGCCCCCCGACGCCTGGCCGACGCCCGCTCCGATGACGGTTGCGGCCCCCGTGGCGCGCCCCGAGGCCGAGCGTCCCCACCCCCTCACTCCCTTCGTCAAGGGGTGGATCGGGATCGCCGCGATCATCTTCTGGTTCGGCAGGGACTTCCTCGAGGGTGGTCTGGCCGACATGAGTCTGCGCGAGATCCAGGTCGAGGGGGCCATCGTTGCGCTCGTCCTGATCGGCACCGTCGTGGTCGGCTACTTCAGCTGGCGCTACACCCGCTTCGTGATCGACGACACCGAAGTGCGCATCGAGCGCACCTTCATCAACCACACGTCCGACAAGATCCCGTTCACCAAGGTGCAGTCGATCGACGTCGTGCAGCCCTTCGTCGCGCGGCTCTTCGGGCTCGCGGCCCTGCAGATCGACGTCGGTTCGGGGGCGGGCAAGAAGATCGAGTTCCTCCATCGGACGCGCGCCTACGAGCTGCGCGACTACCTGCTCGCCCGGGCCGGCGGGGAGGCAACCACGATCGCCGAGGCGGCGTCCGGGGCGCAATCAGGCGTTCTGATCGACCTGGCGTCCACCGACGTGGTGCTGGTGCGCGCGACCCCGTGGCAGCTGGTGATCGCGGCCCTCACGTCGCTGGAATTCCTGCTGACGACGATCCCATTGATGCTGGCACTGGGGGTCACAGCCTTCGGGCTGAGGGAATGGGCCCCGTTCGTGGGCATCATCCCGCTGGGATTGGCCGTGGCCGGGTTCCTGTCGCGACGCGTGATCAAGAACTGGAACTTCACGCTTGCCCGCACTGCCAAGGGCTTGCGGGTGACGCGTGGGGCGACGTCGCTGATCTCCCGGTCGCTCCCGACCAACCGGATTCAGGGTGTGACGGTGGAGCAGGGACCGATCTGGCGTCCGCTGGGGCTGCACCGCGTCGAGATGACGGTCCTCGGAACGGGCAATCCCCTGGACGATGGTGACTCTGACGACCAGGGCACCCTCGTCCCCGCCGGGACGCGACACGATGTCGACGTCGCCCTGGACGCCATCTGGCCGGGCTTCCGCCTGGACTCGGTCGAGATGCGTCCGATCCCCGCGCGGGCGCGACGATTCCGCTGGTTCGACGCCCAGACCTTCTTCTGGGGGCACGACAGCGAAGTGGTGGTGGCCCGCGGCGGACTGCTGGAGCGCAGGACCACAGTCGTTCACCACGCGCGGGCGCAGTCGGTGCTCATCAGCCAGGGCCCGCTCCAGCGGCGCTTCGGGCTGGCCAGCGTGGCCGTCCACACCACCGACGGGCCCGCCAAACTCGTCGCGGAGCACCTCGACGCACTGGACGCCCGGGTCTTCGCCATGAGCGAGCTCGACCGGATGCGTGCGTCCCGGAACGCCGCTCGCGCGGCGCCCCCGGAATCTGCGTCCACCCCGGCCCCGCTCGACGTGGGCGTCCCCTACGATTTGGGGCATGACCACAGTTCTCGGGATTGACATCGGTGGATCGGGCATCAAGGGCGCCCCGGTCGACCTGGAGCGCGGCGAGTTCGCAGCCGAACGTTTGCGCATCGACACGCCCTCACCGTCGACTCCGGCGAACGTCGTCAAGGTGGTCGGCCAGATCGTCGATCACTTCGTCGACCAGATCGGCGACGGCCCGATCGGTCTGACCGTGCCGGCGCCGGTGCGGCACGGGCTGATCCCGTTCATCGCGAACCTCGACAAGGAATGGGTCGACCTCGAGGCCGAGAAGTTCTTCTCCGAGACCCTCGGACGTCCGATCACGATCGTCAACGATGCGGACGCCGCCGGCGTCGCCGAGGTGCACTACGGTGCGGCCAAGGACGCGGAGGGCATCGTCATCATGACGACCCAGGGGACGGGCATCGGTTCGGCCATCATCAACGACGGGGTGCTGCTGCCGAACACCGAGCTCGGGCACCTGGAGATCGACGGCTTCGACGCCGAGTCGCGAGCCGCAGCGTCCATCAAGGACAAGGAGGGCCTGTCGTACAAGGAGTGGGCCGTCCGGCTGCAGCGCTACTACGAGACGGTCGAGATGCTGTTCTGGCCCGACCTGTTCGTGGTCGGTGGTGGCGTCAGCAAGAACCACGAGAAGTTCATGCCGCTGCTCAAGTTGCGCACTCCGATGGTGCCGGCGGCGCTGCGCAACAAGGCCGGGATCATCGGAGCTGCCTGGCTCGCCCAGGATCGCGTCGACCACCCGCACTTCTGAGCCACCCGCACTTCTGAGCCACCCGCACTTCTGAGCCACCCGCACT
>ERZ795044.4234-NODE-4234-length-11831-cov-21.892663_pt1 | contig 11831 bp, 9 predicted proteins | sample MGYA00375128_ERZ795044 | MGnify/ENA primary metagenome ERZ795044 (study PRJEB30173, sample SAMN05720213) | anaerobic digester metagenome | isolation source: active sludge of municipal wastewater-treating anaerobic digesters | place: USA | collected 2014-12-22 ... | reverse complement strand
CGTCGCGCAGCGGCACGCGCTCCTGCAGCAGCGCCGGGTTGATCAGCGGGCGCACGGCGCCGATGCGCACGTCGTCGATGCGGGTGGTGTCCAGGGTCTTCATGGGAATGGGAATGAGGCCCGTCGAAGGACGGGCGAAGTGCAATTTTGCGCTACGCGCAGCGGGCTCAGCGCTCGAACGAGGTAACCCGGACGGCCAGCGGCGGCGGGTGCCAGTGGTACGCGGCGTTGAGCACATCGCGCGCGGCGTCGCGACCGCTCCAGCGCAGGCCCATCAGTTCGGCCACCGTCCACGCGGCCCAGTCGGCGCGAAACGGCTGCTCGGCCACCTGCGACGGCAGACCTTCGCTGCGCCACACCAGCGCTGGAATACGATAGCCCGCCGCGGTGCGGGCACTGTGGCCGACACGATCCAGCTCGTGGCCGACCTCCTGCCCATGGTCGGCGAGGTACAGCCAGGCGCCACGGCCGCCCACGCCCAAGCTGTCGCGCAGTTGCCCGAAGAGATCCGAGAGCACGCCGTCGTGGTAGCGCAACGCTGCGTCGTATTCGCGGCGTGCCTCGCGCGTCCACGCCGATCGGCCTGCGCGGCGCAAGGATTGCTCGACATCGTCCTGGACACCGGCGAAAGGGTTGGCGCCGGCCGGCCGGCGAAGCCGGTAGTGCGGATGCGCGCCCATCAGGTGCACCACGATCAGCTTGCGCGGCGCCGGGTCGCGCGCCGCAATGCCGACTTCGTCGATCAGTTCGCCGTCCAGCGTGTCGCCGCTGCGGCCCGGGCGGCGATTGATCGTCGCTGCACGATCTGCCAGCTGCGCATATTGCTGCTCGACAGCCATGTCGTCCTGGTTGCCGATCCACCAGACCTTGTAGCCGGCAGCTCGGGCCAGTGCGAGCAGGTGCGGCGCATCGGCGCCGTGCGCCTGGCCGAAGCGAAACAGGCTGCGCAGCGATGGCAGCGTGCTCGCGTCGGCCGACCAGGCATTGCGAATCACGCTGAAATCGTCGCCGAGATCTGCCTTGAGTGCCTCCAGCCGCGGCGTCGTATCGCGAGGGTAGCCGTAGAGGCCGAGGTTGTCGCGGTTGATGCTCTCGCCGATCACCAGCATCACGGTGGAGGCGCCCTCGAAGTTGACGGTCGGAGCGGCATGGCGGGCAGATTCGAGCAGGCGCTGATTGGCCTGGGACTGCTGCGACCAGCCTTCGCGCAGGCGGTTGGCGTCGTCCACCCACTTCGTCCAGTACAGCGTGGGGTGCAAGCGTCGCCAAGGCTTGCTGGCATGCGCAATCGCGGACACCAGCACCAGCAGCACCAGTGCGTACCTGCATGCCCGGTGCGAAGGTCGCCAGGCCGCAGCACCAGCCGGCCAGCGCGCCGCACGGCGCAGCGCCAGCGCCAGCAGCGCTGCCGCAGCCAGCACCAGCGTCGCGCGCCAGAGCATGTCGGGCGCGTTCAGCCAGAGATACTCGAGGCTCTCGCGCGTCTGCGTGTTCGACATAGCGCCGAGCACCATCGAATTGTTGGGCGCGGCGACATATCGATCCCACAGGTAGTCGCGCACGGCGCCGTCGATCACGAACCCCATCGCCAACGGCCAGGCGAACAGCGCACGCAGCCGGTGCAGTGCCGCAGTGCGAATCGGCCAGGCCACCCAGACGAGCAGAGGCAATGCCAGAGCAGCCATCTGGAGCGCGCGGCGCTCGTCGTGCCCGAGGGCGATGAACAGCATCAGAATCGCCGCGACGACGGCCGGTGCCGCGAACACGGCCCGCCGGGCTTGGGCAGGCCCCCGCTCGTGCTGCTGAGAGATCAATGTCATGGCTGGCCGAAACAGTGCGCGCGATTCTGCCAGCCGCAATACCCACACCGCCGGCGCCCGGTGTTTACCCCCGCGCGATGACCCATCCGTCGAGCCGGTCGAAACGGAAGGTGTCCGGGGTATTCAGTCGGGAGATCTCAAGGCAGGGAAATCACGACGTTGCCGACGGCGCGGCCGCTCTCGACGAGCTCGTGCGCCTGCACGATCTGCGCGAGCGGCAGGCGCTGCGCGATCAGGTGCTGCAGCACGCCGCGCTGCAGGAAGCCGGTGAGCATTTCGACGGCGCGTTCGCGGTCGGCCTCGTCGAGGTTGTAGACGATGAAGAAGCGCATCGTCACGTTCTTCGCGATCAGCGGGAAGAAGGGCAGCGTGAACTCGCCCTTGCCGCTGCCGTAGACCACGCAATCGCCGCCGGGGCGGATGACGTCGAGGTCGAGTGCGGCGTTAGCAGCCACGTCGACCTCGACGATGCGGTCGACGCCTCGGCCCTGTGTCGCCGCACGCACGCGCTCGGCGACGTCTTCGGTGCGGTAGTCGATCACCAGGTCGGCGCCGGCCGCACGCGCCAGCTCGGCCTTGGCGGCGCTGCTGACGGTGGCGATCACCGTTCGTGCGCCGAGCAGCCTGGCGAACTGCACCGCATAGTGGCCCACGGCACCGGCGCCACCGGCCACCAGAACCGTCTGGCCCTGCACGCCGCCGCCACACAGCATGGCATGCAGCGCCGTCAGCGCCGGGATGCCCAGGCAGGCGCCGGCCTCGTCGCTCGTGCCCTCGGGCAGCACGACGGCCTGGCGCGCGGGCAGCACGACGAACTGCGCCGCGCTGCCGAAGGCGCGGCCCCAGGCCGCGTTCCAGATCCACACGCGCTCGCCGACCCGTGCCGGCGGCACCCCCTCGCCCACCGCGTCGACGACGCCCATGCCGTCGCTGTGCGGCACGACGCGCGGGAAGGCCAGCGCCTTGCTGCGCAGCCCGGCACGCGACTTCACGTCCGACGGATTGACGCCCGACCAGCTCAGCCGCACGCGCACCTCGCCGGGGCCGGGCTGCGGGTCGGGAAGTTCGGCGACGTGCAGCACCTCGGCGGCAGCGCCGGTGCGTTCGTAGAAAGCGGCTTGCATGGCTATCCCGCGGTTGAGTGAGGCGAGATTCTGCGGCATGCCCCGCACGTGCCCTTCTTCACGAAAGTGGCACTCAAGTTCCGCCGGCCTCGGCCGAGCGCCGGAAACGCTCGCTCCGCACGCGCCATTTGCACGCCAACTGGGTCACATGCACAGAGGCCCACCCCACCTGTATCGAGGTGTTGCTGCGATGCTTCGTCATCCGCACCAGAAGTGACTCGCTCATGGCCTCGCTCTCCCGATTCATCGTCATCATCGAACGCTCCGCGCGGCAGGCCCTGCTGTCGGCCGCGCTGCTGGCCACCGCCCTGTCGGCATCGGCGCAGAACAATTCGACCAAGATCGCCCGCGACCTGCAGCCGGTGCTCACCGCCGCCACCACGCCGGCCATCAACTGGGCGCGTGACGTCAACGGCCGCCGCTACGTGAAGGTGCTGATCGTCAGCAACAGCGACGACGCCGAACTCGCTGCGCTGCGCTCGGCGGTGATGTCCGCCGGCGGCTCCATCTACTACCGGTACAGCTCGGTGCTCGCGCTGGCCGCGCTGGTGCCGGCCGACAAGGTCGGCGGCCTGGCCGCGCGCAGCGACGTGCAGAGCATCTCGCCGAACCGCCTGATGACGCGCTCGGCCAGCACGATCGAGAGCGTCAGCGGCACGGCGGCCGTCCGCAACACCGGCACCACCTCGTACCCCAGCATCAGCGGCTACAGCGGCAAGGGCATCGGCATTGCCGTGCTCGACTCCGGCATCTCCTGGCAGCACGCCAACTTCGCCGGCGACGGCGCGGGCGAGAGCCGCGTGCGCGAGTCGGTGAACTTCACCAAGGTCGGCGACGCGGTGCGCGCCGGCGTGACCGACTGGACGCCGGGCATCGATGTCTCCGGCACGCTGAACCCGGCCAGCCCGACGATGCAGACCTACCTGGGCAAGATCCAGAACGGATTCGCCCCCAAGGCCGACCGCTACGGCCACGGTTCGCATGTGGCGGCGGTGGCCGCCGGCCGCGGCACCTACCAGGCGGTGGACACCACCGGCATCGCGCCCAACGCCAACCTGTTCGACGTGCGCGTGCTCGACGACAACGGCTACGGCCAGCTCTCCGATGTGCTCGCCGGCCTGGACTGGGTGCTGTACTACGGCAAGTTCAAGAACATCCGCATCATCAACATCAGCCTGGGCGCCGACTCGACCGAGTCGTACGAGACCGACCCGCTGGCGCGCGCGGTGCGCAACGCCGTCGCGCAGGGCATGGTGGTGGTGGTGGCGGCCGGCAACTTCGGCCTGAACGCTTCGGGCCAGCAGGCCTACGGCACCATCAGCTCGCCGGGCCACGAGCCGAGCGCGCTGACCGTCGGTGCCGTCAACCTGAAGGGCACGATCAGCCGCAAGGACGACGTCGTCGCCAATTTCAGCTCGCGCGGCCCGACGCGTGGCTCGCGCGTCGACGCCAGCGGCGTGCGCCAGTACGACCAGATCATCAAGCCCGACCTGGTGGCGCCCGGCAACAAGATCGTCGGCCCGCTCGCCGAAGACACGGCCGCTGCCGGTGGCGCCTGGAATTCGCTCGCCTCGCGCTATGCGGATCTGTCCAAGGTCAGCGGCGCGACGCAGACGCAGGACCGTTCGCTGATGATGCTCAGCGGCACCTCGGTGGCCGCCCCGGTGGTCAGCGGCGCGGTGGCGCTGATGCTGGAAGCCAACGCCGGCCTCACGCCGCCGATGGTCAAGGCGATCCTGCAGTACACCGCGCAGGTGCTGCCCAACGCCAACCTGGCCCAGCAGGGCGCAGGCCTGCTCAACGTCGACGGCGCAGTGCGCCTCGCGGCCGCGATCCGCAACGACATGTACCGCCGCGTCGTCACCGACGGCGGCAGCATCCCTTCCGGCGAGTCGCTGCTGTGGTGGTCGGGCGCGACGCTGCCCGCGCCGAGCTCGGTGATCAACGGCGAGACGGTGCCGTGGGGCCGCCTGGTGTTCGCCGGCGGCAACCGCATCGTCACCGGCGAGGCGCTGTTCAAGCAGTGGCAGCCCTGGTACGACCCGCGCATCCAGTGGGTGCGCAAGAGCGTCAAGAAGCTGACGGTTCGCTACTGGCCGAACACCGGCAACACCTACCCGATGGCGGTGATGTCGGCACCCGCGCCGAACATGCCCCTGATGACCCCGGGCGTGGTGTCGATGGTCGAGCTGGCCGGCAACTCGTCGCTCACCGGCAAGACCGGCCTGTTCATCCCGGCAGCGACGCTGTCGTCGTGGCTGTCCAGCGGCAGGACGCTGGCGCAAGGGATCGTGATCAGCGAGGGCATCGTCATCAGCGAAGGCATCGTGATCAGCGAGGGCATCGTCATCAGCGAAGGGCTGGTGATCAGCGAGGGCCTGGTGATCAGCGAAGGCATCGTCATCAGCGAGGGTCTGGTGATCAGCGAAGCCGGCACCACGAAGCCGGGCAACCCGCGCGAGAAGCTGGTGACCGGCGAGCCCTGATTCACGGCCGCGGCGCAGGCCGCTGCCACGTCGTTCTGCCCGAGGGGGCGGATCGCTTGTCGATCCGCCCCCTTGTCGTTCGTCGTGAGGGTGACGCTGCCGCCGGACACGCCCCTTGAACAAGCTCCCACCGCTGCTTTTCACCGCCTGGGCGCCCTATGCCTCGGCTCGACGCGCCTGGGCCGAGCTGAGCGCAGGGCCGGCGGCGCGCCACGGCCCGGTGGCCGACCCACCCGAACGACCAGGAGAGAAGACGATGCCCGCACCGAAAGCCAGACCCATCCCCGAAGGCATGCATTCGCTGACGCCGCACCTGGTGTGCGACGGCGCCGCGAAGGCGATCGAGTTCTACAAGGCCGCCTTCGGCGCCGTCGAGGCCATGCGCCTGCCCGGCCCCGGCGGCCGGCTGATGCACGCCGCGCTGCGCATCGGCGACTCGGCGTTGATGCTGGTCGACGAGTTCCCGGAGATGGGCTCGGTCGGCCCGCAGGCGCTGAAAGGCTCGCCGGTGACGCTTCATCTGTTCGTGCCCGACGTCGACGCCACGATGGCGCAGGCCGCCAAGGCCGGCGCGAAGATCACCATGCCGGCCGCCGACATGTTCTGGGGCGACCGCTACGGCCAGCTCGAAGACCCGTTCGGCCACCGCTGGTCGGTCGCCACGCACCTGCAGGACCTGACGCCCGAGCAGATTCAGAAGAACTTCGCGGCGATGCCGCCGCGAGAGTGCTGAAGCGACGGCTCAGATCTTGCCGAGCGCGCGCAGGATCTTCTCCGGCGTGATCGGCTGCGACGACACGCGCGCGCCGAAGGGCGCGAGCGCGTCGTTGATCGCGTTCATCACCGCGCCCGGCGCGCCGGCGGTACCGGCCTCGCCGGCGCCCTTGGCGCCGAGCTGCGAGCTGCGCGTGGGCGACTGCACGTGCGAGACGACGATGTCGGGCATCTCGCCGGCCATCGGCACCAGGTAGTCAGCCATGTTGCCGTTGCGCAGCGTGCCGTCTTCGCTGTACAGGCACTCCTCGAACAGCGCGCCGCCGATGCCCTGCACGATGGCGCCGCGCATCTGCTCGTCCACCAGCATCGGGTTGATGACGCGGCCGCAGTCTTCCACCGCCCAGTGCTTGAGCAGCTTGACGAAGCCGGTGTCGACGTCGACCTCGACGTGGCTGACCTGCACGCCGTTGGTGAAGATGAACGGGTAGTCGCGCTGTGCGTAGTGCCGCGTGACCATCAGCTCGGGCGTGAAGGTCTTGGGCAGCGTGTCGGAGCGGAAGTAGGCGATGCGGCCGAGCTCGGCAAGCTCCAGCACGCGCTCGTTGGTGCGCGCGTCGATCACCGCGCCGCGGTGCACGCGCAGCCCGGCGCGCTCGCGCTGCAGGATCGCCTCGGCGGTGGCGAGGATGTTCTCGCGCAGCACGAGCCCGGCCTGCAACACCGCCTCGCCGCCGATGCCGGCGCCGCGCGAGGCCCAGGTGCCGCCGCCGTAGGGCGTGGCGTCGGTGTCGCCGGTGACCACGCGCACGCGGTCGATGGCCACGCCCACCGCATCGGCGGCGATCTGCGCGAAGATGGCCTCGGCACCCTGCCCCTGCTCGCCCACGCTGCTCATCACCGTGAGCACGCCGCTGGGCTCCAGGCGCAGCGTGGCGCCGTCCTGGCTGGCGATGCGCGCGCCGCCGACGCCGTAGAAGGCCGCGCTCGGATTCGTCAGCTCGATCAGCGTGGCCACGCCGATGCCGCGGTAGACGTTCTGCTTTCTCAACGTGGCCTGCTCGGCGCGCAGCGCGTCGTAGTCGCACACCCGCTTGGCCTCGCGCAGGCAGGCCTCGTGCGAGAGGATCTCCAGCTTGATGCCGGAGGCGCCGGTGGCCGGGTAGGCGTCGTCGGGGATCACGTTCACCTCGCGGAAGGCGATCGGGTCCATGCCGATCTTCGCCGCGATGCCATCGACCAGCGCCTCCGTCACCGCGCAGGCGATCGGGTGGCCCACGCCGCGGTACTGGCAGGTCGGCACCTTGTTCTGGAACACCACCTTGAGCTTGGCGCGGTAGGCCTTGTGCTTGTAAGGGCCGCCGGTCAGGTTGACGACCTGGTTGCCCTCGATGCCGCTGGTGCGCGGGAACATGCTGAAGGGGCCGATGCCGGTCAGGTCGTCGATCTCGAAGGCGAGGATCTCGCCGGCCTGCGTGGCCGCGATGCACGCCCGGATGCGGTGCTCGCGCGCATGGATGTCGGAGACGAAGCTCTCCAGCCGGTCGGCGACGAACTTCACCGGCCGCTGCAGCAGCATGGCCAGCGCCACGGTGGCGAAGTCGTCCGGGTACGCGTGCACCTTGATGCCGAATGAACCGCCGACGTCGCGGCAGACCACGCGCACCTGCGACTCCTGCAGTTCGAACTGGCGGCAGTACAGGTCCTGCATCATGTGCGGGGCCTGGAACGAGTGGTAGACGGTGAGCTTCTGGTCGCCCGGGTTCCAGTCGGCGATCTGGCAGCGCGGCTCCAGCGTCACGCCGGTGTGGCGGCCGAACACGTAGGTCTCCTCGAACACCACCGCGTCGGGCCGCGCGAAGGCCTCGTCGACGCCGCCGGTGTCCAGCGAGCGCGTGAAGCACAGGTTGTCGCCGAGTTCGGGGTGGATCAGCGGCGTGGCCGGGTCGAGCGCGGTCTCGGTGTCGAGCACGGCAGGCAGCGATTCCCACTCGACCTCGAGCAGGCCGAGCGCGTCTTCGGCGATGGCGCGCGTCTCGGCGACCACGGCGATCACCGGCTCGCCCTGCCAGGTGGCACGCTCGAGCGCCATCGGGTACTGCGGCGCGCTCTTGATGCCCGCGAGGTGCGCCAGCGTGGCCACCCAGGGCTTGCAGATCGCCGCGATCTCGGCGCCCACCACCACCGCGATCACGCCGGGCAGCGCCTGCGCCGCGCTGCGTTCGATGCGCGTGATGCGCATGTGCGCCACCGGCGAGCGCCAGAACACCACGTGCGCCAGGCGCGGCAGTTCGATGTCGTCGACGAACTGGCCGCGGCCCTGCGTGAGGCGGCGCACGCCCTCGCGCGGGATGGCCACGCCGATGTGGCGCTGGTCCTCGGTGACGGCCGGCAGGTCGGCGCCGAGGTCGCGGCGGGTCGGGATTTCGGTCGGGTGGTTCATGCACGCACCTCGTCGGCCGAATCCACCGGCTCGTCGGCGAATCGGCCGGCCTTCTGCTGCTCGAGCACCGCGCATACCGCATCGACGATGGCGTGGTAGCCGGTGCAGCGGCAGTAGTTGCCGCTCATCCATTCGCGCACCTGGGCGCGGTCGGCCTCGGGCTTGTGCTCGACGAGCTCCAGCGCCGCCATCAGCATGCCCGGCGTGCAGTAGCCGCACTGCAGCGCGTTGTGCTCGACGAAGGCGTCCTGCAGCGCCTTCAGCCGCTTGCCCGGCGTCGGCGTCTCGACGGTGTCGACGCGGTGGCCGTCGGCCTGCGCGGCCAGCACGAGGCAGCCGCGCACGATCTGGCCGTCGAGCCGCACGGTGCAGGCGCCGCACACGCCGTGCTCGCAGCCCAGGTGCGAGCCCTTCAAACCGCAGTCCTCGCGCAGGAAGTCGATCAGGTGCTTGCGGCACTCGACCTCGCGCACGATCGGTGTGCCGTTGACCTCGACGCGCACGCGCCGGGTCGGGGAATCGGTAGGCGTCTTCATGGAGGCTCCGGTCAGGCGTTCGGGCAGCTCAGCGCTGCAGCAGCGCGGCGACCGCGCGGCGCATCAGCGTGGCGGCGAGCTGCTTCTTGGCAGCGGCCGAATGGGTCAGGTCGTCGAAGGGGTCGAGTTCGGCGCGCAGGGCCGCGTCGGCCTGTGCCAGGCGCGCGTCGTCGAGGGTGCCGCCTTGCAGCGCGGCTTCGGCCGCCCGCGCACGGATCGGCCGGTCGCCCAGGCTGAGGAAGGCCAGGCGCACGTCGCGCAGCGTGCTGCCGGATACCTTCGCGCGAGCGGCCAGCCCCGCCACCGCGTAGTCGCCCTGGCGGCGCGAGAGCTCGCTGAAGTGCTGCCGCTCACCGTCGGCGATCAGCGGGATCTCGCAGGCCATGAGCAACTCGCCCGGCTGCATCGCCGTGGTGTACAGGCCCTGGAAGAAGTCGGCCGCGGCCACGCGCCGCTCGCCCTTGGCGCTGGCGATCACCAGCGTGGCGTCGAGCGCCAGCACGCAGGCCGGCCATTCGGCGGCCGGGTCGGCGTAGGCCAGCGCGCCGCCGAAGGTGCCGAGGTTGCGGATCGCGCGGTGCGCGATGTGCGGCGCCGCCTGCGCAAGCAGCGGCGCGTGCCGTGCCACCAGCGGCGAGCTCTCCACCTCGCTGTGGCGCGCCAGCGCGCCGATGCGCAGCAGGCCGCCCTGCACCGCGATGCCGCGCCAGGCGTCGAAGCCGGCGATGTCGACCAGCAGCGCCGGCTGCGACAGCCGCATGTTCAGCGTGGCCAGCAGCGTCTGCCCGCCCGCGATCACGCGCGCATCGTCGCCGTGTTTCGCCAGCAGCTCGAAGGCATGCTGCGGCGAATCGGCGCGGATGTAGTCGAAGGCCGGGGATTTCATGGGCTGCGCTTCCGGGGGCTCGTCGAAAGCCCCGCTAGGGTTTGTCGGGATTGGGGCTTGTTGATCAAGCGTTCAACAATTTCAGCAGAGTTGACCAGATGATCAATACCGCAGAAACCCGCAAACCGGCCACGCCGCCACGGCGCCGGCTGGAGGCGCGCGAGCGCGAGCAGCAGATCGTCGACGGCGCCACCGATTTCTTCGCGCGGCGCGGCCTCGACGCGCAGATGCGCGAGCTCGCCGCCGAGCTGGGCATCGCCCACACGCTGCTGTACCACTACTTCCCGACCAAGCGCTCGCTGATCGAGCGTGTCTACGAAGAGACCATCGCCGGCCGATGGGATCCGCGCTGGGAGTCCTTGCTCGACGACCCGGCCATCGCCGTCGAAGAGAAGTTCACCGCCTTCTACCGCGAGTACCTGCCGGCCATCCTCACGCCGGAATGGCTGCGCACGCTGGTGCATTCGGGCCTCTCCGACGGCCTGATCCCGACGCGGTATTTCGCGCTGGTGCGCGAGAAGCTGTTCCCGCGGCTGATCCGCGAGTCGCGCCGCCATGCCGGCAGCCGCTCGCGGGCGAAGCCCACGCCGCGCGAGGAGTCCGCGCTGATGGGCCTGCACGGCGCGCTGATCTACCAGCTCGGCATCTGGCCGCTGATCTACCAGCAGCATTTCAGCGGCGAGGGCGAACCCGCGCTGATCGACACCTTCATCCGCGACCGCATCCGCGGCTACCTGGCGCAGGTGCACGAGTTCGTGCCCGCCGCGCGAGCAGGCCGCTGAACCGACAGGAGACCCGCCATGGCGATGTCGCTGAACCACTTCTCGATCCGCAGCCTCGACCTCGACGCCTGTGAGCGCTTCTACTGCGGCCTGCTCGGCCTGACCAAGGGGCCGCGCCCGCCCTTCCCCTTCCCCGGCCTGTGGCTGTACGCCGGCGACACCGGCGAGTGGGCGAATGCGGTGATCCACATCATCGGCATCGACCGCAACGACCCCGAAGGCCTGAAGCGCTACCTCGGCGACCGCGACGAGAGCAGCCTGCACGGCACCGGCGCCGTCGACCACGTGGCCTTCTTCACCACCGGCCTGGCGCAGATGCTGGCCACGCTGCGCGAGCACGGCATCGAGGGCCGCGAGCGCACCGTGCCGCTGCTCGGGCTGCACCAGGTGTTCGTCGACGACCCCAACGGCGTCGTCGTCGAGCTCAACTTCCCGGCCCACGAGAAGACGGCGCTGGCCGCCTGACCTGGCCATGGCGCGCATCCTGATCAGCGGCGGTTCGCTCGGCGGCCTGATGGCCGCCAACATCCTGCTGCGCGCCGGCCACGACGTGCTCGTTCTCGAGCGCTCGACACGTTCGCTCGAAGGCCGCGGCGCCGGCATCGTGACGCACGAGAACCTGCGCGCCGCGCTGCGCCAGTGCGGCGCGGTGGTCGATCGCACGCTGGGCGTGCCGGTCGAGTCGCGCGTGGTGCTCGACGCGCGCGGCAACGCCGAGTGCCGCTGGGTGCATCCGCAGGTGCTGACCTCCTGGGGGCGCCTGTACTCGCTGCTGCGCGCCGCGCTGCCGGCCGAGCACTACCGGCTCGGCGCGCAGGTGGCCGGCGTCGAGCAGACCGAGGCCGGCGTGGCGGTGCGCCTGGCCAGCGGCGAGTCGGTATCGGGCGAGCTGCTGATCGCCTGCGACGGCATCCGCTCGAGCGTACGCGCGCAGTTCGCGCCGAAGGTGCTGCCGCTGTACGCCAACTACATCGCCTGGCGCGGTGTGTGCGACGAGGCCAGCCTGTCGCGCCACACCCGCGAGACGCTGTTCGGCCACT
>ERZ795044.4233-NODE-4233-length-11833-cov-4.330871_pt1 | contig 11833 bp, 6 predicted proteins | sample MGYA00375128_ERZ795044 | MGnify/ENA primary metagenome ERZ795044 (study PRJEB30173, sample SAMN05720213) | anaerobic digester metagenome | isolation source: active sludge of municipal wastewater-treating anaerobic digesters | place: USA | collected 2014-12-22 ... | reverse complement strand
TATTTTTTCCTGGTAGGCTTCTACTTCTTTATCATTTTGTGCGAATGCTGTCCAGGTATCACTAATGGCAGAAGCGCCAAGACCAATCACTAATTTATGGTTGGTGGTGGTGTAGCCCATAAAATTGCGATGTAAATTACCCTGTTCGTGTGCCACTAATAATCCATCGCCCGGTAGGGCAAAATGATCCATTCCTATATGTGTATACCCAAGTTGTTGCAAGTGTTGACTTCCGGCGGCATACATCGCTAATTTTTCCGCTGCTTTCGGCACATCTTCATCTGTATAACGGCGTTGTCCTTTGCTTTTCCATGGCACATGCGCATAACTATAAAATGCAATTCGATCAGGCATTAATTGTTGCACAAATTGCATGGTGTATGCAATACTGTTGGTAGTTTGCTTAGGTAAACCATAAATTAAATCGAAGTTGACACTGGTATAGCCTAAAGCGCGCGCGGCATCCACAACTTTTTTGGTTTGCTCAAACGTTTGAATGCGATTGATAATAAATTGCACTGCCGGATCGAAATCCTGTACACCTAAACTTATGCGATTGAAACCGGCATCGCGCAAGGCGATTAAATGTGCATCCTGTGTATAATTCGGATGCACTTCTACGCTGAAAGCATGATCATCAGGAACAGTTGCATCTGCTGTTATAGTATCAATCAGTTTTTTCAGATGCTCCGGCGAAAAAAAAGTAGGCGTACCTCCACCCAAATGTATTTCACGAATGATGGGTTTGGAAGGGAATTGCGAACGATAAATTTCCCACTCTTGTAAAACGGATGCTAAGTAAGGTGTTTCAACCTGATGGTTTTTAGTAATGCGCTTATTACAGGCGCAATACGTGCATAATTCTTCGCAAAAGGGTAAATGGATATACACGCATACTTCACCATTTTCCTGTTTGAAAGCGCGTACTACATGTTCAAACCATTTCTGTTCTGAACAATCCGCAAATTGCCAGGCAGGAACTGTTGGATAACTGGTATACCTGGGAACAGGCACATCGTATTTATGCAATAAATCAAGCGCTTCCATCGCCCCGCAAAGATACGACGGCAATTATCATAAACAGGTAAAATTAACAGTTGTGGTAAAGCCAACAGAGGCAGATGTTTCGGTTTGCATCCTCTGGACTGTATGGGCTTTATTCCATTTTTATAAATGTTTTGGTTTCTATTTGCTGCCGGCCATCAGGTAACTGTTGGGAGATACGCAGCACATACATACCCGGGGTCAGGGAGGCGATATCCAGCGCAAACATTTTTTGCAATGATTGTGCCTCTTCGGCATACCGGCATATGCCTGATGGGTCGAAAACCGATACATAGCAAGTTGTTTCCAACGGCTCAGGCAGATATACATGCAATAAATCTGTTGCCGGATTCGGATATATTATCCAATCAGTTGCCGATACCGGGAGTAAATCCGGTTGCGACCTGTAAATGCTATCGTTATAAGGAATACAGTCTATCCATTTCGTATCGTTGCGCACATAATACCGGGAAAAATCAGAATTGTAAATATGTTGCATAAGATAGTCGGCATCTTCAATATAAGTTTCAGGCATGAGATGATAGCCATCTGTTTCGCTGAAATCTTCGCATACATAAAAGCGTCCGTCTGTTGCACGCGGTTCTGCGCCATCAGTCCAATAATAGGGCCCCCACGTAATAAATGGCACGCGTTTGTTGGCACCAAAATATCGCAGATTCGGGTCGCCGGTTATTTGGTCTTGAATAAGCCATTTAACACTAAAACTATTCCAATATGAAATCGGTTCTTCAATAGCATTGGCTTGTTCCATTGTTGTATCGCAATAACCTCCATAGTGTCGACCACTGATAAATACGATTTTTACATTTGGAAAACGATCCAGCAACATGCGTAAAAAAAATTCATAGCTGTCTCTGATTTCCAAAGGCGTTTCTGGAAACGACGTCATGCCGGTGGTGTCCGTTTTATTACTGAAATACATAAAGGCCACCTGCAATTGTTCAGGTGTATAGCCTTTTTCTATAATTTTCCCAAGCAGGTTATTCCAATATTTTGTTGAGTCGATACCGGTAGCAAAATCTAATCCTTTACCTCCTGCACTCAGGTTAATCGCATCGAAACATCTGTTCGTGATATATCCATCTACGGTATCGCGAACGATAGGTACAAATTCATCAAATAAACTGCCTACTACTGAAGGGCCAAAGCCACCCATCAGCACGACACCATCACCGTAATTTACATTGCCCAGACTATCTAAAGGCTGCATGTTCTTAGCAAATGAACGGCCTTTTTTATAATGCTGACTGGCAGTTGCTTCAGTATTGGACCCGCCAGGAAACAATCCGCCCTGATAGCCCAGATACATACCGGGGCCTAAGTCAATGAGCGGAATAAGTCCGGTTGAGTCGTTTTCGCAAACAGGTCCTTGTGCTTTCAGAGGAAGTTGTGTTGCGCAAATTAGCGCCAACAGTAGAATGGGGTATCGGAGTTTCATTGTGCCTAAAATACAAATGTACAAATTGGCTGCCGAAAATATATCACCAGGTAAGGTGGATATGTATATCTTGTCAGGTTTTTATGGTTTTGGATGTCATTATGTCTACTTGAATCAACATTTCAGGCCATTCTGACGTTATTCTCCACCAATCAGTGAGTAGTACGTTTTTTGAGGCAAAACAGGTGTTGATTTATCCTGAAAACAAATAAACTATGCAATTACAGAATTTTACAATCAAAGCACAGGAACTTGTGCAGCAGGCACAGCAGATGGCAATGCAAATGGACCATCAGCAAATTGGCAATGAACATTTGTTGAAAGCGATGCTGAGCGATGAGGATGAAGTTACCCTGTACCTCTTGAAAAAAATGCAGGTTAACCCCCAATATGTGCAACAGAAACTGGATGATATGTTGCAAGCCTTGCCAAAAGTGAGTGGACAGGGCGGACAATATATTTCGCGGGAAGCAAATTTAACTATCGCTAAAAGTCAAACCTTTTTGAAGGCTTTTGGTGATGAGTTTGTGTCCATCGAGCATTTACTGTTAGGCATGTTGCAAGTAAATGACCAGGTGTCTAATTTACTTAAAGCGCAGGGTGTTACTGAAAAAGATTTAAAGGCAGCAGTTAAAGATTTACGCAAAGGCACTACCGTACAGTCGCAGAGTGGTGAAAATCAAATTAATGCCTTAAATAAATATGCAATCAATTTAAATGAACGCGCCAGAAGCGGAAAACTCGATCCGGTAATCGGTCGCGATGAAGAAATCAGACGCGTGCTTCACATCTTATCACGCCGCACAAAAAACAATCCTATTTTGGTTGGCGATCCCGGTGTGGGTAAAACAGCTATCGCTGAAGGTATTGCACATCGAATTGTAAATGGTGATGTGCCTGAAAACCTCAAAACAAAAACCATATTTTCTTTAGATATGGGGGCATTAATTGCCGGAGCTAAATACAAAGGTGAATTTGAAGAACGATTGAAAGGTGTCGTAAAGGAAGTAATCGGCAGTGAAGGCGCCATCATTTTATTTATCGATGAAATCCACACCTTAGTGGGTGCAGGTGGAGGTGGAGAGGGCGCTATGGATGCAGCCAATATTTTGAAGCCTGCATTAGCCAGAGGCGAATTGCGCGCAATCGGTGCAACTACGCTGAATGAATATCAAAAGTATTTTGAAAAAGATAAAGCCTTAGAACGCCGGTTCCAGAAGGTGTTGGTTGACGAACCATCTATGGAGGATGCGGTAAGTATTTTACGCGGATTAAAGGAGCGATATGAAACGCATCATAAAGTGCGCATAAAAGACGAAGCTATTATTGCCTCTGTCGAATTAAGTGCCCGTTACATTGCAGATAGAAAATTACCGGATAAAGCAATCGACTTGATTGATGAAGCCGCTGCAAAAATGCGTCTTGAGATGGATAGCGTGCCCGAAGAATTAGATGAACTGGAACGCAAAATCCGACAACTCGAAATTGAACGCGAAGCTATCAAGCGTGAAAACGATGAAAAGAAATTAGAGGAATTATCCCGACAAATTGCTGAACTTACGGAAGAACGCACAGCCGTTAAATCGAAATGGCAGCAAGAAAAAGAAGTGGTAGATGCCATCCAACAACGCAAAGGCGAAATTGAACAATATAAATTGCAGGCCGAACAAGCCGAGCGTGAAGGAAATTATGGCCGTGTAGCAGAATTGCGGTACGGAAAAATTAAAGAAGCAGAAGCCTCTTTGAAATCATTAGAAGCTGATTTAAGTGCACTTGATGCCGGTAAACGTCTGATGAAAGAAGAAGTGGATGCGGAGGATATTGCAGATATTGTTGCCAAGTGGACTGGCATTCCGGTTAGCAAAATGCTGGAAAGCGATCGCATGAAACTCCTGCGCCTGGAAACAGAATTGCACAAACGTGTGGTGGGACAGGATGAAGCGATTACCGCAGTTTCAGATGCCATCCGCAGAAGTCGCGCCGGACTTCAGGATCCTAAAAAGCCCATTGGCTCGTTCATTTTTCTGGGAACTACCGGCGTGGGTAAAACCGAGTTGGCAAAAGCTATCAGCGATTTTTTATTTAATGATGAACACGCGATGACCCGCATTGATATGAGCGAATATCAAGAGCGCCATAGTGTAAGTCGATTAATAGGTGCGCCTCCGGGATATGTGGGATATGATGAAGGCGGGCAATTAACTGAGGCTGTGCGTAGAAAACCTTATAGCGTGGTTTTATTGGATGAAATTGAAAAAGCGCATCCGGATGTATTCAATATTTTGTTACAGGTATTAGATGATGGCAGGTTAACAGATAATAAGGGCAGGACCGTAGATTTCAAAAATACCATCATCATCATGACCAGCAATATCGGTTCGCATATTATTCAGGAGCGTTTCGAAGGTGTAACAGAAGAAAATCTGCTGGCTACCACCGAAACCACCCGGATTGAGGTGATGGAAATGTTACGAAAAACCATTCGCCCCGAATTTTTGAACCGTATTGATGAAATCATCATGTTTAAACCTCTGTTGAAATCTGAAATACGCGGAATCGTACTGATTCAATTGCAGTCGCTGGTGTCAATGCTAGCCGAACGGGACATCCATCTTACCTATTCTGAGGCATTGGTCGACTGGTTAGCCGAGGAGGGCTTCGACCCGCAGTTTGGTGCCCGACCTTTGAAACGGGTAATCCAGAAGGAGCTGGTGAATGTGTTATCTAAACGCATACTTTCCGGGGAGGTTCAGGCGGGTGCCGATGCACGCATACACATGGATGCGGAGCAGGGAGAGGTCGTATTTACCAATGCCTAAGCAGCTGTGAACAGTAGGATGTTAATTTTTCCTGCGGGCAGATTTTGAAATACTGGTGAATACCTTACCTTTGTGGGGTCAAATTGACTGACTATGGAAAATACCCAAAAAGAAAAATACCGTATTAAGGTCATTCCTAAATACCTCATGCTTGGCATCTTATTTAGCGCAATAACCGTGTGGATGGTTTTTAATTTGAGCCAGTTTTTCTGGATTGGTTTACCATTCTCCTTTACTTTCCTTGCATTGTCTATCGATGCCTTGTAAGTAAAGTATCGCTAACAGCATATTAAAAAAAGGCAATATCCTGCGGGGTATTGCCTTTTTTGTTGGGGTATGTAGCTTAATCAGCTAATCGCCAATAATTAGTTACGGATTATCTTTAAAGAACCGCATAAAGCGATTGACAACGCCTGCTGCATAGGTTGGACTTTTTTCCTCCATGTATCTGCCGGCATACATAAACAGAAAACTGATAATGGTTGCCGGAATAAAGGCCTCTACCGGTAGTGGTAAAAAATATTCAAAGATGATATAAGTAACCATTCCGCCAAACATACTTAAAAGAGCACCTGCCGTATTCGCTCTCTTCCAGTATAAACCTGCTGTCATGGGCGCTAACAAACTTACCATGCCAAATGTGGCACTCTCACCAACGAGATCATAAATATTTTGTTTCGGTAAGGTCATCAAAAATGAAATTAAAGCTATGCCAACAACACTCAAGCGTAGAACCAACATAAATTGCTTGTCATCCATCTTGCGCTTGCCATTTGATTTGTAAATGGGCTTGATGAAATTTTCAGCCAGGATACTCGCCGGAGCTAAAATTGAACCACTACATGTGCTTAAAACGGCTGATAACAAGGCACCGAAAAATACAATTTGTATCCACAAGGGTGTGTGGTTCAAAACGATATTCGGTAAAACAGTTTGTGTATCTGAAAAATCTTCCGTTGGGTATAAAACTTTAGCAGCCAAGGCAATAAATAAGGGCAGCATAGCAATGACCAGATAAAGAATGGCTCCAAGGTAGGTTGAACGCACGGCATCTTTTTCGCTTCGGGCGCTGTTGGCACGTTGAAATACGTCCTGCGAGGGTATATAGCCCAAACCAATGACCATCCAGGCTCCTATCCAGTTCGTGATATCAATGGGTTCGGCATTAGGCAGAAACCGGAAGGTGTTTTCAGGTGCATTTGCAATAACATTGCTCACGCCACCTGCCTCATTGGCAACGAAAATAACTACCACCACTAGTCCAAAAACAATCAGTACGCTCTGCACCATATCTGTAACAGAAACAGCCCACATACCGCCAATAACCGTATATCCCACCACTACAATACTGCAACATAAAATAGCCAATGATAAATCCATGGTGATACCTGCCTGCAATAACACTACCTGTAAAATAATACCCAGGGCAACAAATTGCGCAGCGATGTAACCAAAGAAGGTGAGCAGCATAAAAAAGCTGCTGATCAACTCAACGTTCTGACCATAGCGTATGCGGAATAAATCGCCAATGGTGAGCAGGTTCATGCGATATAAGCGCCTAACAAAGAAGAAACCAAAAAGAAATAAACATAGGGAGGCGCCAAATGGATCTTCTATCACATTCATCAACCCGCCTTCCATAAATGCACTTGAGGCGCCAAAAACGGTTTCACTCCCAAACCAGAGAGCGAATAATGCAGCTGCATTAAATAGGGGAGGAAGGCGTCTGCCGGCTTGTACAAAATCGCCGGAACCCTTGACAAACCTGCTCGCAAAAACACCGATGGCAATTGTCACCACCATGTAAATGATCACAAAGGTTAGTAGCATTTCTCTATAGGGAGCTCTGGGTGGATAAAGATTTAGCGGACAAAAATAGAAAAAACACAGAAACAGGCAAATAGCGTACCAACATGGGTATGTGACTTTTATCCGCAGCGGAAAGGCTATGAATGCTTAGATTTGCCAAATACTTCCAGGTATGCGCATATTATATAGTACGCTGGCTGCTGTCAGCCTAATGTTTAACGCCTGCTCCTCTGACCAACAATCAGCGTCGCAGCAAACTCATTCAAACGATATGGTCATTAACGATCCGCACTCTTTTTCCAAGCCTGCCATCGCCAGAGGCACGCATCTCAATTGGGATGCCAAGGTTGATTTTAACACACAAACGATTTCAGGCACGGCAACCTGGACGGTTGAAGCTGCTCCGGATGCCAAAGAAATTATTTTTGATACACGCGGACTTACGATTCACAAAGTTTCGGCTGATGGTAAATCGGTAGATTATAGCCTCAAAGATACCGTCAACGGAGAGCCGTGGATGGGTCAGGCTTTGCATATTCCTATTTCTGCTTCAACTCAGCAGGTTTCTGTTCAATATACAACTTCTGCTGATGCAGCAGCTTTACAATGGTTAAAGGCTGAACAAACACGCGATAAACAACATCCGTTTTTATTCACTCAGTCGCAGGCTATTCTTGCCAGAACCTGGTTACCTTGTCAGGACGGTCCGGGCATGCGCTTTACGTTTGAAGCCCAGGTGCAGGTGCCTGCGGGAATGCTGGCGCTTATGAGTGCAGAAAATCCACAGCAGGTAAGTGCCGATGGAAAATATCAATTTAAAATGGAGCAACCTATTCCATCTTATTTGATGTCATTGGCTGTAGGTAACCTTGCATTCCAGGCAGTTGGAAAAGAAACCGGTGTTTATGCTGAACCTTCTTTTGTAGCTGCATGCGCAGAAGAATTAAGCGATATGCAAACCATGCTCGAGAAAGCGGAACAATTATATGGAAAATATCAATGGGGCCGATACGATGTAATTGTATTACCTCCTTCGTTTCCTTTTGGGGGGATGGAGAACCCACGTATCACATTTGCCACACCGACAATTATTGCCGGAGATAAAAGTTTAGTGGCTTTAGTTGCACATGAACTGGCACACAGCTGGAGTGGAAATTTAGTAACCAACGCAACCTGGAATGATTTCTGGCTGAATGAAGGATTTACCGTGTATTTCGAAAATCGAATCATGGAAGCCGTTTATGGAAAAGATTATGCTGAGATGTTGCAAGTGTTGGAATATGAATCGCTGGTGGAAACTGTGCAGGAATTTGGAGCCACATCAGCAGATACACATCTTAAACTAAAACTCGAGGGTCGCGACCCTGACGAAGGTGTAAGTGATATCGCTTATAACAAAGGCGCCTATTTCCTCAGATTACTCGAAAGTAAAGTCGGACGAGAAAATTGGGATGCCTTCGTGAATGGATATTTTACCACGAATGCGTTTAAAGTAATGACCACAGAAGCCTTTGTAGAATATCTCAACGAACACCTGATTGATGCACATCCTGAGGCTTTTGCTGATGTAGATATTCGTGCCTGGATTTACGGACCTGGCATTCCGGATAATTGTCCAAAGGTTGTGTCAACCCGATTTACTGCTGTAGATCAGGAAGTGCATGCGTTTAACGGCGGCGCAGCTGCGGCCTCTTTAAAAACGAGTGGATGGACAACCCATGAATGGTTGCGATTTATTTATCAGCTACCTGAAGATATTACCGTTGAACGCATGGGCGATTTAGACAAGTCGTTCCACTTTACCGGAATTGGAAATTGTGAAATTGCTGATGCCTGGTATGAGCTGGCGGTTAAACGTCACTATGCAACAGCCTATGCAGATATGGAAACCTTTTTGTGTAGTGTGGGCAGAAGAAAATTCTTAACACCTTTGTATAAAGCCATGATGCAAACAAACCAAAGTGAAATGGCAAAACGCATCTACGCTAAAGCACGTCCTGGCTATCATTATGTTGCGCAAAACACACTTGACGAATTGGTTGGAAATTAATAGATGATTTATTGTTTTTTATGGCGGTTGTTGAACAGGAGAAAATTATTTTTATTGTAGGTAATAGCAGAAGTGGTACTACCATGATGCGTCGGGTATTAGGAAATCATCCTGACGTTTTTATGTTGGAAGAATTGCATTTCTTTGAGCAACTCTGGAGTACGCAGGATAAGCAAAAAGTACTGACACAGGATGAAGCGGCGCTGTTAGCATCAAAACTCGTATTTATTCAGCGCGATGGATACCTCACCGCCATGCAAACTGATAAGTACCTCGCTGAGGCGCATTCTATTGTGCAGGCAATCCAGGAGCCCTTATTTCCGCATATTGTTCTGAAAGGTTTTTTGTTTCATGAATCTGCCCTGCATGGTAAATCCATCCCTTGCGAAAAAACACCACAGGATGTTTTTTATATTGGTGAAATTCTGGAACTGTTTCCGCATGCCCGCATTATCAACATGGTGCGCGACCCAAGAGGGGTGTTGTTAAGTCAGAAACGAAAATGGCAGCGAAAAAAAATGGGCGCCGGATTCATGACAAAAAAAGAACAACGCCGCCTTCGAATTAATTATCATCCTATCACCATCAGTAAATTGTGGAACAGCAGTATTCGCGCTGCAGCAAAATTTAAAGAGCATCCAAAAGTACACAATGTCATTTTCGAGCAGTTGGTGAATGCCAGCGAACAGGAAGTGCGCGATTTATGTGCTTTTTTAGATATTAGTTTTCATCCGGATATGCTGCGGATTCCACAAGTGGGTAGCAGTAATGAGGCGGATAAACCGGATGCATTTGGCATCAAAACCGAACGTGCCGGTAATTGGGAAAAGGGTGGATTAAACGCTGCAGAGGTTTGGTTTTGCCAGCGTATTTGCGGTGATAATATGCGCATGTATGGCTATGAAATAAAAAAAATGCCGGCTTCACCACTCCTGATTTTAGCCTATTACATATCGTTTCCATTTAAACTCGTATTGGCAGTGTTGTTTAATCTGCATCGCATGAAAAATATAGTTGAAGCAATTAAACGTCGCTTGTCCTGATTATCTCATCCGTATCCTCTGAAACTGCGCTGCTATGTCTGTCAGAAAGAAAGTATTACATATAACGATTCACCTGCCCTTTCCTACAAACCATGGAGCAAGCTTATTTAACAGCTATAAATTATGCACCTGGTTACATCAGCATCACGACCTGCACTTTGCCTGTTTCCTGAAAGGAGATGATGTGAAATATAAAGATGCGTTTCTGGAAGATACCGGCATTCAGAACTATTATTTCGAAGTTTTAAATGTGCCTCGTTCAGGTGCGAATCTGATAAAGAGTTACCTGAAAGGCATGACCATAAATATGTACCGCAATTATTCGGCTTCTATGCACAGGCATATTGAGTCGATAGCACATCATTATGACGTAATCGTTGCTGAACACTATGAAGTGATGCAATACGTGCCAAAAAATTATAAGGGCAAAGTCGTATTCAGAACCCACAACGCTGAATTTCTGATTTGGAGCCGATATGCAGAAGTGGAAACGAATCCGATTAAAAAAGTAGTGGTGGGTATGGAAGCTGGCCGCATTCGCCGTTGGGAGTTGCGCTACGTTAATCAGGCTGATATTGTATTAGGCGGCACAAACGACAACGAAGTACACGAACCAGACCCAATTAAGAGAAAAGCTAAATACCGCGATTACCTGCATATTGGTGATGATAGTCAGATTACACTTCCAATTCCGTCTTATGAGCAATTGGAAAATAGTCTGCTCTATGTTGGCACACTTACCTGGGAAGCCAATGTGGAAGGATTGGTGTGGTTTGTGGATGGATGCTGGCATGCATTAAAAGAAAAATTCCCTGAACTAAAGCTTTACATAGTTGGAAAACATCCGGATCAGCGCCTGATTGATATGAGTCAGCAGCATGATGGCATTATCATTACCGGTTTCGTTGAAGATTTGGAAACATACTTTACAAAATGCAAAGTCAATGTGATTCCCCTGCGATTCGGTTCCGGCATGAAAGTTAAAACTATCAACGGGTTATGCCGGGGTATTCCGATGGTATGCACGGATATCGGCGCTGAAGGATTGAAAGTTACACACGATAAAGATATACTCATTGCCAATGATCATACAGGTTTTATACATTATGTAAGTGAGTTGTTAACGGATAGTGTGAAGTGGAACAGCATCGCTCATAATAGCAAAATAACTGCCGGGAATCATTATACATGGGCGTCATTGTATAAAATTTTGGAAGAAAATATTTGATCAAATTTCCTGCCACAAGGCTGTTCAGACATCCGATAATTAATTTCGTATTTTTGCCTTATGGTAATCGATCACCGATATAAATTTGTTTTCGTTGAATTGCCGCTCACGGCAACCTCCGCCATCAGTAAGGAAATTCGCGAACAATATGGTTGCGAATCTTACCTGAATAAACATGCCACTTACGATGATTATCTGCGCAAGGCAAATGCCGAAATGCGCGCCTACACAGCAATTGGTAGTATTCGCAATCCACTGGATCAAACCGTGAGCATGTATTTTAAATACAAAAATGATCTGGACCAGCGATTCTCGTCCGGAAGAAAACGCCCGGGCAAATGGTTGCGAAAATCACTGGCTAAGAACCGTGATGCAGTCAGG
>ERZ795044.4232-NODE-4232-length-11836-cov-8.733639_pt1 | contig 11836 bp, 11 predicted proteins | sample MGYA00375128_ERZ795044 | MGnify/ENA primary metagenome ERZ795044 (study PRJEB30173, sample SAMN05720213) | anaerobic digester metagenome | isolation source: active sludge of municipal wastewater-treating anaerobic digesters | place: USA | collected 2014-12-22 ... | reverse complement strand
ATTCAACACCACCCGCCTTCAATGCCGCTGCGTCACCTTACAATTTCAAAGATAGACCCCTTTTGCTACGGGTTCAGTTTATCCGGGCGTGCTGTCGCGGTTCTTCCACTCCACCGCGACATCAGGATAGGTCCTGAGATAAGTGTTTACGGCTTCGCCGATGGTCGGAAAGAAGACCTCCGCACCGAGCCGTGAAAAGAGCCCGAAGCGCTTCAGCTTGTCCTGGACGGGATCCTTCATCTCGGCAAAGCACAACTCGATGCCGGCCGCCTGCAAGGTCTCGTCGAGATTGGCGACGATGTCCGCAGCGGTGACGTCCACGCTGGTCACCGGTTCCGCCGTTATCACCAGCCAGCGGACCGGCGTTGGCGAGGCCGCCACGGCGTCGAGCGCGCGCTCGTGGAACCACTCGGCATTGGCGAAAAACAGCGGGGCCGCCCAGCGGAAAAGGACCAGTCCCGGGATCTGGCGAGCCTCGGGGTAGCGCGAGATGTCGTGGTAGCCATTGATGCCCTTGACGCGCCCCAGGACGGCGGAGTCCGGCCGCCAGCCATCCCAGAGAAATTCGATGACCGCCAGCAGGATCGCCAGGCCAATGCCGGGAATGGCGCCGAGCACAACCACCCCGATGCAGCAGCCGATCGAGAGCCAGAACTCCCAGCGCTGAATGCGGTAAATACGCCGCAAATCGGCGATCTCGACCAGTCCGATGGCTGCGGCGATCACCACGGCGGCCAGCGCGGTGTTCGGCAGGTACTGGAGCAGGTTGGGCGCCAGCAACAGCAGCAGGGCGACCGCGACAGCGCCGACGACGCTGGTCAACTGCGTTTTGGCGCCGGCGGCTTCGGCTACCGGGGTGCGCGACGAGCTGCTGCTGATCGGAAAGCCCTGAAAAAATCCGGCCGCCAGGTTGGCGGCCCCCAGCCCCACCATCTCCTGGTTGGGGTCCACATAGGCGCCGGTCTTGTCGGCATAGGTTCGCGACAGCACGCTGGTGTCGGCGAAAGAAACGACAGCGACGGCAAAGCCACCCATGAGGACAGGAACGAGATCGGCGGGCGTGATCCAGGGAATGGCAAAGGCCGGCAGGCCCTGAGGCAGCGAACCCAGCACTGAAACGCCGTAGCTGTCGAGGCCGAGCGTCGCGACGAGGACGGTCGCACCAATCACGGCGATCAGTATCCCCGGCAAGCGCTTGCTGTGCCTGAGCAGCATGATCAGTGCCAGCGTGCCGCCGCCGACCATCAAGGCGGTCGAGTTGGTCTTGCCGGCCAGCAGCGCCTGGGCGAACTGCCAGACCTTGTTGAGCGGATCCTCGGCGTCGATCGAGAAACCGAACAGTTTGGGTAGCTGGCTGATCAAGACCGTCAGCGCAATGCCGTTCATGTAGCCGTAACGGATCGGTTTCGAGAGCAGTTCTGTGACAAAGCCGAGACGGGCGACGCCAGCCAAGATGCACAACACGCCCGACACCACCGCCATCATGCTGGCCAGAGCGATGGCGCGCAGCGGGTCGCCGCCGGACAGCGGCAGGACGACGGCAAGGATCAAGGCAGCCAGCGACGAATCCGGCCCGAGAACGAGAATTCGGCTCGGGCCGAACAGCGCATAGGCGAGCAGCGGGATGATCGTGGCGTAGAGACCATAGATGCCCGGCACGCCCGAGGCCACGGCATAGGCAATGCCGACCGGCACCAGCATCGTGGTCAGCACCAGACCGGCGGCGACGTCGTGGCGCAGCCAGGCAAGCTCGTAGTGCCGCAGGGTCTGCAGGCCCGGCAGCCATCTGAGCCAGCCGCCCTGGTCGGCAGCACCCTGTCGAGGCGCGATGCGGCCCGCTTCCGGGATTGGGTCGCCAGGCTGTGATTCACTCATGGCAGTTTGAGGAGAGAAAAATCATCGGCACCTGCGGGAGTATCTCCGGACCGGATAGCCGCGTCAATCCTGATGAATCGCTCCCTGGCCTTCCGGCCGAGGGATGGCGTTGAACGGCAGTCAGGAAGGACAACCGTGGACAGACCGGTTTCCCTCTGCCCTGTTGCGGTCGACCGGCAAAAATCGACAAAAATGCTGACGCAGCCTTGGCGCCGATTCAACAGGTTTTCCGAGCTTGAAGATCATCTAGCCGGCCCCTTTTGATTTTCCAAACAGCAGACCTGCCCGTCGACCGTCGCCTACATCGCCCAACTCATCATCCATCGCTACGCGATGCTGGGTATCCGCGACGACAACGGTTTTCCGCTGCAGCAGATGGGCATCCTCAAGGCGCCGGAAGGCGCCAGCAATTCGGCCCACCCGACGCAGGGCAAACTGTGCAGCGAATGCGGCAATCACACCATGATCCGCAAGGATGGCTGTGACTTCTGCACGGCCTGCGGTGCAGTCGGGACCTGCGGCTGACAGGGGTCCGCTTCAAACAAGACGCCCCGGTTTTTCCGGGGCGTTTTTTTGATTGGTCAATGGCCAACCATCGTCCAACGCCCGCTTCCGCGTGCAGCAAGAACACCCGATCGGCGCCGACCTGCGCGTCATTGGTGGCATTCTTGTCTCGTGGTTGATCACGGTGCCCACTGCGGCGATTCTGGCGGCCATGATCTTCCACATCCTGCGCGCTGTTTTCGGCTAGAATCCTCTGCAACTTCTCCAGACGGCGGCCCGATGGGCCGCCGTCTTTCCTTCGAGTCAAGCCTGAGTCATGCTGGATCTGCCGACCGAGCCCATCGCAGCGCTGCAGAACATCAAGGGGATCGATTTCCCCTCTGACGTTCGTTATCGCCAAATTCTGGTGACCGGCCCCCCCGGCGCTGGCAAGAGCACCCTGATCACGCGTCTCGGCGGCTGGTCGGAGGAGGGCTATCTCGACCTGGCCAAGAAACATTGGTGGCGATCCGAAATCCTGTCCGTGCGACCGCGGGAGGTTCACCTCGGCATGCCCTTTCAGGGCCTGGGCGACGCGGTGACGGTTTTCGATGCCGAATTCTACGACCGCGACCCGATCCCGGCGATCGATTTCGACCGCATCCAGCTGCCGCCACGCAAACGTTTCTTTTTCAATGTTGACTGGTATCGCCGCTACGTCTTCGAATTTCTGCTGCCGCCGGCGGAACTGGTCTTTCAGCGCCGCGCCGAGCGGGCACAGCACAGCACGCACTTGGTAGACAAGCAACTCAGCCGGGAAATCTGCACGGTCCAGCACGAAGCATTCCTGCGCCTTGCCGAACATCTGCACCGGAAGGGTTTCCGGGTTTATTTGCGTGAAATGATCGAGAATCCCCCCCGCCGCTTCGTCGACCCGCAGGCGCTGCCATGAACCTGATTGCCAAGCGGCGGCCGATGACGGTGTCGAGACTGCTGGCGCCGTTGAAAAGGTTTCTTACGCGACTGGGGGTGGGCACGGGTCATGAGATCAGGCTGCGCAGCAACTATCGGCTGGCCGACACCAAGGTCCGGGTTTCCTTCGATCGTGCGCCGATCGAAATCACGCTGGGTCAGGATGACAAGAAACTCCACCTCTATCCCGAAACCCGGATCGACGAACTGGGAAAGCCCAACAGGACCGGTAACTTCGTCATCGTCGATCCCGCCGCCCAACCCGGCCGGATCAACGGCTTCCTGCGCCTGACGCCGAAAAGCTGGATCTCGCTGGGGGCCGGCGATCGCGTCCAGCAAGCCGTCTTCAATTACCCCGATGCGGTTGACGAGGAGCACCTGGTCATCATTCACGGGCCGGAATCGCTGGTCTTTCGCAATCTCAGCGACGCCGGCGCGACCATCGGTCGGTTTGCCAGCGATGCGCGCGGCACGCGTGAAGGCAGCTACCGTCGCTTGCGCGAGATTTTCGGGGGGCCGATCGAGCAGTTGCCGGCAGACGAGGCGCTGGCGCTGATTGAAAAGGTCAATGAAGTCATGCGACAGGAGGCCTACCGGCCGCACAGTGACTGGGGCTTGCCCGGCGGACTGGTGATGCTGCCCGGGAGCCTGACCCCGATCCTGGTGGCCGACCTGCATGCGCAGGTCGACAACCTGTTGACCGTGCTCAGCCAGAACGCTTTCCTCGATGCGCTCGAGGACGGCAGCGCCGCCCTGATCATTCTCGGCGATGCGGTGCATTGCGAGGAGGACGGGAAACTGGGCGAGATGGACAGCTCGATGCTGATGATGGATCTGATCTTCCGGCTCAAGCTGCGTTTTCCGCAGCAGGTGTTCTATATCCGTGGCAACCATGACTCCTTTACCGAGGACATCGCCAAGGATGGCGTACCCCAGGGCCTGCTGTGGGCCAGGGAACTGGTCGCTCGCCGGGGTCAAGCCTATCGGGAAGCCATGGCGGAATTCTATCGCCTCTTGCCCTTTGTGGTGGCGTCCACGGATTTCGTCGCCTGTCATGCGGCGGCGCCGAAAGAGGACGTGAGCAAGGATATGCTGGTCAACATCCACCGCCATCCGGAACTGGCCATCGAAATGGTCAACAACCGCCATTTCCAGCCAAGTCGGCCCAATGGGTACACGCGGGCGGACGTCAAACGTTTTCGCCGCGCTCTGGGCCTGCAGAAGCACACCACTTTCATCGTCGGTCACACGCCGATGGATAGTGACAGCACGCTGTGGCTGAACGTCAATGGCATCAAGAGCCACCACGTGCTTTACAGCGCCCGCGTCGGGCAGGTCGCTGTGTTCACCCGCATCGGCGGAGTGATGGTGCCGCTGATCTACCCGGTTGATGCGGTGACGACTCTCATCAAGCAGCTCAAGGACAAGCCGGCCTGAAATTCCGCGCCGGCTTCATGAGCGCCGGATGGTCTCCTTGACAGCGGCCAGCCGCTGGACGACCAGGCTGCTGAAGTCAGGTTCGATGTTGGCCAGTCGGGCGATGAAAATTGCCCCTGCCGCTTCGAAAATCGGGGTGTCGTCCAGGTTGACCGCGGCACGGAGCGGCACAGCCAGGCTGGCAACTGGATCCGACCGTTCCGGCGACGCCGATCGACCACGATGGCATTCACCGCGCCATCATCAATCTCGACGAGATCATCAACAGGTGCAAGACGAGTGTCGTCGAAATGGACGCCCATCTCCTCGGCGTCAAGGCGGACAAGTTCCGCATCGATATGGCGGCTCAACTGAAGGATGGCGCCGACCTTTTTCAGGACAGCGATTTCCACAACATCTTCCGGCGCAGGGAAATCCAACCCAGTTGTCGCATGCGGCCTTGTGCGTGAACGTCTGCAACTTGAAACTGCCCGACATCGTCGTCAAGCCTACCTGACCTCCAGTCTCGGGCGCGCAGCAATGGCGAACATCCGTGTTCAGCACCTGTGCGAGCAGATCCTGCAAACACTGAACCGGTCGTCACGCAGCGTTTCCCAGGGGATGCCGAACCAGCCAGGCGAAACTTCCTGCGCGGCAACGGCCCGAGTCGGGGTCGGGGTCGGGGTCGGGGTCGGGCGGGTTCATTTTTCCAGGATTCCGACCAGCGCCGGAACGATGTGGCCTGCGGCCATGACGAATCCGGAAGCGATCCGCGCTTCCCATGCTCGCTCCCCGCCCATCGCCACGACATTGTGACTCCCGGAAATAGTGACAAATGCATGACAATCGGCGCGCATATAAGCCATATGCATGGCCATTGGCATATTCTTATGACAACGTTAGCAAGATAACACTTGACAAAATTTGGAAAATGAAATTTATTTTTGCCGACCCCTTGCGCCATAGTAAAAATGAAGTAAATTACTGCGTTGAAGTGACCATTTATTAACCCAGGGGGAAATTTTCATGCTCAGCAGCCTTATGCCTCAACGCAAGGAATTCTATGTGCTCCTTGCCACTCTTGCCGATCGCGTCGTCGCCGGCGCCAACGCCACCTTGCGCTTGATGAACGGCCTCGGCAGTAACGCCGAGGACTTGCCCACGCTGGTCGCCGAAGTCAGCCTGCTCGAGCAGGCCGGCGACAAGATCAAGGCCGAAGTGATCACCTTGCTGCACCGCTCGTTCACCACGCCGATCAACCGCGACCAGATCCATTCGCTGGTCATCGAACTCGACGGCGTCCTGAATGCACTCGAAGACGTGGCACGGGCCGTTTCGATGTACAACATCAAGGAATCCACCGCCGAGGCCCGCGAACTGGCCTCGCTCGGAGCCGACGCCTGCATGCGCCTGAACCGCGCCGTCGCCGGCATCGCCGAAAAGGGTCGCCGCCCGGAAGTCATCGGCCTCTGCAAGGAGATCGAGGAGATCGAGGCAAAGGCCGATGTCGTTCAGCGCAAGGCGGTCAGCAAGCTTTTCGACGGCAGCGGCACGGCTTGGAACGCGGTGAAGATGAGCCGCTTCTACGCGCTGCAGGAAGTGGTTCTTGACGCCTGCGAAGAGGCGGCCAAGACCATCGAAGAAATCCTGATCGAAAATTCCTGAGGGGCGCGCGAAATGGAAGCACTCACCATGAGCATCTGGACGCTCGGCCTCCTGATCTTCATCGCGTTGGCATTCGACTTCATGAACGGGTTTCATGACGGGGCGAATTCCATCTCGACGATCGTCGCCACCGGCGCCCTGACTCCCAAGCAGGCGGTGCTGTTCGCCGCGTTCTTCAATTTTGCCGCGCTCTTCATCTTCCAGCTCAAGGTGGCGGCGACCATCGGCAAGGGTACGGTCGACCCGTCCTTCGTTGATTATTATGTTATTTTCGGTGCCTTGATCGGGGCGCTCGCCTGGAACATCATCACCTGGTACTACGGCATCCCGTCGTCGTCGTCGCACGCGCTGGTCGGCGGCCTGGTCGGCGCCACCTGCGCCAAGTCCATGTCGGGTGCGCCGATCGTCTGGTCTGGCTTCGGCAAGATCCTCGCGTTCATCCTCATCTCGCCGCTGGTCGGCTTCATCATCGGCGCCTTGCTGATGATTCTGACAGCCTGGATCTTCCGCAAGCACACGCCGCACGAGGCAAGCAAATGGTTCCGCAGCGGGCAGTTGCTGGCAGCGGCGCTCTACAGCCTCGGTCATGGCGGCAACGACGCGCAGAAGACGATCGGCATCATCTGGCTGCTGCTGATCACCGCCGGCGTCGCCACAAAGGATGTCGCTACCCTGCCGATGTGGGTCGTCTATTCCTGCTACTTCGCCATTGCCTGGGGAACGTATCTGGGCGGCTGGCGGATCGTCAAGACCATGGGTTCCAAGATCACCAAGCTCAATTCGGTCAGCGGATCGTGCGCCTCGATGGGCGGCGCGATCACCCTCGGCCTCGCGACCTTCGCCGGCATCCCGGTATCGACCACGCACACCATCACCGGCGCAATCGTCGGCGTCGGCGCGGCATCGGATGTCAAGGCGGTGCGCTGGGCGGTTACCGCCAATCTCATGGTGGCGTGGATTGTCACGATCCCGGCGGCCGGCCTGATCGCCGGGATCTGCTGGTACATTGGCACGAAATTCCTCTGATCAATACAAGGAACGCTGATCATGTCATCAAGTAACTTTCTACCGAAGCGCGCCGAGTTTTTCGCCTTTCTGGCGGCCCACACCGATCGTGTCGTCGCCGCAGCCAATGCGACGTCGCGGCTGGTCAATGGCCTCGGCAATCCCGCCGGCGCCGCTGAAACCGCTGCCCTGATCGACGAGGTGAATTCCAACGCGACCAGCGGCGACCGCATCAAGGACGATTTCGTGCAGATCCTGTACGAGGCGTTCACCACCCCGATCAGCCGCGATCTGCTGCACACGCTGATTCTCGATCTCGACCGCGTGCTGAGCAAGCTGCAAAACGTCGCCGATGCGGTAAGCATGTACGGCGTCGCCGAGGCGACCAGCGAGAACCGTGCGATGGCGGCGCTCGCGGTCGACGCCTGCTCCCGCCTCAACAAGGCGACGATCGGCATGGGAGATACCAAGCAGAAGCCGGAAGACGTTGCCAGGCTCTGCCATGAAATCGCCGACGCCGGGACAAAGGCTGGCCAGACGATGAGCGAGGGGGTGACCAAGCTGTTCGCGAGGGACGGGGACGACGACGCGACGATTCACGCTTTGAAGATGAACCGCTTCTACTTCGCGCAGTACGACGTGCTCAACGCCTGCAAGCGCGCATCCCAGGGCATCGAGGAAATCTTGCTCGAAACCGCCTGATCGAGAGGTTGGCGGGGGCCACCACCCTTGGCCCCCGCCTTTCCTGCCGTCCGCGTGCCATCGCCTTATTGCGGTGACCATTTCGTGGGCGATCGAGTCAGGGATTTGGAACCGCTCCACCGGCAGCGAAATCTTGAGGAAAACCTCGTCAGCCCATACGTTCTCGCATTTCTTGGTGACGGAAATGCAGCTTCGGGAATAGGGGCAGTTTTTTTGGGGGGATTGGGGTTTGGGTTTGGCCAGTCATCAGCGAGCACTACGCCAGCAGCCTGTCGGTCTTGTCATGAAGACTCCGAACGCCAGCTAATCTTCTCGTATTGCCTCAATGATCCAATGTTCACCGACCAGGGCGAGCTTTCGGTCGCAGACCGGCCCTTCGCAGGCAGTCTCACCGGGCAGAAGTTCAACGACAATCTCTCCTTGCTCGCGCAGCGCGGCGATGTGCGCAGCGAGTTTTCCATCGCGGCCGGCATGCGGCGCCAGGATGGCTCGCGAAGGTTTGCCAGCCGGTGCCAGGCGCGCCACTTCGCGCAGATCCATCGAGAAGCCGGTTGCCGGGCGCGCCCGTCCGAAAACCTTGCCGGCGCCATCGTAACGGCCGCCAAGCGCAATCGCCACCGGATAGTCCGGGCAGTAGGCGGCGAACACCACGCCATTGTGGTAATGGTAACCGCGCAGGTCTGAGAGATCGAGCGAAAACGGCAGGTCGGCAGCCAGTGCCACAAGATGGCGCAAGTCGGCGAGCGCTGAGGTAACGCCCGAAATCGCAGGCAGTTCGGCGGCAGCGCGGTCGAGCACTTCGACGCCGCCATACAGTTGCGGCATGCGCTGCAGGGCTTCCCGGAAGGGTGCAGGTACTTCGGCGCAAGCCTCGATCAGCCCGGGAATATCCTTGGCCTGTAGCAGATCGAGAACCGTCCCCTCAGATTCCCGCGGCAGTCCGGCCGCTTCGGCCAAGGCCCGGAAAATGCCGACATGGCCGATGTCGATTCGGCTGACCGGCACCTTGATCTTCGCCAGCGCCTCCGCCAGCAGACGAATCACCGCGAGATCGGCGGCGATCCCGGCATGTCCGTAGACTTCGGCCCCAATCTGCACCGGCTCGCGGCTGGCGGAAATGGTCGCAGGCATGGCATGCAGCACGCTATCGCAATAGCAGAGGCGCGTCACGCCACGATGATTGAGCAGATGGGCGTCGATGCGCGCTGCCTGCGGCGTAATATCGGCACGCACCCCCATGGTACGTCCGGAAAGCTGATCAACCAGCTTGAAGGTGCGCAGATTTAGATCATGGCCGGCGCCGGTTAGGAGCGACTCGATATACTCGAGCATCGGCGGCATGACAAATTCGAAGCCGTGACTGCGGAAATGATCGAGCAGGGTCCGGCGCAGGCGCTCGATGCGTTCGGCCTCGTTCGGGAGGGCGTCGGCAATGTATTCGGGTAACAGCCAGTTCATGAAAAAATCATCAGCATGACGAGGCCGATCAACATCGAGGTCAAACCGATGAAGCGAATCTGGCCATCCGTGAGTTGAACCAGGCGGCGAAAGGTTTCACGCCACGCCGCCGGGGCGATAAAGGGCATCAAGCCTTCGAGCACGAGCATCAGCGCGAAGGCCAGCAACAGCGTCGAGGTCATTTGCCTTTGTCATTTCCGCGCCCGGCACCCTTCATGTACTTGAAGAATTCGGAACTCGGTTCCAGCACCAGGACGTCATTCTTGCTTTTGAAGCTGCCGCGATAGGCTTCCAGGCTGCGATAGAAGGAATAGAACTCGGGGCTCTCGCTGAAGGCCTGACCATAGATCGCGGTGGCCTTGGCATCGCCCTCGCCCTTGGTCTTCTGGGCATCCCGGTAGGCATTGGCAACGATGATCTCACGCTGACGATCCGCATCGGCCCGAATCTGTTCCGATTCGGCGTAACCCTGTGAGCGCAATTCGTTGGCGACTCGCTTGCGCTCGGCCTCCATCCGGCGATAAACCGCTTCGCTGACATCGCTGGCGAGTTCGATGCGCTTCAATCGTACATCGACGATCTGGACACCGATCCGGCGCGCATCGACATCGGCCCTCTCGCTCACCAGACCCATGATCCCGTCCCGTTCACTGGAAATGACCTGGTGCACTGTGCGCCTGCCGATCTCTTCGCGCAATCCGGCGTTGATCGTCTGATTCAGGCGCGTTTTTGCGCGCGCCTCGTCGCCACCCAACGAGATGTAGTAAAGCTTCGGATCGACGATGCGCCACTTGACGTAGGAGTCAACCAGCAGATTCTTCTTTTCCGAGGTAATGAATCGTTCCAGTTCGTTGCTGTCGAGCGACAGGATGCGCTTGTCCAGAAAACGCACGTTCTGAATCATGGGAATCTTGAAGTAGAGTCCCGGTTCTTCGATCACCCGTTTGACTTCACCCAACTGGAAGACGATCGCGAACTGACGTTGGTCGACGGTAAACATCGACATGGCGAAGATCACCAGAACGGTGACCAAGGTCAGAACCACAGTATTGATACGTGCGCTCATTAGCGGCTCTCCCGATCACGCGAACGCAACGAGGGTTCGCGGCGACCTGCATTGTTCAGCGAACTGTCGAGTTGCGGCGGCGCCTCCGCTGCGCCTTGCGCCGCGGGCGGCCTGGCTGGTGCGGGCGCTGCCGCGGGCGCCAACGCGTCAGGAGTCGCGGCGGGTACGGCACCGGCAGCCTGCATCAGCTTGTCGAGCGGCAGGTAGAGCAGGTTGCCCTGTCCCTTGGCATCGACCATGACCTTGCTGGTATTGGAATAAATCTGCTGCATGGTTTCCAGATACATGCGTTGACGGGTCACTTCGGGAGCCTTGGCATACTCGGTCTGGACTTGCTTGAAGCGGGAAGCGTCACCTTCCGCAGTCGAGATCACGCGCTGCTTGTGGCCCGCAGCCTCTTCCCGCAGGCGCGACGCCGCACCCTGGGCTTTCGGTATGACGTCATTGGCATAGGCCTCGCCTTCGTTCCTCTGCCGCTCCTTGTCTTGGAAGGCCTTGACGGCATCGTCGAAAGCTGCCTGCACCTGCTCGGGCGGCTGCGCGTTCTGCATGGCCACCTGGGAAATCAGGATGCCGCTCTTGTATCGATCGAGGATATCCTGCATCAACTTGGCCGCCATGGAAGACACCTGCTCGCGCCCTTCGTAGAGCACAAAGCTCATCGTGCTCTTGCCAACGACTTCGCGGATTGCCGCTTCCGCCACCTGCATTACCGATTCATCCGGGGAACGATTGTTGAATGAGTACTCGATCGGATCCTTGAGGAAATACTGGACGGCAAACTGGATGTTCACGATGTTTTCATCATCGGTCAGCATCAGCGCCTCTTTCAGGACCTGATTGCGCGCACTGCCGCGATAACCGATTTCAAGCGTGCGCACGCCGGTCAGGTTGACCAGTTCGTGCGACTGGATCGGATACGGAAAACGCCAACTCAGTCCCGGTGACGCGGTTTCCTTGTATTTCCCGAACTGTAGAACGATGCCGCGCTGCGAGGCATCGACGATGTAGAAACCGGATGCCAGCCACACCACAACCACCAGGGCAGCGAGCAGCCCAATGCCGCCACCGAGGAATTTCGGGTTGAAGTTGATCTGCGGCAAGCGCGGACCGTCGCCCCCGCCACCATTATTTCCGCTGCCTCCCCCCTTCTTGCCGAACAGTCCGTTCAGTTTGCGGTTGAAGTCGCGCCAC
>ERZ795044.4229-NODE-4229-length-11840-cov-7.747306_pt1 | contig 11840 bp, 3 predicted proteins | sample MGYA00375128_ERZ795044 | MGnify/ENA primary metagenome ERZ795044 (study PRJEB30173, sample SAMN05720213) | anaerobic digester metagenome | isolation source: active sludge of municipal wastewater-treating anaerobic digesters | place: USA | collected 2014-12-22 ... | reverse complement strand
CTCTCGGCCGTGATTTTCATTTTCCTCTGCGCGATGGTCTATTATTCCCTGAAACTGCCGTCGTGCACTACCGTCAAGGCTTTCTTCGGGCTTTGCCTGACCGGGCCGGCGGCGGTTCTGTTCGCGCTGGGATTCGGCGCGGCGGACGGGCTTTTGGCGAAAACGAGATGGCTTTTACCGCTCCGGGCGGTACTGTACGGCTGGCTGGGGACGCTGATGATTGTCAGTATCCGCGCTTTTCTGGGATAACAGGGAGGGGCATTGAAATTTCCTGAGAAAGGATCGATGAGCGTTTTCGGGAAAATGTGCGGGCGGATTTTGACCGCCGCCGTTCTTTTGTTGATGCTTTTCGCCGGCGCGACGGTCCTCAGCCGCAATGCTTTCCGCGGGTTCAATTTCTTTGACATGGGAAGTTTTCTGGACGCGAGCTGGAGGGTCTTTTGCGGGCAGGCACCTTACGCGGATTTTATTTTCATCGCGGGCCCCGTTCATCTCTGGATGAACGCGTTTTTCTTTGTTCTGTTCGGGTTCGGGAAAGCGGCCGTTTTGGCGCATTTGGTGGCGGTCCAGTCGATCGTGATCCTTGCCACTTTTTTCATCGCGTCGCGTTTCGCTCCCGCGTGGGCGGCGGTCCTTGCCGCGGCCCTTTCCATGGTTTGTTTTTATTGGCCGATTTCGCATCCCTGGTATGATCAATCCGCTCATTTCTGGGGCATTTTGGGTACGGCGTTTCTGGCCCGGCGAATCCCGGCGAAAACCGGACGGCATGCGTTTTGGACGGGATGGGTCTGCGCCGTTCTCGGCATCATCTCATTGATGACGAAGGCCAATATCGGTGCGATGTATTTTCTGACTTATGGCGTTGTGCTTCTGTTTGGCGGGCACGGTCTCGCGGCGGCGGCGGGATTTCTTGCGGGGGCCGGCGCGGCGACGGGCGGATTTTTAATACTGCTGCGCTGTCCGGGGCGTTTTTTCGAACAGACTATTGCGATGTATGGGCGGAGCAACTTGTGCCGGTTCAATCAATTTGCCGACCCGCGGAACTGGCTTTTCAATTTCTACTGGGTTCCGTTCGGGATTGTTTTTGTGAATTTTCTTTTTCGGCCGGATAAAATCCGTTTTCTTTTTCCTTTTTTTGTCTTATTTGCCGGCGTTTCGGCAACGGCTCTTGTTTCGACGCTGACCGGTTCAATGAATCCCGCCGCGAATTTTCCTTTATGGGGGATCCAGGTTGCGCTTGCTCTGACCGTGATCGGCAAAGACCGGGAGACTTTCACGGGGTTTTTGGCGAAAGGTTTGTATTGGGTTTCGCTGGCAGCGATTGTGGGGACCGCCGTTTTTTTTATCAAAGAGGCCATTCCGCACGGCCGGAACCTGACGGTTTGGCGGTACGCGGGAATCAACCCGGACGGGGATTATGAGATCCGGGCCGCGCCGTTTCGCGGATGGCGGTGCCGTCGAGCGGCGGGGGAAATTCTGGACGACATGACCGACTATGTTCGCCGGGAGATTCCCGCGAAAGACTCCCTGCTTGTTTTGGGGGATATGCAGATTTTGTATCCTTTGACGGGGCGGGAAAGTTACCGGGGCATTCCGTTCATTTTTGACGTCCGGCGGCAATTTCCGCTTAAGAATATGCCGATGCCGGGCGCGCAGACGGAAGAAGTCAGGCGGAATATCTTTAAAAATCCTCCGGATTGGGTGATTGCGTATCAAGGCCCTTCTCAGCTTGAAACGAATTTTTTTGTGGACCGGATTGTTCCGCGCCTGGGGCTTTCGGCCTTTTTTGAGAAAAATTACGACCGCGTGAAAAAATGGGGACCCTATGTTTTGTTCAAGAAAAAAAGAGCCGCCTCTTAAAGAGAAACCGGCAAGAGCCGTTATGAAGCTTATAATGCTTACCGGAGTTTGAGAGTGAATCGGATCGGTTGGGCCGTATGAATCAGGATCAAAAACAGTATCTTCTCGCGCATTACAAAAACAAGTCGGTCAAGGAACTTGCCGAGGCGCTCGCGCTCGACCGGAAGGAGGTCCAGCGGGAATTGCGGAATTTATTGACCGCGCCGCCGGTCCCAAAAGTGAAACCTCCTGATGCGGAATCCGTTCCGGCGAGCGCGCCGGGTTTTGAATTCAAGAAATACTGGGTTTGGGGCGTTTTGTTCCTGATCGTGTTTTTCGCGGTTTTAGTCCGTATCCGTCTTTTACCGGTGCCGTTGGAGCGTGACGAAGGCGACTACGCCTACAACGCCCAGCTTTTGCTGCAGGGGATCCCGCCTTACCGGGACGCGTATGAGATGCGTCTCCCCGGGATTTTTGCCGCTTACGCCCTGATTCTTGCCGCTTTCGGGCAGACTTCATCCGGGATACACCTGGGATTGCTCGTGATGAACGCGCTCACGACGATTATTCTGTTTTTTTTAGGAAGAAGATTATTCAATCCCGCGGCGGGGCTCGCGAGCGCGGCCGCGTTTGCCCTGCTTTCGCTGAGCGCTTCCGTCCAGGGAGTGTTCGCGAACACGGAGCATTTCGTGATTTTGCCCGCGCTCGGAGGGATTTGGCTCCTGCTTTACGCTTTGGAATCGAACCGGCCGCGGGGGGTCTTTTGGGCCGGGATTTTGCTGGGCATCGGATTCCTGATGAAGCAGCACGGGATATTTTTCGCGGCGTTCGGAGGGCTGTATCTTGCGTATTTCGAATTTTCCCGCAGGCCTTTTTCATGGCGGCCGGCGCTCGTAAAAAGCATTTTATTCGGGGCGGGGTTTCTGCTGCCGTTCGGATTGACCTGTCTTCTCCTTTGGCGGGCCGGTGTTTTTTCGAAATTCTGGTTTTGGACGTTCACAGTCGCGAAAGGTTACGTGACGTCGGCGGGCGAATTTTCTTCCGGGCCGCTCAGCCGTTTTTTTTCCAAAACAGCGGCGGTCATGAAACCTTTCTTTACGGTCTGGATTCTGGCCGGTGCCGGCCTCGCGGCGTTTTTGCGGGTGCGAATCATACGCCCCCGCGCTTTTTTCATTCTTTCATTCCTTGCCTTTTCAGTCGCTTCGATTTTCCCGGGCCTGCACTTCAGGGAACATTATTTTATTTTTCTCCTTCCGGCGGGCGCCCTGCTGTGCGGGACTGCCGTTTACGCCGCCGAAGGGATTTTCCGGTGGCCTTCGTCCGGATCGCTCAGGAAGCGGACGCAGATCTTATTGATTTTATTTCCCGTTTTATTTTCGATTTTCCAGCAGAGGGGCTATCTTCTGGAAATGGCCCCGGACGCGGTTTCCAGGCAGATTTACGGGCTCAATCCTTTCCCGGAATCTCCCGCGATTGCCCGCTATATTCAAAGAAACACTTCGGAGACGGACCGCGTCGCGGTAATCGGTTCGGAGCCGCAAATTTATTTTTATTCCGGGAGGCGGTCCGCGACTTCCTACATTCTCACCTATCCGTTGATGGAAATTCAGCGGTACGCGCGGGAGATGCAGGAAGAAATGATCCGGCAGATTGAAGCGGCCGCGCCGAAATTTCTGGTCTTTGTGAATGTTCCGACGTCGTGGTTGACCCGGCCGGAATCGGAGAAGTTGATTTTTGACTGGGCGGAGCGGTACGAAAAGGAATTTTACGAAACGGCGGGGATTGCGGATCTTCTGCCGGAGGGGACTCAGTACCGGTGGGATGAGGCCGCGAAAGGGTATTCGCCCCGGTCTCCCTTCTGGGTTTCAATTTTGAAACGAAGATCTTAAGGTTTTGGCTTGGCTTTTGAGAATGCTTGCTCTTTCTTGTCATTTTGAGTCCGACAAGATTTTTGGCGGACGAAAAATCTTGTTTTGAGATCTTTCATGGCGTTTATTCTTGAGGCACGGAGATCCTTCGGCGGCTTTCGCCGCCTCAGGATGACAGGCACATTGATAAGCCGCCTCAGGATGACAGGCGCATTGATGAGCCGCCTTAGGATGGCATGCGCCGTTTATTGAAATGAACAAAACCGGAGCAGCAAAGGAATGAATAAAAATCAGATCGATTATCTTCTGAAAAATTACCGGAAGCAGTCCGTCAAAGACATGGCGGACCATCTCAAGGTTGACCGGAAGGAAGTTCAGAGGGAGCTTCGGAAAATCCTGTCTTCCCAACAGCCGGCTGCCGAACCGCAGAGGGAGGCTGCCGGGCCGGTTCCGGCGGAGGTTTCCCCGAAGCAAAGTTTTTTTCTGCGCCCCGAATGGCGGCATCATATCGTGGCGCTCGCGCTGATTGCGCTCGCGGTATTTTTCGTTTACGAGAAAACGCTTTATTTCCCGTTCCTGGACTGGGACGACCCGGCCTACGTGACCGAAAACGCGTCGATTCGCGAAATCAACCCTCAGAACGTCAAAGAAATGTTTTCGCGCGCGTACATGGGGATTTACGTCCCCCTGACGGTTTTCAGTTTCGCGGTCGATTATCAGATCGGCCAATTCAATTCTTTCGCCTATCACCTGACGAATCTCATCCTGCACAACGCCAATGCCTGGTGCGTCTACGGGCTGATCTTTTTTCTCACGGGGGAATGGCTGGTGGCCGTTGCGGTCGCTCTGATCTTTGCCATTCACCCGGTTCAGGTGGAATCGGTGGTCTGGATCGCCGAGCGTAAAAACGTCCTTTCCGCGTTTTTCTTCTTTCTGGCTTTCTTTGCCTACGGGGCAAGCCGGCGTTTCGAAAAGCGAAACGCCCTTTTTTACGGGGCCTCCTTCCTGCTTTTTGTCATCGCCTGTCTTTCCAAACCGAGCATCGTCGTTTTCTTTCTTTTGTTGATTGCTTTTGACCGGTGCTACGGCTACTGGGACCGGGGACGCAACTTGTTGGGCCGCGCGATGCGATACGCGCCGTTTTTCGCGGGCGCGGTTGTCTTTTCCCTGATCACGATTCTCATTACGAAAGGCGAAGGAAAATGCCAGTATCACGGCGGAAGTTTCTTTCAGGCGATGTTCGCGATGTCGGTGGCGATGATGAAATATCTCAATCTGATTTTCCTGCCGGTGAAGCAGAGCGCGCTTTACCAGTTTCCCGTTTACGGAACGGTTTTTAATCCCCCCGTGCTGTTTTCGCTTTTCGGGCTGGGATTGCTCGGCTGCGCGCTTTTTTACGTCTACCGGCTGGAGAAAAAATATTTTTTCTGGGGCGCGTGGTATTTTATCCTGCTTCTGCCGGTCATGAACATTGTCCCGTTTCCGAGTCTGATGAACGACCGTTATCTTTATCTGCCGCTGGCCGGGATGCTCGCGTTGGTTTTCCTTTTACTCAACCGGTTTCTGGGGCCCCGGGGGGTGATCGCGCTGCTTTTTCTGGCACTGGCTGGTTTTGTTCCGCTGAATCTCAAACGCCAGGCGGTCTGGGCGGATTCCAAATCTCTCTGGCTCGAGACGCAGACGCAGACCGGGGACAGGCATTCGACGCCGTTTATCAATCTGGGGATGAAATATCTTCAGGAAGGGAAGCTCGATGAAGCGGTCGAGCAGTTCAATAAAGCGCTTCAGGTCAGCGACCGTGCGGCGGCTTATAGCGGCCTTGGGATCGCGAGCATGAATCGCGGAGATACCGAAAAAGCGGAATTTTATCTGAAAAAGGCGATCGAAAAAGGCGAAGACGCCTCCCGGCAGAAGGAGCTTTCGGGATATCATGCCAATTTGGGGCTGGTGTATATGGACCAGAAGAAATTCGACCTGGCCCGGCAGAAATTTGAGGATGCCATACGAATCGATCCGACAGACCCCGGTCATTATAGCAATTTAGGGACCCTTTATAAGGAAACCGGCCGGCGGGCAGAGGCATTGAAGGAATACATGAAAGGATTAAACGCCGATCCCGGATCAGCAGTAGTTCTATATAACCTTGGACTACTCTACTTCGAGGGAAATAACATCCCGGAAGCGGAAAAGTATTGGAACCGTTTGATTCAGGCGCATCCTGAAGATAGCCGGGTTCCTATTGTTAAAAAGAATCTTCAAAAAAGCTAAATAAACAGTTTTCCTATCCATGAAACGGCCAGCCGTGGTTTTCAACAATGAGTTAACACTGTAAGATGTTTACCGTAAATAACTTGCAGTCATTATCGTAAAAATGATTTCCAGAAAAAATCCGAACCCGAAGCCTTATATTTAAATAGTAGATTTCCGGGCCTACCATCCTTGAAAAATAACAAATTCGGAGGTATAATTTATTTACCACTTTATACAAACAATTTAAAAAGTCTCTTAAAATGAAAAACAGAATATGTTTCAGCAGGGAAAACATATCGGTTAAAGTCGTTTCCATCGTTGTCACCCTTCTCTTTTCGATTAACACTCTTGCCTATTCCGCTCCGCAGATTTCGATTGCCGAACCTCCGGCTCCGCAGGAAGCTTCTTACGCGCCGGTGGATTTTCAGATACCCGCGGAATTCGGGAGCGTGGATGAGATTTTTCAGGCCCCGGAAAGCCGTTCTTTTGTTGTCCATATCCAGGACGCGCACGGAAGTTATGACGCCCAGAAGAAGATTGAGGCTTTGGCCAAGTACCTGACCGAGCGGTACGGGTTCAAGCTTTTATTCCTGGAAGGAGCGCAGGGCAAACTGGATCCCGGATTTTTCAATTTCTTCCCCGAGCGCGAACGGAATCTCGAGGTCGCGGATATCCTGATGCGAAAAGGAGAATTTTCCGGCGCGGAATCTTTTCTTTTGGGTACCGACCGGGAAGTTACGGCATACGGGATCGAAAATGTTCCCGCTTATCGGGACGATATCGGGCTTTTCAGGAAAGTGATCGCCCGGAAAGATTTGTCCGGAAAATTTTCGGAAAATTTCGAAAAGAAACTCCGGGATTCGGAAAGCCGGATGGCCTCCAAACCGTTGAGAGATTTCCTGAACGAATGGAGAAAATTTTCGAATGACCGGGTCTCTCTCCTGAGGTTCGGCGATTTGCTCCGGCGTTTTGCCCGGGAGTCGCTGGATCTGGATTTGAAAGATTCCCGGAATCAGACCCGGTTTCCGGTCCTGCTCCGCGTGTTGAAATTAAAGGATCTGGAAAGCGAGCTGGACCGGGAAAAAGCCGAAGCCGAGAAAAACGATCTCATCCGCATTCTTTCGGAAATGAAAGTAGACCGGGATCGGATCGAGGCGTTCCGGGAAATCGAAAAAGAACGCCGCCCGAGGTTTTTGCTGGAGAAAATCTGCGAGCAGACCGGCGATAAAATCGATTTCGAAAAATATCCGCACTTCAGCGCCTATGCCCGGTATCTGGTTTTCCGGTCCGAAATCGACGGCCCCGGCCTTTTTGACGAAATCACGTCGCTAAGCGAAATGCTTTTCTCCGAGCTTGCGAAAACTCCGGAAGAGAAGGCCCTGGTCGGGTTGGAACATGATCTGCGGACGATCCGGAGGCTTTTCGGGTTGGAGTGGACCCGGAAGGAGTACGAAGCGGCGGGCGCTCGGAGCCGGGAGCTTCTCCCGTCAAATTTAATGGGGCGCCTTCGGGGAGTTGAACCGGGACAGTCTTTTGATTTCCCGGAATCGGCGGAGGCGGATGCGATTTTTGGGGACGCCGTCGAATTTTACAAAATCGCCGAAAAACGGGAAGCGGCATTTCAGGAAACTCTCCTGCGAACTCTGCGCGAGGAGAAACAGGAGCGGGCGATTTTCATTACCGGGGGATTTCATTCGGAGGGACTTCGGGAAAGGTTTAAAAGGGAAGGGATTTCGTACGCGGAAATCAGCCCCCGCCTGAACTGGGAACCCGAAAGCCAGGACATTTATCTCAACTCCATGCTGCCGTCGGAAGCTCCCGAAGCGGGTTCGGATTGGGCGGAGAGCGGTGCTGCGGGAACGGCCGGGCTTTCCAATGTGCTTCAATTGACGGACCTTGACCGGCAGGAATCGATGAGCGCCGCTCTCGGAACGAGGATTCCCCATATTTTTAGCGCCGTGTTTGAAGTCGGGAAAAAAGCCGGTTTGCGTTTCGAAGAGGTCCTGAAGAGGCTCGTTTCGAGTTCGTTTGGGCGGCAGTTCCGGCGCCGGGATTCGGATGGGCGGATTCACCTGTCGTTCGGTGACTACGGCTTTGTCTATCAAGGGAAGGATTTCACGGCCCAGGCGGCTTCCCTGGGGGCGGATTTTGGGATTCATGCCACGAATACGGCTTCTTCCCTGGGAGGCGCTTTTTCGGGAGCGGAGTATCTCCGGGGCCGGGATTTGTCGGAGATCCGGTTTTTGCACGATGAATTCTACGGGGAGGGGATTTCGTTGGATGATTCTCCCTGGGACGTCACCGCTTATTGGAACGGCGACGGGGACAGGGTCGAAGGCCCCAAGGCGGGACATCCGGCAATTAAAACTCCGGGCCATTGGCTTAACCAAGGGTATTTTGATACCACCGGAATCGAACTGAAGAAAAGTTTTGAAATGCCGGCCCGGGAAAAAGGGAAAAGGTACGTTCTGCATTTCGGGGGCTCGATTTATTACACCGAAGTCTTGATCAACGGAGTCCGGGTCCGGACGTCCGAAGGCGATGAAGTTCATGAAGGGTATTTCATGCCGTTTGAGTACGACATCACCGATTATGTCCGTGAAGGGCGGAATGAAATTACGGTGACGGTCCGCAATCCCGCGGATGTTCCCGAAGAACAGTTGACGGAAAAAGGCGCCGCGGGGCTTCCCTGGTTTGCGCACAAAAGGGCGATTACCGGAGTTTTGAATTTTCACGATACCAAACCCGGGGGCACGGAGCATCAGAAATTGAATGTGGGGGGGATTTGGCAGCCGGTCAGGATTATCGAGGCGGATGAACGCGCGCGAATCTCCGCGGCTCCGATGGCCAATACCACGCTTGTCCCCGAAGACATGCCGGCCGAAGGGGATGATGACCGCCGGACCGCGCAGGTCAATATCAGCATTCCCGTCGAGAACGGAACCACGCGGAGCGCGAAGGCGGAAGTTTTGGTCCGCTTCAGCCCCGAGAATTTTGACGGCGATTCCCGGGATGAAGTCGTTTGGACGCGCGAAGCGGAGGTGAAACCGGGGGCCCAAAGCATTGAGATAAGCGGGATCCTTCGGGACGCGAAGCTGTGGTGGCCGTGGAATTTGGGGGCCCCGAATCTTTACCGGGTCGGGATCGAAATCCGCGAGGGGGATGAATTACTTGCGCGACGGACGATGAGAGTGGGGGTCCGGCAGCTTGAAGGGGCCGTTCGCGGCGAGTGGAGAATGAACGGCAGGCCGTTCCGTGTTCTGGGCGATAACGGGATCCCGACGCTGACCCCGGGAAATTATTCGAGGGAAGACGCTTTGCGGGACGGCGAGCTGATTATCAATGCCAATATTCAATTGATGCGGGTGCACGGGCATGTCCCTCACCCTTATTTTCTCGAAGTTGCCGACCAGCTGGGCATTTTAATATGGCAGGATTTCCCCCTTCAGCAATTTTACCATTGGGATAAAGAATTCCGGGAGGCCATGCTCAGACAAATGCCGCCGTTTGTCAGGCTTTCCGCCGGCTCGCATCCGTCCGTCGTCCTTTTGAACGTGCACAACGAACCCGTCTATTTCGGCGCCAACCCTTTTGGTCTTGCGGACCCGGCGCGGGGGACCTGGATGCATGTCAGCCGGCCGGCGGAAGAAATCGACCGGGAAGCGGTCGAAACGATCCGGGGATTTCTTAGCGAAGAGTTTTCCGCGCAATCCGGACTCGCGCCGCAGGCGGGAATATTCATCCTGAAAGGAACGGAGGCGGAGTGGCATCCCTACTACGGCTACTATTACGGCGAGCTTTTCGATTACCTGATGTATCCCAATCCGAAAAACAGGAACGGCGATCTTGAGTATGACCATTTCGATCCGGAATGGGGCTTTGTGAGCGGGGCGCACCCGGACGAGGGAGTCGGGGCCATTTCGTCGGATTCCTACGCGCGCCTGGCGGGCGGGAAACCGTTTGAATTCGGGCCCGATGAGTTCGGAGCGCAGGGTCTGTCGGCTTACGAGGCACGGCTGGCCGTCCGCGACGTCCTGCTCGAAAAAGAACCCGGGTTGAGCGGTGCGGAGCTTCAGGGGCAAATCGACGAAGCCGTGAGAAAAATTCCCTGGGGCTACCTTTATGAGCCGGAAAGACTTCCGCCCGTCGAACGGCAAACGGATTCCGAGAAACTTTTTTCCGCCGTGATCGCGAAATTATCCGAGCATAATTTTCATCCCTGGACATTTTCCAAATGGCTTAAGCCGGAAAAACCTTTGGAGCAAATTACGCTCGAAGAGGTTGTCCGGGCGCATCAGGATTATCAGGCATGGTACGCGCAGCTTGCCTCCGAGAATTACCGGAGGGCCGGTATCGGGCAGGTGCGGTTTATGTTTATGTCATCTCAGGACAATGACGCCGGTCAGTTTTATTCGGCAAACTGGTCCGTCTTGGGTTCTGACAGAGCCCCCAAGAAGGCTTATGACGCGGTGAGAAGGGCGTATCAGCCGGTTTTGGCAAGCAGCCGGATTGTATCGCAGAAAATTCTTCCGGGAGAGAAATGGCTGAACGGCCTTTGGATCAATAACGATACGCATCGTGAAATAAAAGGCGCCAAGATTGTCATCGAATTGCGGGATAGCGGCGGCGGGGTAATCAAGCGGCAGGAAATCGACAAGAAAGATATTCCTCCTTTCAGAATCCTCAGCCTCTCCGCGCTGACGAGAATAAAGGACGGGGACGGAAATGATTTCTGGACGGTGGGGCAGGCGACTTCCGCCGGCGAATATGTTCTGACTTTATCGGTTCAGGATGCGGAGGGGCGGGAACTTTCGCGGAACATTTATGAATTGAAAGTGCTCCCGGCCGATTTCCTCGCGGGCTTAGACGCGGAAACGGGAAAACAAGTCTCGGCCGTTTTGCGCGGCCGTTTTGAAGCGCTCGATAAGATGTTTTCCGAAGAGCTTCAGCTGGAGCCGGAAAGGGCGGATGATTGGTGGGCGATTGTCCGCAAGCTGCAAAAAAGCCGCCGGGCCCGGTGGGAAAGCTGGAAACGCCAACTTGAAGGCAATCCGGAACTTCTTCTGGACTTCGCCGAATTCACACCCAGGTTTCCGGAACTATTCGAAGCAAGACTGCGGAGAGATTCGGCGCAAAAAGCGTTTCAGGCGCTTGAGCAGGCGGCACCGGAAACCGCTTTGGAGCTTGGGGCCGCGGAAACGGCATATCAGGAAACGCTCGGCCGGACCCGGGAGACTTTACGTCTGACCGACGAAGATTTACAGCTTCTGCTCGGCAGGCGGGGCTGGCGGGTGCCGATCCCGTTACTGTACGGCGACGAAATGACTTCCGATGAATGGTTCAATGAATTGATCGGCGAGCTCTCTGAGATACCGGGGACGGAGCAAACCGTCGCCGCGATCCGTCAGTATTTCAATATGCGTTCCGGGCATTGGTTTTACCGGGAAGTGACGATGTACAAAGCTTTGCGCGATCAATTCGGTTCGGGGAATGTATCGCGCGGCGAAGTTCTTTCCGAAGCGCAGTCATTGGGAATGAGTCGCGGGGATTTTATCAAAACACTTGCTTTGGCGGGCCTCGGGGGCGCGGCTTTTCAGGGAACGGGCGAAGCCCGGAGCGCTCAAGCCGAAACTTATGTTTCCCCGTCCGGCGCCGTGGGGTACCGGGTGACCCGGCACGGTGTCTCGGGAGAGATTACCGCCCGCACGATTACCGCGGATTTATCCGACAAACGCCTGGCGATTGTTCCCGTGGCGCATGCGGACGGGAACGGGATTCCGGCGGTTGCTTCCATCGAAAATATTGCGCATGATTTCGAGAAGGAAACGGGGTTAAGGGTTGAGGGGGCCGGCAACGGCGGATTTTTTGACATCCAAACCGGCG
>ERZ795044.4228-NODE-4228-length-11841-cov-6.936026_pt1 | contig 11841 bp, 10 predicted proteins | sample MGYA00375128_ERZ795044 | MGnify/ENA primary metagenome ERZ795044 (study PRJEB30173, sample SAMN05720213) | anaerobic digester metagenome | isolation source: active sludge of municipal wastewater-treating anaerobic digesters | place: USA | collected 2014-12-22 ... | reverse complement strand
CAGCCGGTTGATCTCGTAGGGCTTCATGCCGTTGATCCGCTGGCCTCCGAGAAGCACATCGCCGCTGGTCGGCTCGAACCGGCCACTGATCAGATTGAACAACGTCGACTTGCCGGCGCCATTAGGCCCGATGATGGCCACACGCTCCCCGGCCGTCACCGCCAGGTTGGCCCCTCGAATGATCTCGGTCTTGCCGAAACTCTTGCGGAGGTCACGGAGTTCCAATGCATACGCGCTGCTCATCAGGCGGTCTCCCTGCGTTTGATTTCTTTCTCAATCTCGGTCTGAATCTCGCCCCACTGGAGCTTGAACTGCCGTCGGGTGACCTCGAACAGGCCGAAGCCCGTCAACAGGACAAACAGCGAGCCAAACCAGCTGTTCAAACCGCGTGCATGCAGGGTCACACCAAGGAACCTGACCGCATCGCCCGACCCCGAATCCAGCTGCAGGTGATAGATCATCTCGATCATCGCGCCCGCACCCAGCAGCACGATCAGGAACGTGACGCCGAGTGCCAGATAGCTCACCCACAGCGTGCGCAGCTTGCCAAAAGCGGCCACGCGCAGGTTCATCATGATCAGGCTGGCGATGCCCCCCGGCGCGTACATCACCATGAACATGAAGATCAGGCCCAGGTACAGCAACCAGGCCTTGGTGAACTCGGACAGCAGAACAAAGGCGATCACCATCAGGATGCCGCCCAGAATAGGCCCGAAGAAGAACGTGGCGCCACCCAGGAAGGTGAACAGCAGGTAGGCCCCCGAGCGGGCTGCACCGACCACCTCGGCCGTGACGATCTCGAACAGCAGGCTGCCCAGCCCCCCAGCGATGCCGGCGAAGAATCCGGAAATGACGAAGGCGTGGTAGCGCACGCGCTGGGTGTTGTAGCCGACGAATTCCACGCGCTCGGGGTTGTCACGCACTGCATTGAGCATGCGCCCCAGCGGGGTGCGCGTGAAGGCATACATCGCTGCCACTGCCAGGAAGGTGTAGACCGCGATGAGGTAGTAGACCTGCAGGGGCGGACCGAAAGTGATGCCAAAAAACGGCTTGCCAATCACGCGGTTGCTGGATACGCCGCCTTCGCCGCCGAAGAACTCCGGAATCATGAGCGACATGGCGAACACCAGCTCGCCCAGCCCCAGTGTGATCATGGCAAAGGTGGTTCCCGATTTGCGCGTGGTCACCCATCCGAAGAGCACAGCGAAGCCAAGTCCGGCAATACCACCCACCAGCGGGATCAGGGACACCGGCAGCGGCAGGGACCCATTCGAGATGCTGTTCAGCGCATGGATCGCCACGAAGGAGCCCAGTCCGGTGTACACAGCATGTCCGAAGCTCAGCATGCCGCCCTGGCCCAGCAACATGTTGTAGGACAGGCAGGCAATGATGGCAATGCCCATTTGCGACAGGATTGTCACCGACAAGCTGCTGGTGAACAGCAGCGGCATCACGGCGAGGATCAGAGCAAACAGGCTCCAGACAATCCAGCGCCCAAGGTTCAGCGGTTTGAATTCGTAATACTTGGTCATCGATCAGCCCTCCCGGGTGCCCAGGAGGCCCTTGGGCCGGAAAATCAGGATCAGTACCAGGAACAGGTACGGAAGGATGGGAGCCACCTGCGAAATGGTCAGCTTCACCAGGGTGTTGCCCTGGGCGCCCGGACTGAGCTGCACCCCCATCTGGGCCGCCAGCGAGCCAACCGAGTAGTCGAAGGCGACCGCGAAGGTCTGGATCACGCCGATCAGCACCGACGCAAGAAACGCCCCCGACAACGATCCCATGCCACCCACGACCACCACCACGAAAATGACCGATCCGACCGTCGCCGCCATGCTGGGCTCGGTCAGGAAGGTGCTGCCACCGATCACACCGGCCAGCCCGGCCAGCGCAGCGCCCGCGCCGAACACCATCATGAACACGGCCGGCACGTTATGACCCAGGGACTCCACCGCCTCGGGATGGGTCAGTGCCGCCTGGATGACCAGACCGATGCGGGTGCGTGTGAGCAGCAGCCACACCGACACCAGCATGACCAGCGCCACCAGCATCATGAAGCCGCGGGTGGCCGGGAACGGCGAACAGACCAGGCGCACCGCCGCATCGGCGGCGCTGCACATCTCTGCAGGCGCAGCGCCCCAGACCATGCTGAGACCTTTGGCCGAATGGTTGATCAGCGTGAAGACCGGGCCCTGCAGCAGCTCGGGCGGCCGAAACTCGACGGCGATGCGGCCCCAGATGAGCTGCACCAGTTCCAGAATGACATAGGAAAGACCGAAGGTGATCAGCAGCTCCGGCACATGGCCGAACTTGTGCACCCGGCGAAGACACAGGCGCTCGAACACGGCGCCCAGGGCGCCGACCACCAGCGGCGCGATCACCAGCGCAGGCCAGAAGCCGACCAGACGCGACACGGTATAGCCGACGTAGGCGCCCACCATGTAGAAGCTGGCGTGCGCAAAGTTCAGGACGCCCATCATGCTGAAGATGAGCGTGAGCCCGGAACTCAGCATGAACAGCAACAGGCCATAGCTCAGCCCGTTGAGCATCGAGATGATGAAAAACTCCATTCGAAAAGTCCTTCCTGAGCGGCAAAAAAAGAAAGAGCCCGATACGGTGCACCCGCTCGGGCTCCAGCGTCAACCCGCCTGGATCAGGAGGGGCGCTTCATCTGGCAGCTGGTGGGCGTGCTCGACACGTAGTTCGGGTACTCCTTGAGCGGCACCAGGGTCATGCCGGTGTTCTCGGGGCTGTAGGGGTACTTCGCGCTGGCTTTGTCCCAGACCGTCATGTACAGCGGCTGCTGCAACTGGTGGTCGGTCTTGCGCATCTCGACTTCGCCGTTGATGCTCTGGACACGGATGCCCTCCAGCGCAGCCGCAACCTTGACCGGATCGGTGGACTTCGCCTTGGCCATCGCCGCACCCAGGGTCTCGAAAATCCGGATCGTGGAGCCCGTGTAGAAGTCGTCGTTGTATTTCTTCTTGAACTCGTCCTGCCACTTCTGCATCTGCCCACCCATGTTGTAGTGGTTGTAGGCAATCTGGTAGACCCGGCCCGCGCCATTGGTCCCCAGCGCGGTCGGCGTGCCCGTGACGCCGGCGTAGTAGGTGAAGAACTTGCCGTTGTAGCCGCCTTCGTTGGCCGCCTTGATCAGCAACGAAAGGTCGGAACCCCAGTTGCCGGTGATCACGGTGTCGGCACCGGAAGCCTTGATCTTGGCGATGTAGGGCGCGAAGTCGCGGGTCTGTGCCAGCGGATGCAGGTCTTCACCGACGATCTGGATGTCCGGCCGCTTGCGCGCCAGGGTTTCCTTCGCGTACTTGGCCACCTGCACGCCATGCGAGTAGTTCTGGTTCAGCAGATAGACCTTCTTGACGTCCTTCTGCTCCGAGATGAAGCTGGACATGGCCTCCACCTTCATGGTCGTATCCGCGTCGAAACGGAAGTGCCAGTAGTTGCACTTGCTGTTGGTCAGATCGGGATCAACTGCGGAATCGTTGAGATACAGCACTTCCTTGCCGGGATTGCGCTCGTTGTGCTTGGCCACCGCATCCGACAGCGCCAGTGCCACCGACGAACCGTTGCCCTGGATGATGTACCGCGCGCCGCCGTCAATGGCCGCCTTCAACGCATTCAGGCTCTCCGCCGGACTGAGCTTGTTGTCAATGGGGGTCACTTCGAACTTCACGCCCGCCGGGTTGCCGGCGCCGCTGAACTTCTCGGCGAAGAACTGGTAACCCTTGGCCTGGCTCACGCCAACCGGGCCGAGCAGACCCGTCAGCGGGTCAATGCGAACCATCTTCACGACCTCGCCCTTCTGGGCGAACGCCACAGACACGCCTGCCAGCATGACGCCAACGGCCACAGCCTTCATCGCAAATTTCATCGAGTATCTCCTTGGTTTTGGACAACAGATTGAGGGTACAAGCTTTGCGGCGGCGCCCCGTCAGGGAATGCCCGTAGGAACTATCACCCTCGCGACTGCGCGGCCACGCCGAGCTGCCGAATTACAGGCCCGGCAGCTTGTAGTCCTTCAGCATCTCGCGCAGCTTGGCTTTCATCATCTTGCCGGTGCCACCCAGCGGAATCGCATCGACGAACACCACATCGTCGGGGATCTGCCACTTGGCCGTCTTGCCTTCATAGAAGGCCAGAAGCTCCTCCCGGGTCAGCTCGGTGCCCGGCTTGCGGACAACGGCAACAATGGGACGCTCGTCCCACTTCGGATGCTTCATGCCGATGCAGGCCGCCATGGCTACGGCTGGATGCGCCATGGCCACGTTCTCCACGTCGATGGAACTGATCCACTCGCCGCCGGACTTGATCACGTCCTTGCTGCGGTCGGTGATCTGCATGTAACCATCGGCGTCGATGGTGGCCACGTCGCCCGTGGGAAACCAGCCGTCCACCAAGGGCGAGCCGCCTTCGCCTTTGAAATACTCCTTGATGATCCAGGGTCCCTTGACCAGCAGGTCGCCATAGGCCTTGCCATCCCAGGGAAGATCGTGGCCCTCGGCATCGACGATCTTCATGTCGACCCCGAAGATGCCGCGGCCCTGCTTGAGGCGCACCTTCATCTTGTCCTCGACGGACATCGGCAAGTGCTTGTTCTTGAGCGTGCAGACCGTGCCCAGCGGCGACATTTCGGTCATGCCCCAGGCGTGCAGCACCTCCACTCCGTATTCATCGTTGAACGCCGTGATCATCGCGGGCGGGCAAGCGGAACCGCCGATCACGGTGCGCTTGAGCGTGGAGAAACGCAGCTTGCCGGCCGACATGTGGCCCAGCATCATCTGCCAGACCGTGGGCACTCCAGCCGCGAAGCTGACCTTCTCGCCTTCGATCAACTCGTAGATCGACTTTCCGTCCATCGCAGGGCCGGGGAACACCAGCTTGGCACCCGTCATGGCGGCGGAATACGGCAGACCCCAGGCGTTGACGTGGAACATGGGCACCACGGGCAACACGCTGTCGCGCGCGCTCATGCTCAGCGCATCCGGCAAGGCGCCTGCCAGCGCATGCAGCAGGGTCGAACGGTGGCTGTACAGGGCCGCCTTCGGGTTGCCGGTGGTACCGCTGGTGTAGCACATGCTGGAGGCCGAGTTCTCGTCGAACACCGGCCATTGGTACTCGCTGGACTGGGCGGCGATCCAGGATTCGTAGCTTTGCAGGCCGGGAATACCCGAATCGGCCGGCAGTTTGTCGGCGTCGCACAATGCCACGAAATGCTTCACCGTCGGACAATGGGCGTGGATGGCCTTGATGATGGGCAGAAAGCTCATGTCAAAGCACAGCACCGAATCTTCGGCGTGATTGACGATCCAGGCGATCTGCTCCGGATGCAGGCGAGGATTGAGCGTGTGCAGAACCCGGCCCGAACCGCTGACGCCGAAATACAGCTCAAGGTGGCGGTAGCCATTCCAGGCCAAGGTGGCCACGCGGTCGCTGAAGCCCAGCTTCAGCGCATCCAGCGCGTTGGCGACCTGGCGCGCCCGACGAGCAACGTCCTTGTAGGTGTAGCGGTGCAGATCGCCCTCGACGCGGCGGGAAACCACCTCGCCCTCGCCGTGGTGGCGTTCGGCAAACTCGATGAGCGACGAAATGAGCAACGGATGGTCTTGCATCAAACCCAGCATGGGAACAACTCCTTGAATGAATGTCTGTAATCGGTGCAGCCAGGGCATCAGCCGCGGCAGGAGGCGGGGCCCGGTGTGCGGCCAAGCCCGGCCAGCCGGCAACTGTGACCCATCCTGCCATCGTCCGCAACACCTGTCTTTGAAAGGACAATTGATTCGGGTAAACCCCAGCCACGCGATGCCGCCTCGCGCCCGTGGCGCACAATTCCCCTGCCACTGCCCATTTCTGCACGCCGTCCTTGCCTCATGCTGACCCCCGCCGCAACTGTCGCGCAGACGTTCATCCGCAACCAACCCTGGCACGCTTCGTTGACGCCTGGGCAGCAAGCTCGGCTGATGGAGCAATTGACCTTCGTCAAAGGGGAAAAGGGCGACTGCCTGCTGCCCGCCGGTGCAACCGTCAAAGGGTGGTACGCGGTGCTCGACGGCCTGGTCAAGCTGCAGAGCACCTCGGCCGAGGGCCGCGTGTCGGCATTTCTCGGCGTTCCAGCCGGCGAGTGGTTCGGAGAAGGTTCGGCGCTGAAGGTCGAGCCCCGCCGGTATGACGTGGTGGCTCTGCGCGACACCACTCTGCTGTGTCTGCCCCGGACCGAGTTCCAGGCCCTCCAGGAACAGAACCTGCCCTTCAACCGCTACCTCGTGGCGCACCTCAACCGGCGCCTCGGCCAGGCCATGGCATTGATCGAGGCCGGGCGCCTGCGCTCTCCCGAGGAGCGCGTCGCGCTGTACCTGAGCCGGGTTTTCTGGCCGGGCGTGCGCAAACTCAGCCTCTCGCAGGAGGAACTGGGGCATCTGGTCGGCCTGTCCCGCCAGACCGTGAATCGCGTCTTGCGCCAGATGGAGCGCCTGGGCTTGGTTTCGCTGGCGTTCGGCCGGGTGGACATCCTGAACGAGCCCGCCCTCTTGAATTACCCTGCCCGGGCCTGAGCACAGTCGGTGCAAAGTCCCCAGCGACCTCAAGCCTGCTCCGGTGTCGCGACAATGCGGACATGAACACCTTGGTGGATGGCTCGATGGCCGTGGATGCAGGTCTGCGCTGGAACAACCGGTTCGCATCGCTCGGACCCTCGTTCCATACGCGCCTGGCGCCGCACCCTTTGCCCGATCCGTACTGGGTTGGGAAGAGTCGTGCGGTCGCCGGGCAACTTGGCCTTTCCGACGCATGGATGGACTCGCCCGTCGCCCTGGAGGTATTTGCCGGCAACCTGCCCCTGTCGGGTAGCGCGCCACTGGCCAGCGTTTACAGCGGCCACCAGTTCGGGCAGTGGGCAGGGCAACTGGGCGACGGCCGTGCCATCCTGCTTGGCGAAGTCGCCACCGGCGACGGCGCAGGACTCGAAGTGCAGCTCAAGGGCAGCGGGCTGACCCCCTACTCTCGCATGGGTGACGGGCGTGCCGTGCTGCGATCCAGCATTCGCGAGTTTCTTTGCAGCGAAGCCATGCACGCGCTGGGCATCCCCACCAGCAGGGCCCTGTGCGTCGTCGGCTCCGACGCGCCGGTGTACCGCGAAGAAATCGAGACCGCAGCCGTGGTCACCCGTGTGGCACCGAGCTTCATCCGCTTCGGCCACTTCGAGCATTTTTCAGCGCGCGGGCAACTCGGCGAGCTCAAGACCCTGGCTGATTTCGTGATCGACCGGTTTTATCCGGCGTGCCGCGAAACGGGCGCCTTCGACGGCAACCCCTACGCCGCCCTGCTGGAAGCGGTCAGCGGGCGCACCGCCGCCATGGTGGCGCAGTGGCAGGCCGTCGGCTTCTGCCACGGGGTGATGAACACCGACAACATGAGCATCCTGGGCCTGACCCTGGACTATGGTCCGTTTCAGTTCCTGGACGCCTACGACCCCGGCCACATCTGCAACCACTCCGATCCGCAAGGCCGCTACGCCTACAACCGCCAGCCCAACATCGCCTACTGGAACCTGTTCTGCCTGGGCCAGGCGCTGCTGCCGCTGATCGGCGAACCCGACCAGGCCATGGCTGCGCTGGAACCCTTCAAGACCGTCTTCCCCCGGGAACTGGATGCGCGCATGCGGGCCAAGCTGGGGCTGACGGACGCCCCGCGGGAGCAGGACCGCGATCTGATCGACGCATTGTTGATGCTGATGGCACAGGATCGGGTGGACTACAGCATCTTCTGGCGCCGCCTGAGCCGATGGATGGCCGGTGAAGGCGGTGAACCCGTGCAAGACCTGTTCATTGACCGTGGGGGTCTCGACGCCTGGATGCTACGGTATCAGGAGCGTATAAAGACCATTCCACGCTGGGATGGCGCCCATCAGATGCTGAAAACAAATCCCAGGTACATCTTGCGCAACCATTTGGGCGAAGAAGCCATCCGCGCGGCCAAAGTGCGTGACTATTCTTGGGTCGAACGTCTGCTGACGCTGCTGGAGCGCCCGTTCGAAGAACACCCCGGCAACGAAGCGCTGGCCGGATTTCCGCCCGACTGGGCCTCCACCCTCTCCATCAGCTGTTCATCATGACCAAGCAGACGACCCGGACCGACGCCGAATGGAAAGCCTTGCTGGCGGAAAAAGGCGCCGAGCCACTGGCCTTCGAAGTGACCCGCCACGCCGCCACCGAGCGCCCCTTCACCGGCAAATACGAGGACCACTGGACCCCCGGGCAATACGCCTGCATCTGCTGCGGCGCCAAGCTGTTCGAGTCGGACACCAAGTTTGACGCCGGCTGCGGGTGGCCCAGCTTCTGGCAGGCGGCCATTCCCGGCGCGATCGAGGAACGGGTGGACCGCAGCCACGGCTGGGTGCGCACCGAAACCTTGTGCGCGCAGTGCGGTGCCCACCTCGGCCATGTGTTCGAAGACGGCCCGGCGCCCACCGGCCTGCGCTACTGCATGAATTCGGCCTCGTTAGACTTCAAGCCTGAGTGACCGGCCGACTTCATGAAAATCCTGCTTGATTTCTTCCCCATCCTGCTGTTCTTCGGTGCCTACAAGTTCTATGGCATCTACGTGGGCACAGCCGTGCTGATGGCCGCCACGGTGGTGCAGATGGCAACGATCTACGCGATCGACCGCAAGCTTCAAACCATGCACAAGGTGACCCTGGCCTTGGTGCTGGTGTTCGGTGCCCTCACCCTGACCTTGCAGGACGACCGTTTCATCAAGTGGAAGCCCACCGTCCTGTACGCGGCGATGGGGCTGGCGCTGGCCTTTGCCTTGTGGGTGCTGCGCAAGAATTACCTGAAGGCCCTGCTGGGCAGCCAACTCTCGCTGCCCTCGACGGTCTGGCATCGCCTGAACGTCGCGTGGGTCTGGTACTGCGCGTTCATGGCGGCCATCAACGGCTACGTGGCGGCCTACTACAGCACCGAGGACTGGGTCAACTTCAAGCTCTGGGGCTATGCGTTTCCGCTCGCCTTCATCCTGGCGCAGGGCTTCTATATCTCGCGCCATCTCAGGCCTGACGATCAGCCCGGCACACCGGGGAACTGACGGCGACCACGAGGACCACCGACATGACGAGCCCCCTGGCCCGACAGATGGCACAGCGCCTGGAGGAAATCCTGCAGCCCGTCCAGCTTGAAGTGATTGACGAAAGCGGGCAGCACGCCGGCCATGCGGGGGCCAATGGCACCGGCTTTGGCACCCATTTCCGGGTGCGGATCGCATCGCCCTTGTTTGCGGGGCAAAGCCGCGTGGCACGCCATCGCCTTGTGTATGATGCGCTGCAAGATTTCATCGACCAGGGTGTCCATGCCCTGGCCATTGAAGTTCTTTGAAGCGGCTCCGGGGCGCTATTTTTACAATAGCTGTCCGCGACCTGCCGACGCAGACTTACCAGGAAATTTTCCATGAAAAAGCAACTTCTGACCGCCACCCTGGCGGCTGCCCTGCTGGGTGCCATGGCTCCCGCATTTGCCCAGAATCTGGCCATCGTCAACGGCAAGCCCATTCCCAAATCCCGCGTCGACGCACTGGCCCAGCAAATGGCCCGCGCGGGTCGCCCAGTTCCGCCTGAGCAGCAGAACCAGCTGAAGGACGAGGTCGTTGCCCGTGAAATCTTCATGCAGGAAGCCCGCAAGCGCGGCCTGGACACCACCGAGGACTACAAGAACCAGCTCGAACTGGCCCGTCAGTCCATCCTGATCCGGGAGCTGTTCACCGACTTCCAGAAGAAAAACCCGGTGAGCGACGCCGAAGCCAAGGCCGAGTACGACAAATTCGTCGCGGCCAACGGCGGCAAGGAATACCGCGCACGCCACATCCTGGTCGAGAACGAAGACGAGGCCAAGGCCATCATCGTCAGCCTGAAGAAGGGCGGCAAGTTCGATGAGATCGCCAAGAAATCGTCCAAGGATCCGGGCTCGGGCGCCAATGGTGGCGATCTCGACTGGGCCAGTGCCGGCAGCTACGTGCCCGAGTTCTCGGCCGCCATGGTCAAGCTCGAAAAAGGGCAACTGACCGAGGTGCCGGTCAAGACCCAGTTCGGTTGGCATGTGATCCGCCTGGACGACATGCGCGAGGCCAAGCTGCCCCCGTTCGAACAGGTCAAGCCACAGATCGCCCAGCAAATCCAGCAACAGAAGCTGGCCCAGTTCCAGGACGAACTGCGCGCCAAGGCCAAGGTCGAGTAACCGCCACTGCGCCGGGCAACAGCAACGCGGCTTCGGCCGCGTTTTTTCTGGTTTCGGCCGGTACTGCGCCTGAGGTCAGGCCCCGTGCGCCGTGTCGAGTTCCATGTAGGCCACCGCCCGCCCGTAGGTGGCCAGCGCGGCCTGGCGCGGCGCCGCAAGGGCCGCCATCCGGAATCCGTAGCGTTCCCAGTACGGCACCGAATCCTGGACCGCCACCAGGGCCGCCCGGGCCAGTCCCAGCACGGCCATGCGGGCGCGAAATGCCTCCACCAGCGCCCGTCCCGTTCCCCCTTGGCGCGCGATCGGCGCCACCGAGAGGTCATGCAGATACAGGCAGTCCGGCTCGCTGGGCAGCTCGCAGGTTCGGGCATCCAGCGCCGGCGGCTGCCCGGCTGTCCAGGGCAGCGCGAACAGATAGCCGATGACCGTGCCATCGCGCGCGGCGACCAGGCAGGTGGACGGCGACGCGGCGCGCTTGGCCTCCAGCGAGGCCTGCGACTCCGGCACCAGCTCGGTGTAGCAAGCAGCCTGAATGGCCATCACGGCCGGCAGATCGGCGGTGGTCATGCTGCGGATGTCGAGCCTCGACGTTGGTGGGGCTTTCATGGTTTGGGACGATTCCATCGGTTCGATTCACTGCGGACCCGGCTCAGGGGCGGTGCGCAGGTGCCAGTATCGCCGAGCCTCATCGCCCCGCCACCGGCGCGAGAAAGGCCCTGGCGGGATAATCCGTGCATGTCTCTCCTGCCCCACCAGCTTGAACTGCTGGCCCCTGCGCGCGACACCGAGATCGGTATCGAGGCGATCCATCACGGTGCCGACGCCGTCTACATCGGCGGGCCGTCCTTCGGCGCCCGCACCAGCGCAGACAACCGCGTGCAAGACATCGCCCGGCTGGTCAAACACGCGCACCGGTTCCAGAGCCGCATCTTTGTCACGCTGAACACCATCCTGCGCGACGACGAGCTGGAGCCCGCGCGCAAGCTGGCCTGGCAACTCTATGACGCCGGTGTGGACGCGCTCATCATCCAGGACATGGGCCTGCTGGAAATCGACCTGCCGCCGATCCAGCTGCATGCCAGCACCCAGACCGACATTCGCACCCCGGAAAAAGCCCGTTTCCTGCAGGACGTGGGTCTGAACCAGATCGTGCTGGCGCGCGAACTGACCCTGGAGCAGATCGCCGCCATCCGCGCGGCCACCGACCCGGCACGCTGCACGCTGGAGTTCTTCATCCACGGCGCGCTGTGCGTGGCCTACAGCGGCCAGTGTTACATCAGCGAGGCGCACACCGGGCGCAGCGCCAACCGCGGCGACTGCTCGCAGGCCTGCCGCCTGCCCTACCAGGTGACCGACGCCCAGGGCCGCTTCGTCGCCCACGACAAACATGTGCTGTCGATGAAGGACAACAACCAGAGCGCCAACCTGCGTGCCCTGATCGATGCCGGCGCACGCAGCTTCAAGATTGAGGGCCGCTACAAGGACATGGGCTATGTGAAGAACATCACCGCCCACTACCGAACGCTGTTCGACGCCATCCTGGACGAGCGCCCCGAACTGGCGCGCGGCTCTTCGGGCCGCTGCGCCTTCGGCTTCACGCCCG
>ERZ795044.4222-NODE-4222-length-11848-cov-4.952429_pt1 | contig 11848 bp, 14 predicted proteins | sample MGYA00375128_ERZ795044 | MGnify/ENA primary metagenome ERZ795044 (study PRJEB30173, sample SAMN05720213) | anaerobic digester metagenome | isolation source: active sludge of municipal wastewater-treating anaerobic digesters | place: USA | collected 2014-12-22 ... | reverse complement strand
CGCCCCGCAATTCGCCTGTCGGCATTGCAAGGACTTCGGGTGGTTTACGTGCTGACCCATGACAGCATCGGGCAGGGCGAAGACGGCCCCACGCATCAGCCGGTCGAGCAGCTGCAGAGCCTGCGGATGATCCCGAACCTCGAGGTTTTCCGCCCCTGCGACGCCATCGAAGTGGCAGAATGCTGGCAACTCGCGCTGGAACGAAAGGATGGGCCATCTGTTTTGGCACTCTCGCGTCAGGATCTGGCAATGGTGCGCACGTCGGTCGACAGCAATTTGTCGGCCAAGGGCGCTTACCGCATCCAGACTGCCGGAACAGCGCGTAAGGTCGTTTTGATTGCCACCGGATCAGAAGTGGCACTCGCAACCGAAGTTGCGGCGCAACTGGAAGCCAAAGGTATCGGCGCGGACGTCGTGTCCATGCCCAGCATGACGCGTTTTCTGGCGCAAGATGCCGCCTACCGCAACGATGTGCTGCCGGACGATGGCACGCTGCGTGTTTCGATCGAAGCCGGTACGACCTTTGGATGGAGCGATATTACAGGTTCCAACGGTCTCCACATCGGCCTTGACCGCTTTGGCGCATCGGCCCCGGGCAAGGTTCTGATGGACCATTTTGGTTTCTCTGCCGACAAAATTACCCCTCAAATCATCGCCAAATTAGGCTGATAGGAGCATATATGACTGTCAAAGTAGCTATTAACGGATTTGGCCGCATCGGCCGTTTGGTTGCTCGTGCGATACTTGAGCGCGACGACCATGACCTGGAACTGGTCGCCATCAACGATCTGGCGCCGGCAAAGGCGAATGCCCTGCTTTTCAAGCGCGACAGCGTGCATGGCCCATTCCCCGGCACCGTCGAAGCGGATGGCAATGACATCATCGTCAACGGCAAGCGCATTCATGTGACTGCCGAGCGTGACCCTGCAAATCTGCCGCACGCCGCCAATGGCGTGGATATTGCGCTGGAATGCACCGGTTTCTTCACGGATCGTGCCAGTGCCGAAAAGCATCTGGCTGCGGGCGCCAAGCGCGTGCTGATTTCGGCACCCGGGAAAAATGTCGACAAAACCGTCGTTTTCGGGGTCAACCACGATGTTTTGACCGCTGCAGACGTGATTGTTTCCAACGCAAGCTGCACCACCAACTGCCTTGCGCCGCTCGCGAAAGTTCTGAACGACGCCATCGGTATCGAGCGTGGCCTGATGACCACCATCCACAGCTATACCAATGACCAGAAAATCCTCGACCAGATCCACGACGACATGCGCCGTGCACGTGCCGCCGCTATGTCGATGATCCCCACCACCACCGGCGCTGCCCGTGCGGTGGGTGAGGTTATGCCCGAACTGAAGGGCAAGCTGGACGGTTCGGCAATTCGCGTGCCGACGCCCAATGTCAGCATCGTCGACCTGACCTTTACGCCAAAGCGTGATACCACCAAGGAAGAGGTCAATGAACTGCTAAAGGCGGCGTCGGAAGGCGCACTGAAGGGCGTTTTGGCCTATTCTGACGAGCCGCTGGTTTCGATCGACTATAACCATTGCCCGGCGAGCTCGACCATCGATAGCCTGGAAACAGCGGTCATTGACGGCAAACTGGTTCGCGTTTTGAGCTGGTATGACAATGAATGGGGCTTCTCCAACCGCATGGTGGATACAGCCGGCGTCATTGGCAAACTGCTGTAAGGGCTGAAACCATGGCATTTCGCACTTTGGACGATCTTGGGGATATCAAGGGCAAGCGCGCGCTGGTGCGTGTTGACCTGAACGTCCCCATGGCCGACGGCCGTGTCACCGATGACATGCGCCTGCGCGCCTTGTTGCCAACCGTATTGGAACTGAGCAACAAAGGCGCCAAGGTGCTTCTTCTGGCGCATTTTGGTCGTCCAAAGGGCGCAAAGCATAGCGAAATGTCGGTTTCCATGGTGCTCGATGCGCTGCAGGAAGTTGTCGGGCATGAAATCATGTTTGTGCCCGAAATCGCGGGTGATGTGGTGCGGCAATCGGTTGGTATCCTGGCCGATGGCGATATCGCGCTGCTCGAGAACACACGTTTTTGGCCAGGCGAGGAAAAGAACGATCCCGAGCTGGCCAAGGCTGTTGCGGAAAATGGCGATTTCTATGTGAATGACGCGTTCTCTGCAGCCCACCGGGCGCATATGTCGACCGAAGGGCTAGCCCATATATTGCCCGCTTATGCCGGTCGCTCGATGGAGGCCGAACTCAAAGCGCTGGAAGCGGCTTTGGGGAATCCCGAACATCCCGTGGCAGCAGTTGTTGGCGGGGCGAAGGTTTCTACCAAGCTGGACGTGCTCAACAATCTGGTAAAGCAGGTCGATCACCTGATCATCGGTGGCGGAATGGCCAACACCTTTTTGGCGGCGCGCGGTATCGATGTGGGCAAGTCGCTGTGCGAACATGACCTCGCGGACACTGCGAACGCCATTTTGGAAACAGCGGATGCATCGGGATGCACTGTCCATCTGCCTTATGACGTCGTGACGTCAGTCGAATTCCGCAGTAATCCGCCAATCCGTATCGTGAATGTGCATGAAGTTGCAGCCGATGAAATGATTTTGGATGTCGGTCCTGCGGCGGTCGAAGCGCTCGCCGATGTTTTGAAGACCTGCAGGACGCTGGTCTGGAATGGCCCCTTGGGCGCGTTCGAGATTGAACCTTTTGATAAGGCAACCGTGGCGTTGGCAAAGACTGCCGCCGCGTTGACCAAAGAAGGTTCGCTTATCTCGGTTGCCGGTGGCGGTGATACCGTCGCAGCCCTGGCGCATGCTGGTGTGTCCGATGATTTCACCTTTATTTCGACCGCTGGTGGTGCGTTTCTCGAATGGATGGAAGGCAAACCCTTACCGGGAGTCGATGCGCTTCAAACGGATTAACCCCACGGGGCGCATTGCCCCGTTTTTTTTATTGTGCTCTTGCATACGTATGCAAACTGGAAAGATTAGGAATTGAGAATGCACGATCCCAAAATGTTCGACAAGATCGCCAATGGCGCCGGCTTTATAGCCGCGCTTGACCAGAGCGGTGGTTCGACCCCAAAGGCGTTGCGTGGCTATGGTATCGAAGAAGATGCCTACGGCAATGACGAGGAAATGTTCGGTCTGATCCACGACATGCGGACCCGCATCATCACATCGCCCAGCTTTGCCAACGGCAAGGTGATTGGCGCGATCCTGTTCGAACGCACTATGGACGGTACAGCAGAAGGCAAGCCGGTTCCGGAAGCCTTGTGGGAACGCGGTGTTGTTCCATTTCTGAAAGTCGACAAGGGCCTGGAAGACGAAGCCGACGGCGTGCAGATGATGAAGCCGATGCCGGAACTCGACAGTTTGTTGGCCCGCGCCCGGGAAAAGGGCGTGTTCGGCACCAAGAAGCGTTCGGTCATCAATAGCGCGTCGCCCACGGGAATCGCGGCTATCGTGAAGCAGCAGTTTGAAGTTGCGGAACAGATTTTAGGTCATGGCCTGATGCCGATCATCGAACCTGAAGTGAACATCAAAAGTGCGGACCGTGCGCAAAGCGACGCGATCCTGCGTGACGAAATCCTGAAGGCTCTCGACAATGTGTCGGGTGACCACAAGGTTATGCTGAAGCTGTCGATCCCGGCCGAAGCCGGACTGTTTGATCCGTTGGTACAGCATCCGCGCGTATTGCGGGTCGTTGCGCTGTCCGGCGGATTTGCCCGCCCTGAAGCATGCGTGGAATTGGCCAAGAACCAGGGCATCATTGCAAGCTTCTCGCGCGCGTTGCTGGAAGACCTGCGTCACCAGATGACCGACGCCGAATTCGACGCCTCGCTTGGCGGTGCGATTGACGAGATTGCCGCCGCTTCGGCGACCTGAGGTTGGAGAGGGGCTGGCGGTAATGCGTAAGACATTTGCCGCCAGCCTAAACCCCCGCTAAAGGCGCGGCATGACCGACATTGGATGCCAGCTTTATCTCATTTCCCCGCTCGATGTTAGCGGGGCGTTTTCTGAAAAACTTGAACAGGCCTTGTCGGCCGGACCCGTTGCGGCGTTCCAGTTCCGGGTCAAAGGTATCGACCAGCATGATGCAGCTGCCTTGGCAGCACCGCTGCAGGAAATCTGCGCACGGCATGACGTCGCCTTCATCGTCAACGACAGCATATCACTGGCCAAACGTTTGAAAGCCGATGGCGTTCATCTGGGGCAGGGTGATGGCGATGCGCGGGATGCCCGTGAACAATTGGGCCGTGACGCCCAGATCGGCGTAACCTGCCACAACAGCCGCCATCTGGCGATGGAAGCGGCTGAGGCCGGTGCGGATTATGTAGCCTTTGGCGCATTCTTCCCGACAAACACCAAAGAGGTCGAGAATATCGCCGAACTCGATACCGTTCAGAAATGGACGCTGGTGACGGAAATCCCATGCGTCGCCATCGGCGGAATTACGCCGGACAATGCAAAGCCGCTTATTGAGGCGGGTGCCGATTTTCTGGCGGTGTCCGGTGCGGTGTGGAATCATCCCCAAGGTCCCGCCGAAGCGGTAAAAGCGTTTAACGCCCTGCTTGCCTAATTCGGTCGCGCCCGTTAAAGGCCGCCACCAACGGCACGCGGCGCGTGTCTGCTCTTTCCATTTGTTAGCGAGTTCGTTCCATGAAAATCAACGCGGTTGAAATCAAGCCGGGTAACATCCTTGAATATGAAAACGGTCTGTGGCGCACGGTAAAGACCGCGCATACCCAGCCGGGCAAGGGCGGTGCCTATATGCAAGTCGAACTCAAAAACCTGCGCGATGGCCGCAAGAACAACGTTCGTTTCCGTTCGGCCGAAAGCGTTGAGCGCGTCCGCCTCGACCAGAAAGATTTCCAGTTCCTCTATGCAGAGGGCGACAATCTCGTGTTCATGGACAAGGAAACCTATGATCAGGTGACCCTGCCAAGCGACCTTTTGGGCGATGCTGCCGCCTTTTTGCAGGACGGCATGGATGTCGTCATGGAAATGTATGAGGAAGAGGCGCTTTCGGTGGCCTTGCCCGACCAGATCGAGGCAACCGTTGTGGAGGCCGACGCGGTCGTCAAAGGCCAGACCGCTTCGTCCAGCTACAAGCCTGCCATCCTCGACAATGGTGTGCGCGTCATGGTGCCGCCCTTTATCAGCTCGGGCACGCGGATCGTTGTTGACGTTTACGAACGGGAATATGTCCGGAAGGCCGACTAATGCCAGCATTGACCGGTCTTTTGACCATCATGGAAAAGGCGGCTCGCAAGGCGGGTGGCAAGCTTCGCCGCGATTTCGGTGAAATCGAGCATTTGCAGGTCTCGCAAAAGGGACCGGCTGACTTTGTTTCAAAAGCCGATGAGCGCGCCGAAGATACTATCTTTCGCGAATTGGAAGTTGCCCGTCCGGATTGGGGCTTTCTTTTGGAAGAAGGCGGCGAGATTGCGGGTGCGGATGGAAAGCCGCGCTTCATCGTCGATCCGCTCGACGGCACAAGCAACTTTTTGCACGGTATCCCGCACTTCGCGATTTCCATCGCGGTACAGGATCCCAAGCCGGATGGTTCGGGTTGGGGCGATATCTTTGCAGGTCTAGTCTATAACCCGATCACCGACGAGAGCTTTTGGGCAGAACGTGGCAAGGGCGCATGGCTCGGCCACCGCCGTCTGCGCGTTTCGGCACGCCGGCAACTTAATGAAGCGCTGATCGCCACCGGCACTCCCTATAAGGGCCATGGCGATTTTGACGAATGGGGCAAAATTTACGCTTCTATAGGTCCGCAAGTCGCCGGTATTCGCCGTTTTGGTGCCGCCAGCCTGGATCTGGCATGGCTTGCCGCCGGACGTTATGACGGCTTTTGGGAAAGCGGTCTTTCGGCGTGGGATACGGCGGCTGGGTGTCTGTTGGTGCGCGAAGCAGGGGGCTTTGTAACCGACTATCGGGGACGCAGCCCGCATATCGCGGACACGCAGGTTCTTGCTGCAAATGACATTTTGCACAGCAAGCTGCACAAATTGCTCGTCGGCGCGCTGAAATAGGGTCAGTTCATCTTGTAAATCGTGTCGTGAAACCGGCCGAGCGAGTCTAGCCAGACATATAGGTTATCCTGAAACTGGCAGTCCGCCATGCCGCCATATTCCATGTTAAGGTCCATTTCGAGAACGGCCATCTTGTCTTTGGTTAAATAGGCACGGGTAAAGCGCCGTTTTTCGTTCCACTCGTTAATTTCTTTCATTCCGACTTTGATTTTCTCGAATCTGATGTTGAACGCCAGACTGTGGAACCCTTCGTCATTTTTGTAAAAATCGATGTAGTAAAACAGTTCGCCATCAAACACTTTGAAAGAGGCATCATCGACTTTTTCGAATTTCAGTCGATAATTGTTCAGTGCATTTTCGGTGGAGGCGGGTGTTCCGGTGTTTGTGCGAACTTTTGAACAGGGCATCATCTCGGATATAGCCGCTTCCGTCGTGGCGGGCGGCGCGGGTGTGTCTTCGGCATGCGCCGTTGCGGTTGCCGCCCCGGCCAACGCAATTATCGTAAAAAACTTTGTAAGCACCTGTTCCTCCCGAGCAGCTTTCATGGCCGGTGTTCCATTCTTTTCCTCCTAAAACAAGGTTGCTGATTCAATGCGTCCATCTTGGATCAAAATCGATACGGCACCGCGCAAAAAATAATTGAAAAAAGCCCACAAAATCTGGCTTTCCGCCCTTGCGGTAGCCGGACCTTGCCCCTAAAAGCGCGGCACGTTTACGGGGGCCAAAGCGAGTCTGTTATGACTGATTTATCGCAATATTTGCCGATCTTATTATTCCTATTTGTGGCGCTTGCCCTGTCGTCGGCCTTTGTATTTTTGCCTATGGGTGTGTCGCGCCTGACCGGTTCGCACCAACCGACAGAGGCAAAGTTGGCGGAATATGAGTGCGGATTTCCCGCATTCGAAGATTCGCGCAGCCAGTTTGACGTGCGCTTTTACCTTGTCGCCATCCTGTTCATTATCTTCGATCTCGAAGCTGCGTTCCTTTTTCCATGGGCGGTCAGCCTTGGTGAAACAGGTTGGGTGGGCTGGGGCACCATGATGCTGTTCCTTTTCGAGCTGGTCATTGGCTTTATTTATGCGTGGAAAGTGGGAGCCCTCGAATGGGAGTAATCGCACAGACACCGGCGGACGCGTCCGTTCCTGATTCCGGTTTCTTCAAGGATATTGAAAGCGAAGTGAACGACAAAGGTTTTGTCGTTTCATCGACAGAAGATCTGTTCAACTGGGCGCGGACCGGTTCGTTGTGGCCGATGACCTTCGGCCTCGCTTGCTGCGCGGTCGAGATGATCCACGGCTATATGCCGCGCTACGACTTTGAACGTTTCGGTATCGCGCCGCGCGCATCCCCGCGTCAGTCCGACGTCATGATTGTTGCTGGTACGCTGTGCAACAAAATGGCGCCTGCATTGCGCAAGGTCTACGATCAGATGTCGGAACCCAAATATGTCATCTCCATGGGCAGCTGTGCCAATGGCGGTGGCTATTATCATTACAGCTATAGCGTCGTGCGCGGTTGCGACCGGATCGTACCTGTAGACATTTATGTTCCCGGCTGCCCCCCGACCGCCGAGGCGCTGCTCTATGGCATCATGCAATTGCAACGGAAAATCCGCCGGGTAGGGACGTTGGAGCGGTGACACATCCAGCTCCCCATATCGAAAAGCCCAAGGGCACGGTTGCTGCGATCAAGAAGCTGCTGGGTAAAGACCTCATCAGCGTTGATGAGGATAATGGCGAACTCGCGCTGCATGTGAAGCGGGATTCGCTCGTCAGTGTTTTGACGCAGTTGCGTGACGAATGCGAATATCAGCAGCTTATGGAAATCGCCGGTGTCGATTGGCCCGACCGCGACCCGCGTTTTGAAGTTGTGTATTTCCTGCTCAGCCTGACAAAGAACCATCGTATCCGCGTACATGTGACAACCAAAGAGGACGTGGCTGTCCCATCGGTGACCGGTATCTGGCCTGTCGCAGGCTGGTTGGAGCGTGAAGTGTTCGATATGTATGGCGTGCTATTCTCTGGCAATGAGGATCTCCGCCGTATCCTGACCGACTATGGCTTCACCGGCCATCCGCAGCGTAAGGATTTCCCGCTGACCGGTTATGTCGAGTTGCGTTATTCCGAAGAAGAAAAGCGCGTGAAATATGAGCCGGTGCAGCTGGCGCAGGATTTCCGCAGCTTTGACTTCCTCTCGCCATGGGAAGGTGCGGACTATGTGCTGCCCGGCGATGAGAAGGTGATCAAATCAAACGACCCGCCGCGTGGCACACCGCCGCAGGTGAATGATCCCAAAACGACAGAAAAGCCATCGCAGACCGGCGCCGGAGCGGCCGCCAATGCGGAAGCTAAAAAGCGTACGGTGCGGAAACCGAAGGCGGTGAAAGAATGAACCTTCAACAGGATCTGGCCCCCACCACCGGTGACGAGGTCATTGAAAATTACACGATTAACTTCGGTCCGCAGCATCCTGCGGCGCACGGCGTTTTGCGCCTGGTCATGGAACTGGACGGTGAGATCGTGGAGCGGCTTGATCCGCATATCGGCCTGCTGCACCGCGGCACCGAAAAGCTGATCGAATATAAGACCTATTTGCAGGCGCTGCCCTATTTCGACCGGCTCGACTATGCTTCGCCTCTGGCGATGGAGCATAGTTATGTGCTGGCGATCGAAAAGCTGCTGAACCTAGAAGTGCCGTTGCGCGCGCAGTATCTGCGGGTGCTCTTCGCGGAAATGACTCGCATTTCCAACCATCTGCTCAACATCGCGCACCATGCGCTCGACGTCGGCGCGATGACTCCGGGCCTTTGGCTTTACGAAGCACGCGAAGATTGCATGGGCTTTTTTGAACGCGCCAGTGGCGCGCGTATGCACACCGCATGGTTCCGTCCCGGCGGCGTGCATCAGGATGTGCCGTTGAAGCTATTGACCGATGTTGGCGAATGGCTCGACGACCGTCTGCCGCGCCTGTTCGAAGACGCGATGAAGCTTGTCGTCGACAACCGCATTTTCAAACAGCGCAACGTCGATATCGCGATCGTTTCCAGAGAAGACTCCATCAAATGGGGCTTTTCCGGTCCGATGATCCGCGCGGCGGGCATCCCTTGGGATATCCGCAAAAGCCAGCCTTATGATGTCTATGCCAAGATGGACTTCGACATTCCCGTCGGCACACGCGGCGATTGCTACGACCGCTTCATGGTCCGCGTCGAGGAAGTGCGCCAGTCGATCCGCATCATGAAACAATGCCTTAGCCAAATGCCCGAAGGCCCTGTGTGCAGCGACGACCGCAAGATTGTCCCGCCTAAACGCGCGGAGATGAAACAGAGCATGGAAGCGCTGATCCACCATTTCAAACTCTACACCGAAGGCTTCAAGGTTCCGGCGGGCAGCGTCTATGTCGCCACCGAAAGCCCCAAGGGTGAGTTCGGCGTTTATCTGGTGTCGGACGGCACCAACAAACCATATCGCTGCAAAATCCGCCCGACGGCCTTTTCGCATCTGCAAGCCATGGACTTCATGTCGCGCGGCCACATGCTGGCGGACACGACCGCGATTTTGGGCGCGCTCGACATTGTGTTCGGGGAGTGTGACCGGTGATCTTGAGAGAAGTCCTGTTCATCGCGGCTGCCCTTTTCGGGTCGTTTGCACTGGTGGCGACCTATCTCTGGCTATTCCATAGCCACGTAAATTTGAAAGAACTCGGTTCGACCGGGGCAGCGATGGCCCTTGGCGCTTATGCCGGACGAATTTGGGGACGTAAGGAACGACATGGCTGACGCAGCACATATCCCTGACGAAGCAGAAACCCGCGCCAAGTGGGGCAATTTTGCCTTTTCGCCGGAATATAAGAAAAAGGCCGATATCTATATCGGCCGCTACCCTGCTGGGCGTCAGCAATCGGCGGTTATGGCGCTGCTGGACCTTGCCCAGCGGCAGGTCGGGGAAGAAACGAAGACGCAGGGCTGGCTGCCGGTCCCGGTCATTGAATATGTCGCCCAATATCTCGGTATGCCCTATATGCGCACCTATGAGGTTGCGACCTTCTACACGATGTACAATCTCGCGCCGGTTGGCCGCTATCATGTACAGGTGTGCGGAACGACGCCGTGCATGCTGCGCGGGTCGGACGATATCATGGCGGCGTGCAAAAACCGCGGCCTTGTCAAAGGCGCGACTACGCCTGACGGCCTGTTCACGCTGACCGAGGTCGAGTGCATGGGCAACTGCTCTTCCGCACCGATGGTCCAGATCAACGATGATAATTTCGAAGATCTCGATTATGACAGCATGACCGCAATTCTGGGCGACCTTGCCGACGGCAAGCAGCCCAAAATTGGGACGCAATTGCCCGGACGGCATACGGTGGAGCCCTATGGCGGTCCGACGACATTGAAGGCGATGGTCGACAAGAACCATGATTATCGGGGTGAGTGGTAATGGAATGGCTCCCCTTGGTCGGCGTTCTGGTCGCCGCATTCGTCGCTTGGAAACTGCTGACGGGCATCATTAAGCTGGCGGTAATCGGTCTGATTATTGCGGGCGGTGCCTGGTTCATGCTCGGAGGATTGGGTTGATGCTCCACGATAAAGACCGTATTTTTACGAACCTCTATGGCTATCAGGATTTCGGCCTGAAAGCAGCGCAGAAGCGTGGGGATTGGGACAAGACTGCCGCCCTGATGAAGGTCGGGCAGGATGCGATTATCGAAGAAGTGAAAGCGTCCGGCTTGCGCGGACGCGGCGGGGCAGGGTTCCCGACGGGGATGAAGTGGAGCTTCATGCCCAAGGCCCCGACGCCCGAGCGTCCCAACTTCCTCGTCATCAACGCCGATGAATCCGAGCCCGGTTCGTGCAAGGACCGCGAAATCATCCGCCACGATCCGCACAAGCTAGTCGAAGGTGCGCTGATCGCCGGTTTCGCAATGCGCGCACGCGCCGCCTATATCTACATTCGTGGCGAGTATATTTTCGAAGCCAAGGTTCTCGAAAAGGCTGTGGCCGAGGCGTATGCCGCCGGTCTGCTTGGCAAAAATGCCGCCAAATCGGGCTATGATTTTGACGTCTTCGTCCATCGCGGCGCGGGCGCCTATATTTGCGGCGAAGAAACCGCCATGATCGAAAGTCTGGAAGGCAAAAAAGGCCAGCCGCGCCTGAAACCGCCATTCCCGGCAGGCGCCGGTCTTTATGGCTGCCCGACGACCGTGAATAATGTGGAGAGCATCGCGGTGGTTCCGACCATCCTGCGGCGCGGTGCCGCGTGGTTCAAAAGCTTTGGCCGTGAAAACAACCATGGCACGAAACTTTTCCAGATTTCGGGCCATGTCGAAAAACCCTGCGTCGTCGAAGAGTCGATGAGCATTCCTTTCCGTGAGCTGATCGAAAAGCATTGCGGCGGCGTGCGCGGCGGGTGGGACAATCTGCTCGCGGTGATCCCCGGCGGATCTTCGGTTCCGCTGGTTCCGGCGGCCATGATGATGGACGTGCCGATGGATTTCGACGGCTGCAAGGAAGTTGGCTCCGGCCTTGGTACTGCGGCCGTCATCGTAATGGACAAGTCCACCGACATCGTCCGCGCCATTTCGCGCTTGTCCTATTTCTACAAGCATGAAAGCTGCGGCCAGTGCACACCGTGCCGTGAAGGCACAGGCTGGATGTGGCGTGTGATGGAACGTATGCGCACCGGTGATGCGGCGGCGTCCGAGATCGACATGCTATATGAAGTTACCAAACAGGTCGAAGGCCACACCATTTGCGCGCTCGGCGACGCAGCAGCTTGGCCGATCCAGGGCCTCATCAAGCATTTCCGCCCAGAGATGGAGCGTCGGATTG
>ERZ795044.4218-NODE-4218-length-11850-cov-9.958457_pt1 | contig 11850 bp, 10 predicted proteins | sample MGYA00375128_ERZ795044 | MGnify/ENA primary metagenome ERZ795044 (study PRJEB30173, sample SAMN05720213) | anaerobic digester metagenome | isolation source: active sludge of municipal wastewater-treating anaerobic digesters | place: USA | collected 2014-12-22 ... | reverse complement strand
TCGAGCGCTTGATCTGCCGCAGCGCCGCCAAGCGGGCCAGCGATTCGGAGCGCCAGTCGTTCCGGCGTCTCGCCGACGAGTTTGCGAAGTATGCTGCGCGGAACGACGATGTGGCGTTCGTCCGTGCGGACCGCGAGTTCAACGAGCTGTCCATCAGTGCGGCAAGGAACGAATTCGCGGAAGGTGCAATGCGCATGCTGCACGGCCTGTTGCGGCGATTCTGGTATCTGCACTACAAGCAGACGGCCGACATGCCAGAAATGGCTCGCCTGCACGCCGCCGTCGCCGTAGCGATTTCCAATGCCGACATCGAGGGAGCGGGGGAAGCGCTTGATCGCCTGATCGACCACCTCGAAGGCTTTACGCGCGCCACCGTCCTATAGGTTCCAATTCGTGGCGTGCCTGCATTGAGTACGGCCTGGCCCTGCATGACTTGTTGAAGGTGCGCGCCTTCACGACACGACCTTGCGCCAGCCGTGGCGATCCAGAAGTCGGTAGACAGTTGAAGGCGCTACCGCCTTGCCGAGGTGCTCTCGGTAGGCGCGCCGGATCTCGGCCACCACGAGCATGCCGCCCGCTTCGGCCCGTTCAACTGGTGCTCTCGTGGCTGCCGGCTTGCTTGAGCCGCCCGGCCAGTCGGAAATGGTGGGTCTGTCGCCCGCAATCAAGGTCTTCATCCACGACTCCTTGAGAGTCGTGGAAAGACACGATATCGAATTCATTGAACGCGAGAGGCCATCAGTTGCTCGGCGAAGAACTCGACGGGCCCTTGGTCGACAACGACCGCAAGTTGGTCGAGTCCAAGGTCGAGTGCCCGGTGATGGAGCGCGCGACACGCGGCGCGCCCAAGTCGGGCCTTGGATTCGCCTCTGTAGAGGACGCTCCTGGCCGTGAACACGCCGAACTTGCTGACCCGTGCATGGGGTGAGCAAAAGACACACAATTGACACACCGGCGCCCGACAACTAATATATGAGAAGAATGCAATCATTGGAGCCACCACCGTGATGACCGATCGCCAACGCAAGTTTCGTGAGCAGTACATGGGCAAAGTCAGTCCCCTATACAACGGCTTGCTGCATATCAGCGTCATGTACGCGGCCGGCATTGCAGGACTTTGGTACTGCGCGAGTCAGCTCAGCGGTGTCACATGGGAATGGCTCATCGCGATCCCGGTCTTCCTTGCTGGGAACCTTGTCGAATGGGCCATGCACACCTTTGTGATGCATCGACGCGTCGACGTCTTCGCGTTGCGAGCAATCTACGAACGCCACACACGGGAGCACCACCAATATTTCACCGACAACGACGTCACGATCGACACGACACGGGAGTTCCGGATCGTCTTTTTCCCTTGGCGCGTTCTCGCCGTCCTCGGCGTCGGCGGCACTGTTCTGGGCTACCTCTCGAGCGTGCTGATCAACCCCAACGCGGGCTACATCGTGTTCATGACGATGGTCGGGCTCTACCTCAACTACGAGACGTTCCACTACTGCTGCCACGTTCACGACAACTGGTTCGTGCGCAACATCCCTTTCATCAACACGATCCGTCGCCATCACACCGCCCACCACAACATGGGCATCATGATGAAGTACAACATGAACCTCACGTATCCCATCGCCGATTGGCTGATGGGCACCAGTGATCTTCGTCGCGGGCTGTTGGGCCACCTTTTCAACGGCACGAGCGAAGAGCATGTGAAAGCCGAGTTACGCCCCATCATCGCGCGCTTTCGCAACAGCGACATCCAGAACGCCCGGGTCACGCTGGACGGTCCGGTCCTGGACAAGGAAGAGAAACGCGCCATGGCCATGTAGTCGGCCGCCGCGTCCCGATTGCGATCACGCCAGTGCACCAGCACCGCCGCAGTCGCTTTGTATTGAGCCGCGCGGTGAGCAGGCGTGTTCCACGCTGCTCGATTGCCGGATCGGTAGGGTTGACATCTATGAGGATATTTGTACACGACACGTACTATATTAGTAGTGCATCACGCCGCCCCTTCTCTTGCTTGGTGGTCCAATGGCATCCGCGCTTCAACATGCGCTTCACACCCCCCTCGGTATCGTGACTGAACATGGTCGAGCGCTGCTTCCGCGACATCTCCGAGAACAGCCTGCGTCGAGGCGTCTTCACAAGCGTACCCGAACTCGTCGCCGCCATCGACGGCTACATCGCGCACCACAACATCAACCCCACGCCATTCATCTGGACCATGAGCGCCCGCGATATCTTGCAGAAGGTCATTCGCGCCGATGGTCGCTTACCTACCAAACAGAATGCACTGCACCAGGGATGGCCTGCGCCAATGAGATCCGACGACCTCGTTCATTTCTGCCCGCCGGGCCGCCTGATCATCGGAAACGGCAGCCGACATCAGTTGCCCGCGCTGCTTCACCGCCTGGGCTATCGCAAAGGACTCATCGTGACCGACGCGTTCTTCGTCAGCGCCACGCCGTGGGTGACCGAGTACGTCGAGGCGGCTCGCGCGCTCGGCCTGGCGACTCACGTGTACTCGGGCGGAATGCCCGACCCGACCACGACGTTGTGCGACGAGGCAACCGCGGTCTTGCGCGGCGAGCTCCTCGACGCGATGCCGGACCATGTGATCGCCCTCGGAGGCGGCAGCAACATCGACCTGGCCAAGGCCCTTTGTCTGACATTGCCAGAGGGCCGACCAGTCCTGAACTTCGCCGGTGACATCAGCTGGGCTCGGCCTCTCCCGCTGATCGCGATGCCGACAACGGCCGGCACCGGGTCAGAGGCAACACCTGGCGCGATCCTGCTGGACCCGAACAACTCCACCAAGGTCGCCGTGTCGGACAACTCGCTGCGTCCTGCGATAGCGCTGATCGACCCCGAATTCACCTTCACGTGTCCCCCTCGCGTGACGGCTGACGCCGGCATCGACGCGTTTACGCACGCGATCGAGTCATACCTCACCATCGACTCCGCAAACTATGACCGTGGCGGCCACACTGATCCCGGTTACAGCGGGCGCTCGTCGCTGACGATGATGTTCGCAAGGGAGGCAATGCGGCTGTGCATCGCCTGGCTGGACCGCACCTACACCCAAGGCGACGACATCGAGGCTCGCACTGGGATGGCATATGCGAGTGTGTACGCCGCGTTGTCATATGGAAGCGCGGGTCTGAACGCCGTACACGGCATCGCTTATGCGGTAGCCGGTCAAACCCACAAAAGCCACGGCAGCACCAATGCCGTGATCCTTCCTTACGTGCTCGATTCGTTGCGCGAGGTTCGTCGGCCCGAGATGCTTGAAATTGCGCGCCTCTTCGGTGTTCCGACGGGCGATCAGGATCGCGCCGTGCGCGAGATGCCGCGGCTGGTGCGAGACCTTGTGGACCGGCTTGGCATACCGACCAATCTCCGTGCTTTCGGCATCGAAGAGGCCGATCTCGAACGTCTGAGCGAAGACGCGATCGGAGTCGCGCGTTTGGCTAAAGCGTTGCCGCTGCCGGACGTCAAATCGGCGTATCGGTCGATCATTCGCAACGCGTGGCAAGGACGACTGTCAGCGGACACTTCTATGCAAGCACGGCCGGAGTCCGGTGTCTATGACAACGCTTCATCCTGAGGTTGGCGCTGACCCCGCGACAGCGCCGAGTGCATCGAACGAGAGTCGGTCCGATGCGGTGCGGAACGCGCGCCAGGCCGAGGTCGTCGCCGCGCTCGCCGAGTTGCTGCCGGCGCACGCGCTGCTGTGGCACGCCGAAGACACCGTGCCCTACGAATGCGACGGCCTCACCGCCTACCGCGAGCAGCCGCTGGTGGTGGCGCTGCCCGAGACCGAAGCGCAGGTCGCGGCCGTGCTGCGCGAATGCCACCGCCTGAATGTGCCGGTGGTCGCGCGCGGCGCTGGCACCGGCCTGTCGGGCGGTGCCTTGCCGAACCGGCTCGGCGTGACGCTGAGCCTGGCCAAGTTCAACAAGATCACCAGGCTCGACCCGGTCTCGCGCACGGCCGTCGTGCAATGCGGCGTGCGCAACCTCGCGATCAGCGAAGCGGCCGCGCCCTACGGCCTGTACTACGCACCCGACCCGAGCAGCCAGATCGCCTGCACGATCGGCGGCAACGTGGCCGAAAACTCCGGCGGCGTGCACTGCCTCAAATATGGGCTGACGCTCCACAACGTGCTGCGCGTGCGCGGCTTCACGGTCAGCGGCGAGCCGGTCGACTTCGGCTCCGAAGCGCTCGACTGCGCCGGCCTCGACCTGATGACGATCCTGGTCGGCAGCGAAGGCATGCTCGCGGTGACACTCGAAGTGACCGTGAAACTCGTGCCCAAGCCGCAGCTCGCGCGCTGCATCATGGCCAGCTTCGACGACATTCGCAAAGCCGGCGACGCGGTCGCCAACGTGATCGCCGCCGGCATCATCCCGGCTGGGCTGGAGATGATGGACAAGCCGATGACGGCCGCCGTCGAAGACTACGTGCACGCGGGCTACGACCTGAACGCGGCCGCGATCCTGCTGTGCGAGAGCGACGGCACGCCCGAAGAAGTGGCCGAGGAAATCGGCCGCATGGAAGCGGTGCTGGCGAACAGTGGCGCCACCCGCATCGAGGTCAGCCAGAACGAAGCGCAGCGTCTGAAGTTCTGGAGCGGCCGCAAGAACGCGTTCCCCGCCACCGGCCGCCTGAGCCCCGACTACATGTGCATGGACTCGACGATCCCGCGCAGCCGGCTGGCCGACATCCTGCTCGCCATTCAGCAGATGGAAAAGAAGTACGGCCTGCGCTGCGCCAACGTCTTTCATGCCGGCGACGGCAACCTGCACCCGCTGATCATGTTCGACGCCAACGACGCCGACCAGCTGCACCGCTGCGAGCTGTTCGGTGCCGAGATCCTGGAGCGCAGCGTCGAGATGGGCGGCACGGTCTCGGGCGAGCACGGCGTGGGCATCGAAAAACTCTCGGCGATGTGCGTGCAGTTCTCGCCGCCCGAGCGCGAGCAGATGCTGTCGCTCAAGCGCGCCTTCGACCCGAAGGAACTGCTCAACCCCGGCAAGGCGATTCCGTCGCTGGCGCGCTGCGCAGAGTACGGGAAGATGCATGTGCGGCGCGGGCTGCTGCCATTTTCCGACATCTCGCGATTCTGACGATGAGCCCATACGACCCTGCGCTTCAGGTGCTGATCGACCGCGTGAAGAGCGCCCGCGACGCAGGTGCTCAGCTATGCATCCGCGGTGGCGGCACCAAGGAGTTCTACGGCGAGGCCCCGCGAGGCGAAGTGCTCGACACGCGCATACTCAATGGCACTTCGAGCTACGAGCCGACCGAGCTGGTCGTGACAACGCGCTGCGGCACTTCGCTGACTGCGCTGGAAGCCATGCTCGAAGCGCAGGGCCAGTGCCTGCCATTCGAGCCTCCACATTTCGGCGAAGGTTCGACGGTCGGCGGCATGGTCGCAGCCGGGCTCTCGGGCCCGTCGCGGGCCTCGGCCGGCTCGGTGCGAGATCACGTGCTCGGCGCGACACTGCTCAACGGCAAGGGCGAGGTGGTCACCTTCGGCGGCCAGGTCATGAAAAACGTCGCCGGATACGACGTCTCTCGCCTGCTGGCCGGCTCGATGGGCACGCTGGGCGTGATCCTCGAGGTCTCTCTAAAGGTCATGCCGGTGGTGCGTGCGGCGCTGACGGTGCGATTCGAGATGAACGAGACAACCGCGCTTGCCAGTCTAAATGGATGGGCGGGAAAGCCGTTGCCGCTGAACGCCAGTGCGTGGTCGAACGGAGTTCTGTTTGTGCGATTGCGAGGTGCACGCGCAGCGGTACACGAAGCTCGTGTCCGCCTGGGAGGCGAATTCGTCGAAGACGAATTCGCCTCCCCGTTTTGGGAAGGTCTGAGAAATCATTCGGGGTCCTTTTTTTTGGTCGCGCTCGAGGCTATTGCGAGCGGCACGCCGCTGTGGAGACTGTCGCTGCCGCCGACGGCTGCGCCGCTCGCGCTCTCGGGCGAGTCGCTGATCGAATGGGGTGGCGCGCAGCGCTGGCTGTGCACAGCGCTGTCGGCCGGCACGGTGCGCGACGCGGTCGCAAAGGCAGGCGGCCATGCGACGTTGTTCGCGGCGCGTGACAAGTCGCCCGGCGTGTTCGCGCCGGTGAGATCGCCGCTCGACCGCATTCATCGCGAACTCAAGAAGGCCTTCGACCCTGCCGGTATCTTCAACCCCGGCCGCCTCTTCCCCGCACTCTAGGGCAACGCGTGCAAACCAACCTTGCGCCAGAGTTCAAAGACACGCCCGAAGGCAACGAGGCGGGGGCGATCCTGCGCAAGTGCGTGCACTGCGGCTTCTGCACCGCCACCTGCCCGACCTACCAGTTGCTCGGCGACGAACTCGACGGTCCGCGCGGCCGCATCTACCTGATGAAGCAGGTGCTTGAAGGCGCGCCCGTCACGCGCAGCACACAACTGCACCTGGATCGCTGCCTCACCTGCCGCAACTGCGAGAGCACCTGCCCGTCAGGCGTGCAGTACGGCAACCTGATCGACATCGTGCGGCCGATCGTCGACGCCCGCGTCGAGCGCCCGAAACGCGAACGCGCGGTGCGCTGGTTGCTGAAGGAAGGCCTGCCTTCGCCGCTGTTCGCGCCGGCGATGAAGCTCGGCCAGTTGGTACGGCCGCTGCTGCCTGCATCGCTCAAGAACAAGGCGCCCGCGCCAGCGGACGAGCGCGCGCATCAGTGGCCTACGCGCACGCATCCGCGCAAGGTGCTGATGCTGATGGGCTGCGTGCAACCCGCCATGCGGCCCAACATCAACAGCGCAACGGCGCGCGTGCTCGACGCCGCCGGCATCCAGACCGTGGTGGCCGACGAGGCCGGCTGCTGCGGCGCGATTCGCACGCACCTGAACGACCGCGAGGGCGGGCTGAAGGACATGCGCCGCAACATCGACGCGTGGTGGCCGCTGATCCAGGGCGGCGGCTTCGAGGCGATCGTGATGAACGCCTCCGGCTGCGGCGTTACCGTGAAGGAATACGGCCACGCGCTCGCGCGCGACCCGGCCTACGCCGATAAGGCGAAGCGCGTCGGCGAACTCACGCGCGATCTGAGCGAGCTGCTGCCCGACTTGGTGCCGCGCCTGAAACACCGACTGCGGCTGCGCGGCGTCGCCACGCAGCTCGCGTTTCATCCGCCGTGCACGCTTCAACACGGGCAACAGTTGCGCGGCGGTGTCGAGACCCACCTGAACGCACTCGGCTTCGACGTGCGCGTGGCGGCCAACGAGAGCCACCTGTGCTGCGGTTCGGCCGGTACCTATTCCGTGCTGCAGCCGGAGTTGGCCTACCAGCTGCGCGACCGCAAGCTCGCCAACCTCGCGCCACTCGAAGCGCAGACTATCGTCTCTGCAAACATCGGTTGCATCCAGCATTTGCAGACCGGCACCGCGACCCCGGTGAAGCACTGGGTCGAACTGCTGGACGAGGCAATACTTTGAAGCTAGTCTCCTCAGTTTAATGTTGCATCAAACGATGTTCGATCAATCGAACGAGTGCCGCGTACAGCTGCTGCTTGCCTTCGCACGTGGGTGGTCGAAAGTCTATCGAGACTTCCGCGACATGATGGGCGCGTTGCACCCGTTCCTTTGAGGGGGCGGCAGGGCGATCGGGACGGCAAGGTGTCAATCTGGCCCAACAATGTCCCACTTCGACCGAAGTAGCCGGCCCTGAACAACTCGTACTCAGATCACGGCAAGTCGACGTGATGGGCGAGGCAGCGGTGCTGTGATCTAAAGTGGCAAGACGAGTTGCGCGATGAGGGCGCCAGCAGGTGCGCCTAGACCATTTTCAGGTTGTGCCTAGCCCCGCACGGGATTGCGCGCATCGCGTCGGCCAGCGCGCCCTTGAGGCACTTCCTGTCCAGCAGGCCGCCGGCCGTCTATGTCCGATCATTCGTTCCACGACCTGCCTGCGCTTGAGCGACTTCTTGGGCGGTCTGCGTCTTAGCGCGGCCTCGAGGTCCTCTTTACGCCGTCGGAGGTGGCGATGCCGGTGCGTTGATCGATGCGCACGATCACGCCAGTAATGCCCTTGCCGTCGCGGGCATCCGACGTGACGGTGTCGCTGCGTTGGAACTCGCGCATGACGAAGTTCGGATTCAACTTCATCCCGTACATCGAACAGTTCGCCCTGCTTGAGCACATGCACCGGCAGTACCTGACAGGTATCTGAAAGATACAAAGACGCACTGCTCGTCGGATACCACGAACGTGCCTTCCTCGGCAGCAAGGAGCGCGAGAAGCATCCGTTTGAACCAACGCAGAAGCAGGTACGTGACATCGATTTTTCGCAAGCCACCAGAGCCGATTGCGGCGGGCGGGCACCCAGCCACATCTGACCAGGAAAGCTATTGTTTAGTGTTGGAACGCCGGCGCGACGCGAGCGATCGACAGTTCGAGTAGGCATTTTGGCCGACCAAAAGCGAGGTTCGGGTAGCAAGCTGCACGCGCCTCCCGACCAATGAGTGCTGCGGGAGCAGACTCGCGCGTTCTACTCAACGGGACCTTTCCCGATCGCCGACCCGTTGAGGGCCTGCTGAGATCGTCTTGGCGCGGGCTCGCGGTGCCGGTGCGTCGTACACCGGCACTTTGATCCGATCGCCCCGCGCCATCCGCCGGGCACCCTCGGCGGCCATCATGTCGTGCACCTGGCCGCGGATCTCTGGTGACACCTTGCCGTCGAGCAGCGCTTTCTCGATCGCGGCGGCTAGCTGGCGACGACCGCTGAGTGCCGATGCGCTTCGGCCTCCATTGCCGGTTTCAGTTTGCTCGACCTGTTCTGCCTGAACCCTGGTGATGGAATCGCCCTGCCGTTGAGCCCCCTCGGCCGCTGGGCCGACTTCAAGCCGAGCCCGTTCCTTCGCGACGGCCTCCCGGTCGCCTGGTGTCGGTGTGTGACCCACAGCCTTGAGGCCGTGAGCGTTGGCCGCGATCCAGCCCTGCCTGACAAACTCGGGCGGGCCCTTGAGGCTCACAGTTTCCCAGCCACGCTCTGCGGCCCGCTCGACCATGGCCTTGATTGCCGCCGGGCTCTCGCTGGTGGTGTTGAGGCTGAACATCTTTTCAGTGAAGGCCACCTTCCCGGCCTGGTCGCGGAAGTGGTATTCCTTCGCAACCAGCCCGCTCTTCACGATGTTGAAGCGATCTTCGAGCGGCGGGATGGCGCGGCGCTTCTCACTCGTGTGGCCTTCCGAGCGCATCGAGTTCGAGCCGGTGCCTTCCCTGTCGGGTGCAACAGTGTCCTTTGAAGACTGCTTCTGTTCCGCTGGGACTGTGGGCGCCGCAGCGGTTTGTTCCCGCGCATCGATCTTCGCAACGCTTGCCGAACCGGCCAGCTGGCGGCCAGCGTCCGACATCGTCCATTCGGCCGTTTCGCGGGTGAACGTGGCGCGGTACGCGTCACTCTTCATGCTCTCCGCGACGAGCGCCCTGGCCTCGCCCTCGCGAGCGTGCGGCGGTTGCCCTTCGAGCAACAACAGGGCGCGGCTGTCCATGACCGCAAGCCGGTCTACCGCCGAGCCTTGCAGGTCCTTCACGGACAAGCCTGCTTGCTTCATGTTCGCGTAGCGGGTGGCAATTTCCTGCGCCGCATCGTTTCGGCGGTCGGCGAACTCGAGCGATTTGCGGTCTTCCTTTGCAGCCGACTTTTGTTGATCGTCTGCGAAGGCTCGGTCAGCCAGGCTGGCATAGCCGGGCCCCACCTCAATGAGTGCTGCCTTGTATGTCTGGTGCTGGTCGGCCGTGTCGCCCATCATCCCAGCTGCGCGATCCCTCAGGCCCTTGTCGGCGAAGGTGTTCATCGCAACCACATCTTGCCGCGCCGCCTCGCGCGCCGCCGTGATGTCGAGCGCTCCAGCCGGCACCGCCTGCAATCCGTCATGGCGACCCTCGATGCCTTTGAGGACCTGCACATCGGTCGCCGTCACTCTGTCCGCGACCACCGGACCGAGCTCAGCATACGAGCGCTCTGCACGCCAGCCATCGTGCTGAACCTCGGCGACACGAACAGCTTCGCGAAGCTTGTCGGCTTGCGGTGCTGCCGCGATGCCTTCCGGGGACTGCCGGTATTCGGTTTGCGCGCGGCCAACGGCCTCGCGCTCTTGCTCAGCGGTGGCCAGCGCTTGGTCAGACACGATGGGGTTGGTCTCGGCCAAGGCTTCGCCGTAGGCGCGTTGAGACTCGGCGATCCGACCCATCGTCCCCGCGGCCGTGGTGCGTTCGCGGCCCTTCAATGTCCTGAGCGTATCCAGGTCCGTCAGTACCGCCTCGCCGGCCTGCTCACGCGACATCGAGTGATCACCGAAGTTGTGCAGTTCGGCCGATCGCGCCTGAAGGCTGGTCTGGACGACATTGGTGTTCTTCAGCTCCGACGCCTGGTCGGGCAACATGGCGGCGGGTTCGGTGCTCATCAGAGGCTCGCCGCCGTGTCCGAACGCGCACGGTCGGTTGCCGACGTTCCATTCATGCGCACGCTGACGAGCGTGGGCGTCGAGGCATAGAACTCGATCTCTACGCGTCGACTCTGCCCACGCTCCGAGGCCCCGAGTCCGGCGACCGGATCGCCCGCGCCTTGCCAGGTCAGTCGAAGCTTCTCACGGGGCACGCCTGCGGAATGAAGGAAGTCGGCCGCAGATTCGGCGCGCCGGCGAGCCAGCGCTGTTTCCTGCAACGAGTCGCCGGACGCGTCGGTGCGACCACGAATCATGACCACCGCAGCGCTCCTGGCGCGCCGCACCAGTGCGGCGGCGTCCGCTTGTTCGACACCCCACGACGCCGAGCCCAATCCGAAGGGCACCACGGCGACAAGATTGCCGCTTGCGGCCTCGATGGTGGGGCTTGACGGTGCCATGCTGGTCCCCGCGCCAGTCGGATTCGGTTTGTTCAAAGCAGCGGTGACGATGCCGGCGCGCGCCAGTTCCGACACAAGGATGGTCGATCGGCTCAGATCGCCTTGGCAGGCCTTCAGATCGACTGCCGTTTTTGCGTTCACCGGGCGCTTGGTCGATTCGTCCACCGACGGGGGTTTTGGTGGCGACGAACACGAGGCGAGCAGCAGCGCACCGATGACGATGCAGCAGGTGGTGTGCGCGGTCTCGATGCCCTTGTGGATCGTTGCTTGGATTGACATGACCGTTACGCGGCGAGTGCCGGCTCCAGGTTGAACTGAGTTGGTGACTGCGCCGAAGCCGATTCAAGCGCCTCGAAGAACCCGGTGACGAAGGACTGCACCTGCTCGGGTGAGGCGTCGGCATCCAGCTGGGGCAGACCGTGAAAGTCAACCGCGATCTGGTCGAGGGCGAACTCTTCGTCGTCGCCGGCCAGGCGCACGCGGTGCTCAACGCGCGCCCGATGTGTAGCGAGATCGAGCTCAGGCAGGTCAGGTGGCGGCATGAGCCTGTCCATGAAAACCGGGTCGGTGTAGTAGCGGATCTTGTCGGCCAGGATCGGCTTGCAGTTCTCCAGGATCAGCACTTCGCGGTCCACGCCCAGTTCCTTGAACTCCTGGGGCAGCAAGAGTGCGCGCCGCTGCGAACTTTCGTTCGTCGACTGCGAGCTGCCGCCGCCCTTCGCGCCTGAACTGCTGGACCGGCCGCGGCTCTTCTCCTGCTGGGTGAACGTGCCCAGCATCTCGCTGTATTCGTTGGCGTCACGCTGTTCGCGCGGCGCATACAGCACCTGCAGCGCATGGTTGGTTGCGAAGGTGCGGGCGTCGTGCTGACCGTAGACCGATTCGAGCTGGCTGACCGCCTGAATCACCGTCACCAGGCGCAGGTTGTAGCCGGCGAGGTAGCCCACGGCGGCGTTCAGGATGTTGATGCGGCCGAGCGC
>ERZ795044.4217-NODE-4217-length-11851-cov-4.461173_pt1 | contig 11851 bp, 11 predicted proteins | sample MGYA00375128_ERZ795044 | MGnify/ENA primary metagenome ERZ795044 (study PRJEB30173, sample SAMN05720213) | anaerobic digester metagenome | isolation source: active sludge of municipal wastewater-treating anaerobic digesters | place: USA | collected 2014-12-22 ... | reverse complement strand
CGCAGGCAGTTCTTGACGAGGTCGGTCATCGAGACCCTGCCCTGGCCTTCCAGGTTTGGCGGGCGGGTTTCGAGACGCACGACGTGCGGCTGCTGCAATTGGAGTTCGGCGGCGTCCTCACAGGTGATGACGCGCTCCCCGGGAGCGATGAACGCCGTTAGCGTGTTGAGCAGCGTCGTCTTGCCCGAACCCGTACCGCCCGAGATCAGTACGTTGCAGCGGCAGGCGCCGATGATGCGCAGGATTTCGGCCCCCGGTTCGGAGATCGACCCGAAGCCCACGAGATCCGTGATCTTCAGCTTGTCCTTCTTGAACTTCCGGATCGTGAGAGCCGGGCCGTCAATCGCCAGCGGCGGCGCGATAACGTTGACGCGCGAACCATCAGCAAGGCGCGCATCGCAGATCGGCGAGCTTTCGTCGACGCGGCGGCCAACCTGGCTCACGATCCTTTGGCAGATATTCATCAGCTGCGCATTGTCGCGGAAGCGGATGTTAGTGCGCTGGATCTTGCCGGCGACCTCGATGTAGGTGGTGCCGGCGCCGTTGACCATGATGTCGGCGATGTCGTCGCGGGCCAGCAGCGGCTCGAGCGGGCCATAGCCGAGAACGTCGTTGCAGATATCCTCCAGCAGGGTTTCCTGCTCGGCGACCGACATGACGACGTTCTTGATCGACACGATCTCGATGACGATATCCCGGATCTCTTCGCGCGCCGATTCCTGATCGAGCTGCGCCAGCTGGCTCAGGTCGATCGTGTCGATCAGCGCATTGAAGACCTCGGTCTTGGTCCGGTAATACTCGTCCGAGCGATTATCAATCGCGGCGACCTTCTCTTTCGGGGGCGGCGGCGGCGCGACTTTCGAATTGGCCTTGCTCGAAGCAGCGGATTTCGGCGGCGGCGGCGCGCCAGCCGATTTAGGCGGCGGGGGCGGCGGATCGCTCAACGTAGCGCTTTGCGTGGCGGCGGCAGGTCTTGGCGCCGGTGGCGGCGGGGCGGTGGCGGCAGCGCGCGGTGCTTCGGCCGCCGCTGGCGGCGGGACAGCAGGTCCGCCCGTCGTCGTGCGTTTGCCGAACATGCCCTACTCCTACTTGCCCAGAAGCTTCTTCAGCATCGAGGGCTTTTCTTTCTGCACGTCGCGACCGGTCAGCAGCGCGGCGAGCTGATCCAGCCCCTGCGCGACCTTCGAGTCCGGTGCGACGTTGAAAATCATCTGACCATTGTTGGCGGCCGTGCCGAACAGTTGTGCGTCGAACGGCAGAACCAGCGAGGGCTCCACGCCAATAGCCTGGCCGAAATCCTTCGCCGGAATTTCCGGGCGCTTGGGCAGACCCACCATATTGAGGATCAGCTTGGGCGGATTGTCGTTGGGCCGTGCGGCCTTTAGGAAGTCGATCAGGTTCTTGCCGTTGCGAAGCGAGGCGAGATCCGGGCCCGCGACGACGACCAGCTCGTCCGCCGAAATCACAGTGGACTTGAACCAGTCGCTCCAGATGTGCGGCAGGTCGAGCACCACGAATGGCACCGAACCGCGGACCTGCTCGAGCACGCGGACATAGGTTTCCGGGTCAAGATTGTAGGTGCGATCCAGCGTGGCGGGGGCAGTGAACAGAGACAAGCGATCGGTCGCCTTGGTGATCAGGCGGCCCATGACGGCGTCGTCGAAGCGATCAGGCGACATCAGGGCGTCCGCAATGGTCGCCGCCGTGTCCTGGTTGAAGTCGAGACCTGTGGTGCCGAAGTTGAGATCGAGATCGACCAGCGTCGCGTTGACCTTGCAGCGTTCCGACAGCGCCCAGGCGAGGTTGTGCGCGATCGAAGAGGCGCCCACGCCGCCCTTGACCCCCGTGATCGCGATGGTCTTGCCCGCGAACGGAGCTTCCGGATCCGCGAACAGGTTGGCGATCGAGCGGATCATCTGCACCGGGTCAACCGGGGCGACGAGATACTCGCTGACGCCGCGGCGCATCAGTTCGCGATAAAGGCGAATGTCGTTGGTCTGGCCGAGCACGAGAACGCGAATGTTCTCGTCGCAGTATTCAGCCAGCTGATCGAGCTCGCTCAGCAGCTGGCGCGGGTCGCCAGAGCTTTCGATGACCAGCAGGTTCGGGGTCGTCTCGTTGACGTAGTACTGAATCGCCGCCGGCACACCGCCTTCGAAGACGTCCATCGTGACGTTCTTCAGGCGGCGATCGTTCATGATCGTGCGCAGCAGCGACAGCGAGTTCGTGCGCGTGACGAAGCCATGGACTGTGATGCGCGGAATCGGACGGTCACCGCCCGTGTGGGCCTGGCCAAAGGAATAGTCGTAGCCAAGGCCCTGCCCTGCTGCGTCTTCGGCGACTGGCTCGGCGTCCATCGCCGTCAGCGGCGGAAGGTCTTCCGCAGACGGCGTCGCGGGCTTGGGCTGCAACCAGCTTTGCGAGCCGGATGCGTTCTGCGCGGGCGGCGGGGGATCGAACGCCTCGCTCTCATCGGAAAACTCGTCTTCGAACGATTCGAATTCGGCGTGGGCTTCATCAGCGAACGCGGGCGACGCCGACATCTCTGATGGGGCGCGGCGCGACGGCGGCGTCATGAAGCCATCGTCGTCAAGACCGAAATCGGCCTCCTCGAACACTGAGCCCTTTTCGTCCTGACCGCGAAGAGCGGCCGCAAACGTTGCCCCGATCGGAGCGTCCATGTCGAGATCGAGGTCGTGAGCGAGCTGGTCGAGATCGCTGTCGTCGTCAAACTTGTCCCGTGAACCGGTCATGTCCCGCCCTCTGATCCCTATCGCACGGCTTGGCTGATGGCGCCGCTTGCGTCGGTGTTGCGCTCCGCCGACGTCTTCTCGCCGTTGCGGTATTTCGAGAACATCACGCCGCGGCGGCCGGTGTCAGCCGGATCCATTCGCTGCGGACCGACGAGGTCGCTGGCGTCGGCGATCTGGGCGGCGAGATTCACTGCTGTCGCGCAGCCGAATGACGGCAGCGCGTTGTTGGTTCCCGTCCATGCAAAATCCCAGTGCGAAATATCCGGGCAGTTCGGCACGACGGCGTTGTAGGTGCGATAGCTTATGATCAGCGGGGCGGTGCGTGCGCCGGTGCCGTCATACGTGCCTTCCGCGATCTGGCTCGGTGCGATGCCTTCGGCCATCATGACAGCGCGGGCGTCGGCAGCGGCGCGCATGGCGGACACGTCGTCCGGCCCGTTGCTCGGACGCGAGATGATGACGGCGCCATGGCCTTCGCCCTGATAGTTGGCGGCGAAGTATTTCACGGCCTCACGCTCGACGTCGCCCAGCTTCTCGCCAGCCACGATGGTGTCGATCTTGAGATCGGCGGTGGCTTCTTCCGCGACGATCTGCGTGTGCATGCCACTGGTCCACGCAATCTCCTGATCGGAGTGCTGGCAGGCGCCCAAGGTGGCCAGCGAAACGCCGGCGAGCACGATATGGAAACGCGAAGACATTCCGTGTCCCCTCTTAGTCAATGATGAAGCCGCTGGCGCCGCCGGGAGGCGGAGCCTTTGCCGCACCCGAACCGGGAACAGCGTAGACGTCGTTGAGTTTGCCGAAGAGAACCGTTCGGGCGTCCGTCGCTGTGACATAGCCGCGGTCCGGATCGCGGAATCCCTGCGGGTCGGTGGGATCGACCAAATAGGGCGTCACGATCACGACTAGTTCGGTTTCTTCATTCTGGAAATCGCGACTCCGGAACAGCGCGCCGAGCACCGGAATGTCCTTGACGCCCGGGATGCCGTCGAGATTCTGACGGGTCGTTTCCTGGATCAGGCCGGCGATCACGAGACTGCCGCCTGAGGGGATTTCCACCGTCGTTTCCGCGCGGCGAACCTTGAGCGCCGGAATCGTGATGGTCGAACCTATAACCGGCTGGCCCGTGTTGGGATTGACGCCGGCGATGCTGCTCGACTGGAAGCCGCCCTGTTGCGAAAGCTCCGAGACTTCGACCGACAGCTGCAGCGAGATGCGGCCTTCCGACATCACGACCGGCGTGTAGCCAAGACCGACGCCGAACGGCTTGAACTCGATCGAAATCTTGCCTTCGTCCTGCGCCACCGGAACCGGGAATTCGCCGCCGACGAGGAATTTTCCAGCCTCGCCCGAAATCGCCGCGAGGTTCGGCTCGGCGAGCGTGCGCACAATGCCGATGCGTTCCAGCGCATTGAGTTTCACGCCGATCGCGCTCTGCTGCGCTGCGCCCACGAGGTTCTTGTAGCCGAGATCGGCCGTGAGGCCGCCCAGGGCCGATCCGGCGAGCGGAAATCCGTTCGCGGAGGAGACCGAGAGGTTGTTGTCGAAACTCGTGCCAGAGAGCTCTCCGAAGCCGATCGCCCCGGACAGATTGATTCCCATCTGCTTGATGATCGACCGCTGCATCTCGACGAAACGAACCTTGAGCGTGACCTGGTCCTTGCCGTCGATCGCCATCATGTTGAGGACGGAGGCGTCGTCCTTTGCATAGGTGCGCGCGAGTTGCATGACGCGGTCGGCGCCAGAAAGGTTCGGCACCGAACCCGCGAGAATGATGCGGCCGTTCACGGCCTCGACCTGGACCTTCGAGCCGGGGACGTGGCGTTTGATCAGCGTGCGCAACTGTTCCATCCCGGCGACGCCGTCGGTCACCGAGATCTCGAGCACCTTCACCTTGCGACCCGAACGGTCGAGAAACACCATGTTGCTCTCGCCCGGCGCCACGCCCATCACGGCGATGCGTCGGCGGTCGCGCGCAACAATATTGGCGATCTTCTCGTTAGCGATGATGACGTCGTCGATGTCGGTGTCGAACTCGATCATGTAGGACTTGTTGACCGTCAGCGTCAGCACCTCGGTCGCGCCGGTCGGCGCTGTCACGTCCGGAACAGTGACACGCTGTGCGGGCGCGCCGCTGAGTTCGCTGGCAGGGGGTTGGGCCAGTGCGCCTGGCGACGTGGCCGCAAGGGCGGCCGCGAGGCTGGCAAGTGCGAGATTACGGTTGGCTGACATGTATGACCTCAACCTGCCGGCGACGAGCTGACGGACTCGGTGCCGTATCGATAGACGCGCACGCCTTCGGCATCCTGCGAGACGCCATCTCGATAGACGCGTCCGGCGCTTGTCGCGCCCTGCGGAGCTTGCATGTCGGCGATCGAGCGCAGCGTGAGCGCAATCTCGCCAGCTTTCTTGGCGGTGTTGAGCAGCGTTGCGTCGCGCTCGGTCAGCTCCAGCGTCGCGCGCGAACCAATGATCACTTGCCCCTGCCCCGATTGCACGGCGGCTTCCGCGCCTTCAGGCGTCGGCGGCGGACCGTAAGCTGCATCGATCGCGAGTACGCGAATGTTGGAGAGTATGAGATCGGAGCGGATGTTCATGCCGCCGCTCGATCCGCCGCCCGACTTCTCGACATCGCGCGTCACGATGACGTCGACGCGATCGTTTGGCTGGATGAAGCCGCCCGCGGCGATCTCGGCTGCGATCTCGACTGAAACCGCGCGCATGCCCGGCGTCAGCATCACGGCCATGAAGCCGGCCGTGCCCGGATGCACCAGCTTGTTGAAGGTGACGGGCTCGCCTGCGACGAGTTCGAAGCGCGCAACGGCGCCGACCATCTTCTCGAGGCCTTCCGGCTGCTTTTCCTGCTCGACGAAGGAATCGACTTTCGCGCTCGCGGGCCATTCCTGCCAGCGCAGGTCGTCAGCCGACACGAATTTGCCGACGGGAATGTTGTTGTTGGCGACCAGGATTTGTTTGGTCGGAATCTCGATCGGCTTTGGCGCCTCGGCTGGCGCAGCAACAACGGCGACTGCTGGCGCAGGCGCTTGCATCGAACGCACGAGGAAGACAGCAGCGATCGCGGCGCCGGCCGCCACAAGAAGAATGATCAGTCGCACAGGCGACATGAAGCCCTCCGCCGCAGTCCCCAAGGCCTGAAAGGGGCCCTATCCTGAGCGGGAGACTTTCATGAGGGCTCTAAGGGAGAGTTAAGACGATCGACCCGAGGGCATTAACGTTTCGCGTCAAGTCTTAACCGTGCAATTTTTGCCTAGGCGCCAAAACCGGCGATTCCGGCCGCCAGCACAGGCGATGCAGGCGCTGCGAGCAACGCGCCGACGGCGATTGCAACCGCATAGGGGGCGCCCTCTTCCGGGGACATCAGGCGATTGAGCCACGGCTTAGTGCTCGACATTTTCATACGGCGCATAACGATCAGCACGGCCGCAAGCGCTCCACCGACGATCGCCATGCCTAGGACAAAAGGCGCGCTCGCCGCAAGGCCGGTCCACAGCGAAGCCGCGGCAATCACCTTCGCATCGCCTCCGCCGAACACGTTGAGATAGAAGAGCACCGCGCAGCCGATCAGCACACACGCGCCAAATACCAGATGCATGCCGATCTGTTCCATCGACAGGCCAGCTGCGATCGCGGCGGGAACGAAGGTGATCGCAAGCACGATCGAAACCCAGTTCGGAATCGTCATGGTCGAGACGTCGTGCCAAGCGGCGTAGATCAGCAGGAGCGGGAACGCCAGACACAGCAGCGACGTGATCATCTTCCACCCAAGTTGCGAGCGAACAACTTACAAGAATTCGCTGAAGGAATTGTTGACCGTCATAAGTATTCGCAAAAGAAAGAAGCCGCGGACCAAGGTCCGCGGCTTCCTGTTTCTACGCCGATCTTACGATCAGCCGCGCTTCTTACGAAGCGGCGTCGAGGCTCGTCGAGATCGTCGTGAAGGTCTGGTTGGCCGAACCGCCAACAGCCGACACGCCGCCGATGACGGCGACGGCGATCAGAGCGGCGATGAGGCCGTACTCGATCGCGGTGGCGCCGGATTTGTTCTTGAGGAATTTCATCACGTTTTTCATTTTTGCTTCTCCGCTATGCATGGTCGTTGCCCCACAGCGAAGTACCATCACCCGCAGTAGGTATGGTGAGTTCTACATGAGTTGAATCGATATCACGTAAAGCGAACAAGAAATTTGCCAGTATTCGCGTTCACTTCCACTTAACTACGTTATAAACACTCGATTCAATACTTTGAAGAGATCAATAACGACGGCAACACCGCGCCTGCACGGGTATATATAGACTCGCGCGCGCGAGTCCCTGCCCGCTCGCGCCGCTGATGCGGCGAATCCTTAGCCATTGATTCAGTGTTGCTCCCTATCGTCACCCCAACGGTCCCTCGGGGAGACTCCCATGACGAAGACTTTTTTTGCGGCTCTCGCGATTTGCCTGGCGCTCGCGCCGGCTGCCGCCGCCGATCCGTTCAAGGTGAAGGTCGACGAGACCGTCACGTTGAAACTCAACCAGCCGGCCAACTCGGTGGTGGTTGGCAACGCCACAGTCGCCGACGTCACGGTCCACGACGCGCGCACGCTGCTGGTCACGGGCAAGGCTTTCGGCTCCACCAACCTCACCGTGCTCGATCGCTCGGGCAATACGATCTATTCAAGCCAGCTGACGGTTGGCGGCGAGGATGATGCGGGCCTCACCATCGTGCGCAGCGGCGCCACCTATTCCTACTCCTGCGTCGACAAGTGCCGCGCCACGCCGATGGTTGGCGATGCGCCGAGCCACTTCCAGGACGTGATGACGACTGTCACCGGCAAACAGCAGACCGCCAAGGGCCAGCAGTAAGCCGCTTCAGGCCTACGCCGGCGGTTCGACCTGCCCTCTTGCGCCGGTCGTCTTCTTCAGCGTGAACATAAGCGCCAGGCCGGCGCCAAGCAGAAGCAGCACGGGCGAGAAGCCGACGCGCTGGTCCTTCGACACGTTCGTGAACACTTCGATCAGCAGCGGCCCGATCCACACCGTCGCCGTGCTCGACAGGGCAAAAAGCCCGAAGAATTCCGACAGGCGCTCTTTCGGCGCCAGCGTCACCATCATGTGGCGGCTCGCCGCGATGTTGGCGGCTGCAAGCGCGGCCACGAACGCGATGATGATGAGATAGGACATGTCGGCAAGCGTATCAAATAGTCCCAGGCCATGGACCGTGCGCCCGGCCGGCACCAGACCGAACAGGATCGAGTCCTTTGATATGCCCAGGGCAATCAAGAACGCCACGCACAACGCCGCCAGCTCGATCATGATAGCACGCCGCGGACCGTAGACCCGGTCAAGCGTCGGCGCCAGCCACAGGCCGCCGATCGCACCGAAGATCGACGCCCAGATGCCGTAAAGCCCGCCTTCGGCCACACCCCACCCCAGCACGCCCGACGAATAGACGCCGCCGATCGCCAGAAGCGCCGTGATGCCATCCTTGAAGATCAAGCAGGCCAGCAGGTACTTCATCGCCTCGGGGTAAGTCTTGAACAGGCCGCGCACGTAGGCTGCGATCCCGGTGATCTTGCCGACGGGATCGAACTTTCCGTCTGTCTCGAACACGCCCCTCGCCGCCTTCGACCAGCTGCCCCCAACCGGCGCGCCATCGGGCACGTACAGGAAGAACGGAATCACGAAGACAAGCAGCCACACGGCCACGAAAGGCCCTGACCCGCGTTGCAATCCGAAATCGCCCGAAGGGCCGCCAAGCGCCGGCATCGTCAACGCAATAACGACAACGCCGGCAAGACAGATCGCAGTCGCCAGCTGACCGAGGCCGATGCCTGCGCCCGAAATCTGCGACAGGGATTCCGGCCTGCCCGACTGGCGCAGCATCGCATTGTGCATCAGCTCGGAATAGGTGTACCCGACAAAGCCGAGCACGAGGAAACACATCGTGCCGACCACGCCAAGACCGCCTGTCGGTCCATGGAACACGCCTTGCGCGTCGACCGAACCAGGCATCGACCACCACAGCGCAACGCCCGAGATCATCAACATGCAGAGGAAGGCAGCCATCATCGGCTTGCGCGCGCCGCCGCAGTCCATCATCGAGCCCAATATGGGCGCGGTGATCGCGCCGATGACGCCGGCCCATTTGGTGGCTTCGGCAACGGCCGCCTGCCCCGCCACTGGATCGCCAATCACGAACTGCGCGAAGTAGGGCGGGAAGACATACGTCACGACGATCATAAAGTACGGATTGCGCGCGAACTCGAACAACGCCCACGAAAAACCGGCCGGCGCCATCAGACCGCCAACCCGTTTGCTGTCTTGCCCCGCGGTTCCCCGCGCGCCGGATGTGGCGTCCGTCATTATGGTTCCGCCGCCGTGTGAGGTCGCAAGGGAGAGGGCATCATGATTGATGTTTAGTCGAGTGGCGATCGTCCGAGGGATGCGCGGATTCGGACACGGGGAATACCCTGAGGCCGCGTCGCAGCGCGCTTACACCCAAGTCTATGATTACCTCAGCGGAAAGGCGGCTCGTAGAACGAACGCAGCTTGCGTGAGTGCAACGCATCCCCGCCTGCCAGTGCAAGGCTCTCCAACGTCTCGATGCCGATGCGGATGTGCTCGCCGATAGCGCGCTCATAGAAACGGTTTGCTGCGCCCGCGAGCTTGATCTCGCCATGCAGCGGTTTGTCCGACACGCACAGCAACACGCCATAGGGCACGCGCATACGATAGCCGTTGGCCGCGATGGTCGCGCTTTCCATGTCGATGGCGATGGCGCGCGACTTGTTGAACCGCTTGGCCGAGTCGGTGAAGCGCAGTTCCCAATTGCGATCGTCCGTCGTCACCACCGTGCCGGTGCGCAGGCGTTGCTTCAGCTTGTCAGCCGACTCACCCGTCACCTTCTCCGCGGCTTCTTGCAAGGCGACCTGCACTTCGGCGATCGGGGGAACGGGTATGTCGCGCGGCAGAACCGCATCGAGCACGTGATCGTCGCGCAAATAGGCGTGCGCCAGCACATAATCGCCGATGCGCTGCGAATGCCGCAGCCCACCGCAATGCCCGACCATGATCCAGCATTCGGGTCTCAGAACCGCAAGGTGGTCCGTGATCGTTTTCGCGTTCGACGGCCCTACGCCGATATTGACCAGCGTGATCCCCGCCCTGTCGTCCGCCATCAGGTGATACGCCGGCATCTGGTGACGCCTCCACGGCCCGTCGTTCACCTTCTGCGCCGCGTCCTTCGTCTTCGCATCGACGATGATCCCGCCCGGCGCCGACAGTCGCTTGTAAGGTCCAGGCTGCTTCAGCCGCTCGATCGACCACTCCACGAAGTGGTCGACATAGCGATGGTAGTTCGTGAACAGAATATAGCGCTGGCAATGCTCGAACGGCGTGCCGGTGTAATGTTTGAGTCTCTGCAGAGAAAAGTCGATTCGCGGCGCGTCGAACAACGCCAGCGGCCGCACGCCGTCGGTGTCGAAGATGCCGCCATCCTGGATCTCGGCGTCGATCACCTCGTCGCCGATATTGGCGAGGCTCGGCGTCGGGAACCAGCGCGCGAACTCCGCCGGCGGCAGCGCCTCGGCGTCGATGTTCGAGGCGTGCTCCAGCACGTACGGATACGGAATCTCCGAATTCGACATGATCACTTCGATCTTCACATCGAAGTCCTTGGTGATTTGCTCCAGCTGTTCGATGAAGTACGGCCGGAAGAAATTCGGCTGCGTCACCGTGATCTCGTAGATCCCCGGCTCCGACAGCTTGGCGAAAGCCCGGGACAGCGGCGGCACTGGACCGTCGGGATGATATTTCAGCCGCAGCAGCGGATAGCAGAAATCCCCACGCCTGCGCGCCTTGGGATCGGGCGTCTCGCCCTTTGTCACGAACGCCTCGAGCGCGGCGCGCAATCTTCCCGCCGCTGCTGCGTAAAGCTCGGCTGCCTTGTCGATGGCCTGTGCTGGCGTGAGGCTCCCCGTCATTGCGGGAACATGGGGAGATTGGCGCTCATCGTCAATTCTAACGCGGGCTTTTGACGCTCAGCTGTGGTGATTGCCGCCGCTGACGCGATCAACCAGCTTGTCGACCATGCCGAGCACGACCTGCGGCTTGCGTGCGATCAGCAGACCAAGACCCGCGATCACGATGGTCGCCGCCACCGGCCGCTCCTTGATCACCTGCTTGGCCACCTCGACCGGCAAGTCGAACATCGCCAGCACGGCCTGTGCCGGATCAACCTCTTCAGGCTGCTCCGGATGCTTCTCGGGTTTCTTCGGCTGCACGCCGACCCACATCGCGATGGCGGCCACGGCAAGAAAACCCACACCCGTCACCGCATAAGCGGCCGGCGGCGCCATCCACATCTCAAGCGTCAATGCCGCGCTGATCGCAAGCGTCACCGCGCCTGCAACCGCAAGCAGGCTCGCGGCGCCGGCCGCGACGGCGACACCCTTGGCGCGGTCAAAGAAACGTTCGATTCCGAACACTGTGGCCCCCGAGGCCCCCTGCTCAGCCGCTATTTGCGGCTAGTCAGCGAGGCGAGAACGAAGCCGGCGGCAAGCGCGATGCCGACAGCGGCCAGAGGATGTTCGCGAACCTTGTCCGCGACCGCTTCCTTGTATTCGACAGCCTTGTCGCCCGCGTCTTCGGCAAGCGCACGGCCTTTGGCGGCGGCGGCCTTGGCCTGATCCTGGGCTAGCGAGCTCGTGTCACGCAGCAGCGCCGCGAGATCGGCGCGCAGCGCCTTCATGTCGTTCTTCAGGGTGTCGAGGTCAGTCTTGCCGGCGGTAGGTCCGTTTCCGGGCGCGCTGGTTGAGGACGACATGGGTTACTCCAAGGAATGGTGCGACGTCAGTGTAGAACGCCTGCACTTCATATAACGTTTCATCGGCCGAGAAATATGGCCGACGTCGTTAATCCCTGAAAACCATGCACGAAAATGGCCGAATAGCCCCATCTACCAGCCGAATACTACTCGGCTGCGACCTTCTTCTGCATCTTGTCGAAGCTTGACCACACGCCATCGGCGCCATGCCAGTCTCCGCCAGTCGCCCCTTTGGAGTATTCTGTCGCGCGCTGTTCGAAGAAGTTCGCGT
>ERZ795044.4216-NODE-4216-length-11858-cov-5.172922_pt1 | contig 11858 bp, 9 predicted proteins | sample MGYA00375128_ERZ795044 | MGnify/ENA primary metagenome ERZ795044 (study PRJEB30173, sample SAMN05720213) | anaerobic digester metagenome | isolation source: active sludge of municipal wastewater-treating anaerobic digesters | place: USA | collected 2014-12-22 ... | reverse complement strand
ACTGGCCGATCTCAAGGTCGGTGATACGGTCATCAAGTACGGCCAGGACATCGGGCGCATCGTCGCGCCTGTCGCCAAGGGCGAGCATGTCCACGTCCACAACCTCAAGACCAAGCGCTGGTAGGAACAGATCCCCATGAGCCAGATTTCAAACAGTCAGAGTCAACGCAAGGTCTGGGCCTATCGCCGCGAGAACGGCCGTGTCGGCGTCCGCAATTACGTCGCCATCCTGCCGGTGGACGACATCTCGAACGCCGCCTGCGAGGCGGTGGCGAACAACATCAAGGGGACGATCGCCCTGCCGCACGCCTACGGACGCCTGCAGTTCGGTGAGGATCTGGATCTGCACTTCCGCACGATGATCGGCACGGGCTCGAACCCGAACGTCGCCGCCTGCATCGTGATCGGCATCGAGCCGGGCTGGACGCAGCGCATCGTCGACGGCATCGCAAAGACCGGCAAGCCTGTCGCCGGATTCTGGATCGAGGGCAACGGTGACATCGCCACCGTGGCCGCCGCCTCGCGCAAGGCCAAGGAATTCGTGCACCAGACATCGGGTCAGGTGCGGGTCGAATGCGACATCTCCGAGCTCTGGGTGGCCGCGAAATGCGGCGAGAGCGACACCACCACCGGTCTCGCGTCCTGCCCAACCGTCGGCAACATGTACGACAAGCTGATCCCGCACGGGCTGTACGGCTGCTTCGGTGAAACCTCGGAACTGACCGGCGCGGAGCATCTCGCGGCTGCGCGAGCCGCCACGCCGGAGATCCGCGACAAGTTCATGAAGACCTGGCAGGCCTACCAGAACGACGTGATCGAGGCCCACAAGAACTCGGATCTCTCGGAGAGCCAGCCGACGAAGGGCAACATCGCGGGCGGCCTCACGACCATCGAAGAGAAAGCCCTCGGCAATCTCGAGAAGATCGGCAAGAAGGTGAAGTTCATCGATGTGCTGCAGCCGGCGGAGGCGCCGGCCCAGGGCCCTGGCCTGTATTTCATGGACACATCATCTGCCGCCGCTGAATGCTGCACCTTGCAGGCTGCGGCGGGTTACGTCGTCCACATCTTCCCGACCGGGCAGGGCAATGTGATCGGCAATCCGATCATGCCGGTCATCAAGGTCACCGGAAATCCGCGCACCGTGCGCCTGATGCCGGAGCATGTCGACGTGGACGTGTCGGGCGTCGTGCGACGCGAGATGACGATCGACCAGGCCGGCGAAGCGCTGATCGACTGCATCGCGCACACCGCGAACGGCCGGCTCACGGCCGCTGAAGCGCTCGGCCATGTCGAATTCGTGATGACGAAGCTGTACCGCAGCGCCTGAGCTGCGAGCCGGAGACTTCATGAGCGACGGCGTTCGTCTCAGCCTCGATGCTGCCGAGCTACTCGCGTTCGAGGCGTTGCAGGCGAACCGTACGTCGCCCGAGGCCGCGCGTATCACGGCGCGCGCGCTGGTCGCGGCCGAGGCCGACGGCCAGGGCGGGCATGGACTGAGTCGCGTTCCCTCCTACGCAGCGCAGGCTCGATCCGGCAAAGTGGATGGCTTCGCCGTTCCATGGGTGGAACAGATCGCGCCGGCTGCGCTTCGCGTCGACGCGGGACTCGGCTTTGCCTATCCGGCGATCGCGCTCGCCCTGGATCGGCTCGTGCCGCTGGCACGCAGCAGCGGCATCGCAGCCGCCGCCATTCATCGATCACATCACTTCGGCCAGGTTGGCGCGCATGTCGAGAAACTCGCGCGCGAAGGCCTCGTCGCCCTCGCATTCGGTAATACACCGAAGGCGATGGCCTTCTGGGGCGGTCGTGAGCCCATGCTCGGCACCAACCCGCTCGCATTCGCATCGCCTTGGCCAGACGCCGCCGGCGCTGCGGGCGATGCGCTGGTCATCGACCTCGCGTTGTCCGTGGCGGCACGCGGCAAGATCGTCGCGGCACAGAAAGCAGGCCGTGAAATTCCCGCCGGTTGGGCGGTGGATCGGGAGGGCCAACCCACGACGGACCCCACGGCGGCACTCGCCGGCACACTCGCACCGATCGGCGGCGCCAAGGGCGGCGCGCTCGCCCTGATGGTCGAGATCCTGGGCGCAGCGCTGACCGCGAGCGCGTTCGGCTGGGAAGCCAGCTCATTCTTCGAAGCTGCAGGTGACCCACCCAACATGGGGCACCTGTTCATCGCCGTGGATCCGCAACGCCTGTCCGGCGGCGGATTCGCAGCCAGGATGCAGACGCTCGCGGCCGCGATCGGCAGCGACCCGGCCGTTCGCCTGCCCGGTGCGCGCCGGCTCGTGAATCGCACCCGCACCGCGCGCGAAGGCGTTACGATCGATTCCGCGCTGCATGCCGAAATTCTCGCGCTCACTAGGGCCTGTTAACACTATGAATAGCGCGGCGTTGCCAGCACAGCGATTTCCAGCAAGGCGCGAGGCCCGCAGCGTGGCCCTTGCCTATTGCAAGACGGCACGTCAGGGCCGAGCAACGCCGCGGGAAATCGCTGTGCGAGCAACCCGCAGGGACGGCGCCCGCGCGGCGCATCGCGGCGTTGGTCCTCGCTCGTGGACATTCAGTACACTTCGCTCGTCCCGCCTTGCGCTGCGCCGCGTGGACCGCCGTCGCCGCGCTATTCATAGTGTTAACAGGCCCTAGCGCAACTGCCTGACGGACTCCGACATGCCCGACATCGTGATCAGCGAATTCATGGACGAGGCCGTCGTGCGCGAGGCCTTCGCAGGCCGCGATGTACTTTACGATCCGACGCTGGTCGACCGGCCCGCGGACCTCGCCGCCGCTCTCGTTGATGCGCGCGCAGTGATCGTGCGCAACCGGACACGAGTGAACGACGCTCTGCTCGCCGCAGCGCCGCAGCTCAGGGCGGTCGGCCGACTCGGCGTCGGCCTCGACAACATCGATCTGGACGCCTGCCGGGCACGCGGCGTCGCCGTATTCCCGGCCACCGGAGCCAACGACACGTCGGTCGCCGAGTACGTGATCACCGCGATGCTGATCCTCCTGCGCCGCGCGTGGTTCGCAACGCCCGATGTCATCGCGGGAAAATGGCCGCGCATGGCCCTGATCGGCGGCGAGGCCAGTGGTCGGACGCTGGGCCTGATCGGCCTCGGCGCGATCGCACGCGAGACGGCGACTCGCGCGGCAGCGCTCGGGATGCGCGTCACGGCGGCCGATCCGCTGCTGGCGGCCGATCACCCTGCGTGGAAGCTCGCGACGCGCGTCGACCTCGACACGCTGATCGCCCACAGCGACGTCATCAGCCTGCACGTGCCGCTGACGCCGCAAACCCGCAACATGATCGACTCGGGCCGGATTGCATCGATGCGCCGTGGCACCGTGTTGATCAACGCGGCCCGCGGTGGCGTCGTCGACGAGCAGGCGGTCTCGGCGGCGCTGCGCGCCGGCCAGCTTGGCGGAGCCGCTCTCGATGTCTTCGAAAAAGAGCCGCTCGATGCGGCAGCGGCCAGCCATTTCGCCGCCACGCCGAATCTGCTCCTCACGCCGCATATCGCGGGCGTCACCGAAGAATCGAATGTGCGGGTCAGCGCGGTGACGGCGCAGTCCGTACTCCGGCACCTGATGACATGACGCGACCGGGCGGCTCGTCGCCGGACCGCAGCTTCGATCTGCTCGTCGTCGGTGGCGGCATCAACGGCGTCGGAATCGCCCGCGATGCGGCGGGGCGCGGCCTGTCGGTGCTGCTGTGCGAACAGCACGATCTCGCGAGCCACACCTCCTCCGCCAGCACCAAGCTGATTCATGGCGGTTTGCGATATCTCGAGTTCTATCATTTCGGCCTCGTGCGCAAGGCACTGAAAGAGCGCGAACTGTTGCTCGGCGCTGCGCCGCACATCATGTATCCGCTGCGATTCGTGATGCCGCACGATGCCCATCTGCGTCCGGCCTGGATGATTCGCATCGGGCTTTTTCTCTACGATCACCTGGCACGGCGCCGGATGCTGCCGGCATCCGCGAGTGTCGATTTCCAGAAGCATCCCGCAGGTGCCGCACTCGATCCGAAGTTTCGTCGCGGCTTCGTCTACTCCGACGGCTGGGTCGACGACGCACGGCTCGTGGTGCTGAACGCGCTCGATGCAAGCGAACGCGGCGCCGTGGTGCGAACCCACACGCGCTGCACGCGTCTCGAGCGGGACGGGAAGAGCTGGCGCGCGACATTGCAGAGCTCGGCCGGCGCAATCGAGCAGGTATTTGCCCGCGCGGTCGTCAATGCTGCCGGGCCTTGGGCCGCGAGGTTTCTCAACGAGGCAACACCGGGCCGAAGTGATCATGAGCTGCGTCTGGTCAAGGGCAGTCACATCATCGTCTCGCGCCTCTTCGATCACGACTTCGCCTATATCTGCCAGGCGCCGGACCGGCGGATCGTGTTCGCGATTCCGTATGAACGCGATTTCACGTTGATCGGTACCACGGACATCGACTACCTCGGCGCCCCGGAGAACGTCCAGATCGATGCCGATGAGACCCGTTACCTCTGCGATCTCGCCAATCGTTACTTCCGCCAGCAGATCAGTCCGGCCGATGTCGTAACCTCGTACTCAGGCGTGCGGCCGCTGCTCGAAGACGAATCGGCCGATGCACGCAGCACCACACGTGACTACGCGCTCGAGCTCAGCGACGACGCTGCGCCGCTCCTGACCGTGTTCGGTGGCAAGATCACGACCTACCGGGTGCTCGCGGAAGAAGCCGTGAATCGCCTCGCACCGCTGTTGGGTGTCAGCGCGAAAGCCTGGACTGCCACGGCGCCGCTGCCAGGGGGCGACATCGAGAATCAGGACTTCCATGCCTTCGAGGCCGAGTTGGCCCGGCGACACGCCTGGCTGCCAGCACCCTTGCGTCATCGTTATGCGCGCGCCTATGGCACGCGGATCGAGCGGCTGCTCGCCGGCGCCACACGTCTTGCAGACCTCGGCGCCGAGATCGCCCCACAGCTTCATCAGCGCGAGCTGGAATACCTGTGGCGCGTCGAGTGGGCGCGCAGTGCCGAGGACGTACTGTGGCGCCGCACGAAACTGGGGCTGCACGTCGCAGGTTCAGCTGCACAGGCGGTGCAGCAGTGGCTCGATGCTCAGACAGAACCCGATCTGCCGCCCGACTCGAGGGACCACGCATGAGCTCATACGTTCTGGCTCTGGACCAGGGCACGACCAGTTCGCGCGCCATCGTGTTCAATGTCGATGGCGAGTCGACTGCCGTCGCGCAACGCGAGTTCACGCAGCATTTTCCGGCGTCTGGCTGGGTTGAGCACGATGCCGCAGAGATCTGGGAGACACAGTCGGCCACGATCGATGCCGTCCTCGATTCCGCCGGCATCGACGCGCGCCACCTCGCCGCCGTCGGCATCACGAATCAGCGCGAAACCACGGTGCTGTGGGATCGGCGCACCGGCGTCCCGGTTGCACGCGCCATCGTCTGGCAGGATCGGCGAACTACGGATCAGTGCCGGCGGCTGCGTGCCGAAGGTCACGAGCATGAGATTGCGCGGCGTACCGGGCTGCTGCTGGATCCGTACTTTTCCGGCACCAAACTCGCGTGGCTCCTCGATCACGTGCCGGGCGCACGCGAGCGCGCCGAGCGCGGCGAACTGTGCTTCGGTACCGTCGACAGCTGGCTTGCGTGGAAGCTCTCCGGCGGCCGACACCACATCACGGATGTCACCAACGCCAGCCGTACGCTGCTGCTGAATCTGCGTTCACGGCAGTGGGACCCGTGGATGCTCGAGTTGCTGCGCATCCCGGCAGCCTGCCTGCCCGAAGTACGCCCCTCCTCCTGCGCTGACGGAGTCACCGCGATGATCCGCGGCGTCGACGTGCCCTTGACCGGTATCGCCGGCGATCAGCAGAGCGCACTGTTCGGCCAGACCTGCTTTCGGCCGGGCATGGCAAAGAACACCTATGGCACCGGGTGCTTTCTGCTGATGAACACGGGCGCCGAGCCGCTGATGTCCCGGCATCGGCTGCTGACCACCGTCGCAGCCGACGCTGGCTCGCCGCAGTACGCGTTGGAGGGCAGCGTGTTCGTCGGTGGCGCTGTCGTCCAATGGCTGCGCGATGGTCTCGGCTTCTTCGAAAACTCTGCCGATGTGGAAGGCCTCGCCACCAGCGTGCCGGATCACGGCGGTGTTTATGTCGTGCCGGCGTTCACGGGCCTCGGCAGTCCGCACTGGGATCCGTTCGCACGCGGCTCGATCGCCGGCATCACGCGCGGCACGACCCGCGGACACATCGCTCGCGCCGCGCTCGAAGCCATCGCATTCCAGAGCACGGAAGTACTGCGGGCCATGGAGCAGGACGCTGGTCAGCCGCTGGTGGAACTGCGTGTCGACGGCGGCGCTACACGCAATGACTTCCTGATGCAGTTTCAGGCCGATCTGCTCGGCGTGCCCGTCGTGCGCCCGAAGGTGACCGAGACCACGGCGTTGGGCGCAGCCTATCTCGCCGGACTTGCGGTAGGTCTGTGGAAGACCACCGATGAACTCGCGGCAAAGTGGCGCGTCGACCGCCGCTTCGAGCCGACCATGAGCCGCGATGCCGCGGAGGCGCGCATGCTCGAATGGTCACGCGCGGTGCAACGATCCCGCGGCTGGCTGAACGACACGGCCGAACCGTGACCGCCGTGGCGACGTGAACCAGCTTCGCGCGATCATCCCCGGACTCGCAGTCGCAGCGTTGCTGGCGGCTGCCAGTCAATGGACCGCGGGATGGCTCGGCACCTCGGTGCTCGGCCTGGAAAAAAGCCCCGTCTCGGCGATCATGCTGGCCATCCTGGTGGGACTCGCCATCGGCAACCTTTGGGACCTCCCGACCGCGATCCGATCCGGACTGCGCTTTGCGCAAACGCACGTGCTGCGACTCGGCATCGTGCTGCTCGGGCTGCGTCTCAGCCTGACCGAAGCCGGCAGCATCGGCCTTCGGAGCCTGCCGGTCATCCTCTGCACGATTGGGATCGCGTTGCTCGCGGTTTCCTATCTCGGGCGGCGCATGGGCTTGCCCGTCAAGCTCGGCGTACTGATCGGAGTGGGTACGAGCATCTGCGGCGCGACCGCGATCGTGGCCACGGCACCGACCATCGGCGCGCGCGATGAGGAAGTCAGCTATGCCGTCGGGTGCATTGCGATTTTCGGCATGCTCGCGATGATGCTGTATCCGTTCGCCGCGCATTTCCTGTTCCAGGGTGACGCGGTGCGCAGCGGCATGTTTCTCGGCACGGCGGTGCACGACACGGCGCAGGTGATCGGCGCAGGCATGGCGTATCAACAGTACTATGGCGCTGCGCATACGCTGGAAGTGGCCACGGTCACCAAGATGGTGCGCAACCTCGCGATGATCGCGGTCATTCCCGCCATGGCGATCATGCACCGGACCGCCGGGCAACCGGGGACCAGCGCGCCACGCTGGTACTCGTTGATCCCGCTCTTCGTCGTTGGCTTCGCCGCGATGAGCCTGCTACGGACGCTCGGCGATTCCTCCGCCGCGGCGTCCGACGGCGGCTCTTCGCTCGTGTTTGGCTTCCTGAGCGTTGAAACCTGGGCGCTGGCGATTCAGGCCTGCGGCCGATTCGCGGAAGTCCTGCTGGCGACGGCGATGGGCGCAGTGGGTCTTTCGACGAATGTCGAGGCCTTGCGCAGCATCGGGGTCCGACCACTTCTCGTGGCGCTTGCCTGCGCTGTGCTGGTCGGCGTGGTCAGCGCCGGGTTGATCAGCGTGCTGGACTAGCTGCGGTCGGGGCCAGGCTGGATTTCGAACACTGTCGCCGAGGCGAGCCCCGCGGCACCGCAGATCGCGACGACGCCGTAGCGCCCGCCGCGGCGTTCCAGTTCGTCGAGTAGCGTACCCACCAGCGCGGTGCCGGTAGACCCCATTGCGTGCCCCAACGCGATTGCGCCGCCATTGACGTTCAGGCGATCGCGCGAAATGCCGACAGCGCGCTCGAAGTGCAACATCAGCGCCGCAAACGATTCGTTCACCTCGAAAAGATCGATGTCGCCGGGAGCGAGGCGGGCCCGCTCGAGGGCGAGTTGCGTCGCATCGACGGAACCGGTCAGCGCCAGCGTACGATCGACGCTGACCTCCGCGCTCGCGAGTATCCGCGCACGCGGCCGCAGATCGTGGCGAGCAACCGCCGGTTCAGCCGCGAGCAAGACCGCAGACGCGCCATCCGCCATGGCCGGGGAATTGCCAGCGTGGTGCACATGCTCGAGACGCTCCAGACCATAGCGCTTGCAGGCCAGCGCATCGAGTCCGTATTTTGCCGCCATGTCGGCGAATGCCGGCGGCAACGCAGCGAGCGATTCTGCCGTGGTGGAGCGGCGTGGTGTTTCGTCGGCAGCGAGCAGCAGCGCATCGTCGTCGCCATGGATCGGCACGATACTCGGGAAACGATGCGCGTCCTGTGCTGCGGCGGCGCGCTGCTGCGACTGCAACGCCCAGGCGTCGCAGTCTGCGCGGGAAAAGCCATGGATCTGCGCGATGACGTCCGCCGCGATACCGATCGGCAGCAGGCCAGCCTTTGCCTGGAATCCGAAGTCGTGGGTGAGCGGCCCGCGATCTGCGGCCATCGGCACGCGTGACATCATCTCGATGCCGCCGGCCACCACCAAGCCGCCGTCCTCGCGCGCGCGCAGCGCGCCATAGTTCATGGCCGAGAGACCCGACGCACAGTATCGATTGACCGTCATCGCGGGCACGTTGTCCGGCCAGTCCGCAGCGATCGCCGCCAGCTTGCCGATGTTCGCGCCCTGATCGGCCGTCTGAGTGACGCAACCCACCAGCAGGTCCGACAGCGCCGAGGGGTCGAGATTCGTCTGCATCGCCAGGCGACGCAGCGTCCGTGCCAGCAACTGCATCGGGGCGAGACCGCGCAGGCTGCCCTTCTCGTTGCCACGCCCGCGCGGCGACCGCACGGCGTCGACGACATACACTGGCGTTCGATCATTCATGCCGCGCCGCCGCCTCGTTCAGCGCCTCTCGATATTCCGCCTCGATCTGATCGACGATCGCTGCGACCGGCTCGACGGCGCGAGAGGCCCCCACGCCCTGGCCGGCCGCCCAGATGTCCCGCCAGCGCTTGGCACCGCCGTTCGACGCGTCGTACGACAGATCGGGCTTGGCCGGCAGCGCCTCCGGATCGAGGCCGACCGCTCGCAGGCTGGCCTTGAGCCATGACGCGGGCGCACCCGTCACAGCGGCACTCACCACCAGATCATCGACGCCCGCATCGACCACCATCTGCTTGTACGCCGCCAGCGCGCTGCTTTCTTCGGCGGGGATGAATCGCGTACCCATATAGACAAAATCCGCGCCCGCAGTGATCGCGCCCGCCACGCCATGTCCATCGCCGATGCCGCCACCGACGACGATCAGCCCATCGAACTCGGCGCGCACCGCAGAGATGAATGCAAACGGAGACAGGAACCCGGTGTGACCGCCGGCCCCGGCGGCGATGCAGGCGAGCCCATCGACACCCGCGGCAATGGCTTTGCGTGCAAGACCCATGTTGATCACGTCTGCGATGACGATGCCGCCATAGCCGCGCACCACTTCCATGACGGGCTTTGGGCTACCGAGCGCGGTCACGACGATCGGCGGACGATGCCGCGCGACTTGTTCGAGATCCGCCGCGAGACGCGCATTGGTGGAATGCGTGACGACATTGACGCACCACGGCCCGAGAAGAGCGTCCGGCGACTCGCGTGCGCTGCGCTCGAGCTCCTCGCGGATCGTCGCCATCCACTCGCCGAACTGCTCGGCGGTACGCGCGTTGTGCGAAGGGAACGCGCCGATTATGCCGGCGCGGCACGCGGCCAGTACGAGCGGCGGACCGGACACCAGCAGCATCGGTGCCGCGAACACCGGCAGCCGCGTCGCGAATCTCGCGGCGAGCTCGCGCGCTCGCGCCGGCCGCATCATCCGCCGGCCAGCCGCTCGGCCGACACCCACGTGGCGTGAAAGCCGTTGGGCACTCGCTGTGGCATCAGCACCCGTGCAACCGGTCCGCGCGGCAGATCACGCGCATCCAGCACCCACACCTCGGAGCGCTGCTCGGGAGCGTTCCACACGAAGCTGACGACGTAGCCGTCATCCTCCTCCGTGCCGCCACTGCGGGGCGCGAATGGTGCCTCGCTGAACCAGCAATCCCCGCCGGGGCAATAGGCCACGCCTGCGCCGCTTCGATAGTCGAACTTCACGAGGCCCGCGAAACGCTGGTCCTCGGGCCGATGCATGCGGCCCATCAGCAGATGATAGGAATATCGCGTGGGCAGTCCCTGACGGCGAGTATCGATGGTCGGGAACTCGGCATTGTAGACATCATCCACGATGCGCTCGCTCGTGCGTCCGGTGCGCAGGTTCAGTCGCCACTCGTAGAATTCGAAGTCCGTAGCGTTCATCGCGATGGTTCGCTCGTACGCCTCGAAGTCCTGCGTTCCGTCCCAGCGCCGCGGAATGCTGTAGGGCGTCGCGAGCATGACGATTTCGTCACCCTCCTCCCAGGTGTTCACGACATGCAAAGCGTATCGTGCCTCGGCTTCGAACCAGCGAACCTCGCTGGCCGTCCCATGACGCGGGATCACGGCGAAGCGTGTCGGCCAGTCGCGCTTGAACTGCACACGGTAGCGGCCAGCCTTCAGAGCTTCCGGATCATTGATCAGCGGAAAATCGTGCAGCACGGAATAATTCTGCGTCACGCCCATGTCGTGCGGCAACCGTGGTCCCGGCAGTTCGACGGGTACGAAGGTCTTGATGCGTCGCGCTGCATCCATCACGCCGTAGTGCATGTAGGGCGCTTCGTTGCCGTAGGCGAAGAAGATGAATTCGCCGGTGCGCTCGTCGACGCGCGAATGCGCCGACACCGGCAGCCCCTCGAGGCGCGGATCCTGCAGCAGGGGCCCCAGCGTCGCAAGGCTCGACGGATCGACGCGATACACCGTGCCGCCGCGATACCACATCGTCAGCAGCTCGCCGCCATGGAACTTCACATCGGTGTTCGACGTGTTCTTGATCGGCTGGTCCGGGCGATCGAGACGCTGCTTCTCTTTCAGGCCCCTCCATAACGGCTGACCGGCGGCGATCTCCTCGGTGAGGCCCGCAGTCTGCACCCAGCGATTCCGGAATGAGGCCCGCCCGTGATCGAAACGCACCGCGCTCAGCATTCCGTCACCATCGAACCAGTGATAGCGGCCGACCGGCGGGAACCGCGGATTCGGTCCGTTCCGCACGTACATGCCGTTCAGGTCTTCGGGCAGATGCCCGATCACCTGCAGATCCTGCGCAGCGACTTCGTGATCCGTCGGCGCGAAGTTTCCCTGCAGTGACACGTCGCTTCCCATCAATCTGGCCTGGACTGCGTTCATGAGTTCACCGGTTGTCTGGATTGAGCGATTCTGAAACGACTGACGACGAATGCGGCGTCGGTGAGCGACGCGTTGCCGGCGGGGTTGAGCCCCGTGACGTGATAGTCGCTGTAGGCCGCGGCGAAGTTCAGCGGCATCGGACCCGTCAGGTTGATCGTCAGCTGCGCACCGGCCCGCGCGAAGCCCTCTTCAGCCGCCTCGACGAATGCCGGGTCGGTCGAAAACACGAAGGCCGTGAGGCCGCCGGCCTCACGCACGTCGCGGGTGGCCTCGGCCAGCGCCGCCGATGCATCAGCGGTACGGATCACGAACGAAATCGGACCGAAGCGCTCCTCGGCATACAGCTCGCGCTGGGCGGGCGTGAGTTCGATCATCAGCGGCGTGCTGGTGCGCGCCTGCGGGAATTCGGGATGCGCATAGCGCCCGGGCGCCAGCAGCACGCGGCCGCGCACGGCGCCTTCACGCTGCAGGGAGTCGAGCA
>ERZ795044.4214-NODE-4214-length-11862-cov-5.785466_pt1 | contig 11862 bp, 7 predicted proteins | sample MGYA00375128_ERZ795044 | MGnify/ENA primary metagenome ERZ795044 (study PRJEB30173, sample SAMN05720213) | anaerobic digester metagenome | isolation source: active sludge of municipal wastewater-treating anaerobic digesters | place: USA | collected 2014-12-22 ... | reverse complement strand
ATCGCAGATCAATGTACTTAACAATGATTTCAAACGCCTCAACGCGGATAAAGTAAATACTCCAGTAGAATTTAGTGACGAAGCCGGTAGCATTGACATTGAATTTATATTAGCCAAGCAAGATCCGTTTGGAGCGCCCACCAATGGTATACAAAGGGTGAAAGGAACTCAATCTGTATGGACTCTCAGTGACAATGCAACTTTTAAAGCGTTGAGTTACTGGCCAGCAGAAGATTATTACAACATCTGGGTAGTTAATATTCCATCCTATCTCGGATATGCCCAGTTTCCGGTTTCCAGTCTTCCGGGACTAGAAAATTCACCGGACGACCGGCTTACGGATGGCATTATCATTCACTATTCCGCCTTTGGTTCCAACTTTGAAGGACTCGGGACTTTTAATCTTATTACAGATTACGATCATGGAAGAACAGCAACGCATGAAACCGGACATTTTTTTGGGATGCGACATATCTGGGGCGATGATGGATCTTCGTGCAGCGGCACAGATTACGTTGATGACACGCCTAATCAGGCCGGAGATTATTCCGGGCAATGTCCCGTTTATCCGAAAGTCTCATGCAGTTCGAATGACATGTTTATGAACTACATGGATTATACGGATGATGGTTGTATGAACCTATATACCCAGGGACAAATTGCCCGAATGATTGTTGTTCTTGACAATAGTCCAAGAAGAGCCAGTTTGCGTAACTCAATCGGTGATGAACCTCCGCCTGCGTTAGCCATTGATATCGCCATCCGGGAAATCATTTCACCCGGAACTTCCTCGTGTGGCGAGGGAATCACCCCAACCATTGAAATACAGAACCTGGGAACAAACACAGTAACTTCTGCCCGCTTGCAAGTAAAAGTGAATGGCGCAATCGTTGAAACAAAAGATGCTGTTTTAAATCTGGCCAACTTAGAAATAACTCAAGTATCCTTCAACCCGGTTACGCAAGTATCTGGCACCGCGACTTACGAAACAGAAGTTCTTTTGGTAAATGGTGTTGCTGATCAACGAGCCGACAATAATCTATTATCCATTTCTTCTACTGTTTCAACCACCGCTACCCTACCCATCACCGAAGTTTTTAATTCCCTGCCCACATCGTGGAGTCGCAGCAATCCGGATAATAGTGTGCAATGGGCATCCAAAAGCACCTCTAGCAATGGAAACTCAATGTATGTTAATTGCTATGACTATGAAAACCAAGGCGCTGTCGATCGTCTGATCACTCCCATTCTTGATCTTACCAACAAGCCGGTGGCGCTATTAAAGTTTGATCGGGCCTATGCCGTTTATAGTGCTGCTAATCCAGAACGATTACGTGTATTAGTATCAACTGTATGCGATTTTAATAATTCTCCAGACGAAGTATTCAACAAAGCAGGTAGTGACCTGGCCACTGCACCTCAAACGACCAGTCAATTTAGCCCCACCGCTTCACAGTGGGTAACCGAAACAATTTCTCTCAATCAGTTTATTGGCAGTAAAATTCAAATTGCCTTTGAGGTAACCAATGGGTGGGGTAATGATGTTTACCTGGATAATGTAGTTGTGCTTTCTGATGAATTTATTGACCTCGCTTTGTTGTCCGTAGAAAGTCCGGGACCCGTTACCTGCCTGGCAAATCCGGCTCCGGTAATCCGGGTAAAAAATTTAGGAAGCACCACGATAACTTCCTTTAAAGTACAGGCCACAATTAATAATCAGGCTCAAGCCATTCAAACCATTTCAACTATTTCTCTCACTCCAGGAAATGAACAAGCAGTAACATTAAACACGATTTCTTTAGGGACAACTAATAATTCCATTTCATTCACCGTGAGTGAACCGGGGGGATTACCTGATGCAAATTCAAACAATAACTCGATTTCAATAAAGCGAATAAGTAATAACTATACTGAGGTTATTCCGCTCCGTGAAAATTTTGATGAATTTTATCTGGACCGCTGGCCGGTGATTAGCCAGGATAATGATGCTTTATGGGCACCGTTTGCTACCAATAAATTATACTCACTTGCCTATTCAGCCTACACCAATCTTAGCAAAGGAGATGAGTCGTGGGTCGTAAGCCCGGTGCTTGATCTGTCAAAGACTTCAAAAGCAAGTTTATTCTTCGATGTGAGTTATGCTACCCAATCGCAGGGCAATGAACGCTTAAGGATTCTCTATTCCGAAGATTGCGGCCAGACTTATCCCAATGTATTGTATGATCAGGCTGGTACGTCCTTATCGACTACTAACACCAGTTTATCCTGGATCCCCTCGCAGGAAAGTGATTGGCGAAGAGAATTTATTGATCTCAGTTCGTTAGCAGGCCAGGACCAAATACGGATTGCGTTTGTAGCCACAGCCAACAATGGAAATAACTTATATGTAGACGAAATCGAATTTTTTACAGACGATAATCCCTTTCCCATCCCGATCAATGATTTGTATTCTGTTTATGGGGTGGGCTCAGATGTGAAACTTACGTTCAATCTACCCGAGAAGCAGCTGGTTAATTTAAAAATCTACACTATGCTTGGCCAGTTGATAGTGGATAATGATTTACCTGAAACATTGAACCAAACCTATTCTTTTGATATTCGCCAGCAAGGCACGGGCATTTATATTGTGCGTGTTCAGTTTGGCAATCAGGCGGGAGCTTCTAAAATTTTTCTGACCGGGAACTGACCCCTCATAATCCTGTCGGATATTATGCGATTTTGCATATTTTCATGCGGAAATCCAGCTAAACATGGACATCTTTGGGTTTTGATTTTAACGAATGAGTAAAAAGAAAATCGCAATTCTCTATGGCGGTAGATCGGTAGAACATGGGGTTTCTATCAATTCGGCTCGCAATATTTTTCAATACATTGATCTTACCCGCTTTGACCCTGTTCCGATCGGCATCTCGCTTGGCGGTACATGGTATAAAACCAAAACCATTTCAAAAGAGATAGAAACGGGTGATGAACTTTCTCTACAATTAAACCCGGCATCCCCATCGTTTATTACCAGGACTGGAAATTCATTCAAGGTTGACCTTGTATTTCCTGTTTTGCATGGCACGGATGGTGAGGATGGCAGCATCCAGGGCTTGCTTAAGGCGATGGATATACCGATGATCGGCACTGGGGTGGCAGGCTCGGCTATGTCCATGAGTAAGCTGGTTGCCAAACGACTTTTAAAGGAAGCCGGACTTCCTGTAAACAATTTTCTGTATTCCTACTATACAGATAAAAAGCAGTTCACGTTTGAGGAGATTGAAAAGCAATTAGGTCTTCCCTTTATGGTGAAGTCGGCCAGCCTGGGTTCTTCGGTTGGGGTATCGAAAGTAAAATCCAAGGCAGATTTTACCAAAGCGCTGCAGGATTCGTACCGATATGATGATTGCGTATTGTTTGAAGAATTTATCGAAGGGCGCGAAATTGAATGCGCTATCCTGGGCAATGATCCGGCCCTGGCTTCCATGCCCGGTGAGATCATCATCAGTAGTAATTACGAGTTCTATACGTTCGATGCAAAGTATGTGGATGGCGCGGCAGTATCTATTGATGTACCCGCTAAGTTAGAAAGTTCAATTGCAGAAAAAATAAGGACTGTATCTGTAAAGGCGTATCAGGCTTTGGGCTGCGAGGATTTTTCGCGTGTGGATTTGTTCCTGACCAAGAAGGGAGAAGTGTACGTTAACGAAATCAACACGATTCCTGGCTTTACCAATTCCAGTATGTTTCCGATGATGTGGAAGGAGCGCGGCATTTCGTTTACCGATTTGATTACCCGCCTTGCCGAACTGGCTGAAGAGCGGTATAAAAAATCGAAACGCATTGAAAGAGATTATCAGTCGGCATTAAACTTTTAGAAAATGAAGTTGCGATCTCTTTTTAAAAGTAGTTCGATCGGCAGTTTACTGGCAAGCATCGGCATTACCTTTGGAACTATTCTGGTTCTGGCTGTTATTTACTTCTATATCTATTTGCCAGCGATCACCAACCATGGCGAGTCGATTACCGTACCCGACCTGAAGGGAATGAGTGTTGAAGAGTTGGAAGTCTTTTTAAAAGAACATGACTTGCGTTACGCTGTAAATGACTCCGCTTACTCATCCGAGTTTCCTCCTTTGGCAGTATTGCGCCAATTTCCACAGCCTGGTTCGCAGGTTAAAATTAACCGGGTTATTTATGTTTCCCTTAACCGCATTACGCCACCCACCCTACCCATTCCCGATTTAGTGGACCGATCGCTGGTGAATGCGGAGGTAGTATTAAAAAGCATTGAATTAAAACGGGGGCGAATTTTATATGTGCCCAGTCCTTTCCGCAACCTGGTAAAAGAAATGCGTTATGGAGGAAAAGAAATTAAAGCGGGTACGCGAATTACGAAGGGAGCAGTGATTGACCTGGTGGTAGGCGATGGAAATGGCCCTGCCGACTTTACCATAGGGAACCTGATTGGAGATTCTTATGAAACAGCCAAGTTTAAACTGATGGGCTGGAATCTACACCTGGGCAATGTGCAAATTCCGATAGGAGTAGATACTACTGGTGTTGAACCTTTCGTTTATAAACAGTCACCGGCCAAAGGTGATTCCGTGCGCGTTGGAGATCCGGTCGATTTATGGATCGGTCCAAAAGGATATATAGAACCAGAAGAAGAGACCGAAGGGGATGAGAATACGGAAGGCACTAATCAATAAACCAACCTTGTGCGGATAGTTTTTACTATTCTGTTTTTGATGTTCGCAATACCTGGCTTTTGCCAGTTGGTGGTTGTTCCCATTCAAAAAGAAATCTCAGAAAAGAAAACCTCCGCTGCCCGAACACAGGATATCACTCCTATTACACTTCCATTCTGGGATGACTTCTCCGCGGAGCGAGATGGCTACGTAAACCCAACCCGCTGGGAGTTTGGGCAATCCGTTTGGGTTAATTCAGGCATGAGCATCAATGCCCCTTCATTAAATGTTGCTACGTTTGATGGATTAGATTCGCTAGGCAAGCCATATAATGTAAATGATGTTCTTGCCAAGGGCTTTGCCGATAAACTAATCTCCGCACCCATTCGTATGGATCTGCCAACGGCCTCTGAGCGACTTGCTATCTCCATTACGTTCTTCTATGAATTTCAAGGCAATGGCGAACCACCCGATGCGGGTGATATTCTTTCCCTTTCCTTCAAAAATGATTTGAACCAATGGGAAGTGGTGTGGTCAATAGAAAATGATGGAACTCTTTTAAAAGACAAGTTTATTCCTGTTACCATACCGATCACCAATTCAAAATATTTTCATGATAAATTTCAATTCCGGTTTCAAAATTTTGCCCGGCTATCAGGCCCGTACGATACCTGGCATGTAGATTACATTTACATAAGTAATGGAAAGTCTCAAACCAGTCCTGTATTCCCACTCTTCCCGGATCGCACGATCAGTACCCCTATTACATCGCTCTTCCCTGACTACCTCGCTATGCCTATCAAGCATTTCTTTTCCAACACTGCAACCAATATAGTCAAGCCGACCATTGCCATCACAAATCTGAGGCAAGACCAGGTGCCTGGAAACGGGCAACCAGTTAGCTACTTCTCAATAGCGAAGATCACAATGTTTGAAGATGAACCGCCTGTTGTTTTGGATCAACTACTCGATAACAATGTAAACATCGGAAGTGAATTATCTTTTGCTGAACAAGAAGTTGTTACGCTGCAAACAATTCCAGATCCAGGTACATTTGCCCCAACTTCTGATTCTATACACATTAAATTAACCGTTGGATTTGATACCGGTGACGATAAAATCAAAACATCTACCGAAGGCGATTATGATTTTAATGTTTTCAGTCCCCTTGTCTTCAAAACCAATGACAGTTTGAGCGCACATTATGTACTCTCAAATTATTATGCCTATGATGATGGCGAAGCGGAATATGGTGCCGGATTGAATCAGCCGGGAGCTCAACTCGCCTACCAGTTTAATTTGCGGACTGACCAACCTGATACCATCGTTGCCGTTGATATGTACTTTCCCCGATTTGGCGATGATTCGAACCAGATTATTAAGTTTCAGGTTTTGAAGGACCTTACCAACAGTGCTTCATCCGTATTATACCAGGGTAACATTCCCATTCAACGCAATACGCAGAATAAATTCTGGCGCGTTCCCTTGGTTGAGCCCGCTGGCGTTAAAGGGCAATTTTACGTTGGTTGGGAACAAACCTCTTCGGCAGTAATTGCTGTGGGCCTGGATAAAAACACCAATTCGGGCGATAAGATCTACTCAAACATCAATGGCTCGTGGGAACAAAACACAACCTTGAAAGGAAGCCTGATGATTCGTCCGGTATTTGGTAAGGGTAATGGTGGGCCGATTACCGGAACAGAAAATCAGCCTTCGGTATCGGTGTACCCTAACCCCAACCAGGGAACATTTTATATTTCTGCACGCATAGAAGATGCCGTTCTTTTCGATCTGTCTGGAAGAAAAGTTGTCATTGACATAGAGAAAGAAACAGAAACTACAAAGATCAAGCTACTCAACGCAACTACTGGCTTGTATCTGCTGCGAACTTTTCAAAACAATCAGTGGGTAAGCAACAAGGTGATCGTACGATAGACATTCTTCGACACGCTCGTTGTAACAATTCAATTAAGTTCCGATTACCTGCCCTTCCCCAACTATTTCCACAATTTCCAATGGATTTGGTGCAAAGCAGATAATAAAAATGATCAGGGCAATCCAGCCAAGTACCACACGTCCCTGACTCAACGGTGCTTCATTTTCTGAAGGCGGATGCTGGATTCCAACAAAACGCCCGATGATAAAGGCGAACAACAACCATCCCGAATAACCACGCACATCAGGAAACAAGGTTACAATCAGATATTGAACTGCAAAGAGTGCAAGGGCATACATCCATGTATCGCGATTTGATAATGCCAGACCCCGCATGGCCATATAAAGAAATCCTATAAAGAGTGGAATCTTATACCATAGCACCTCCATACCCTCTTTCGGGTGCACAAAGCCAAGGCCGGCATAAAACAGGAAGCCCAGGAAAATTACTGACGCTACCCTCCTATGCCAGGTATGTCCAACCAATCCATACAACACATGACCTCCATCAAGCTGACCAATCGGCAACAAATTGATACTGGTGAATATCAACGATAGAAATCCAGCAAATAAAAAGGGATAGTGAATTATCTCGTGGATGTTCGGCACCCTGGTTGGATCAGCAACAAAGTTTTCAAAAAACAAGAACAACAAATTCTTACCGAGATAAACATTCAATGAGCCTTCGGGCAAAAAGCCAGGCGCATAAACATAATTTGCATAGTCTGGTCCGAATTTTTCATACTCAGGATGAATAGTGAAAATATATTCTGGTGGTGGCAGATGCGTGAATCCATAAAACAAAAAAACAAGTGACATTACAAAGCCAGCCAGCGGACCGGCAATACCGATATCAAAATTCTCTTTGGTGGAGTAAACACGCTGACGCAGGCGGATCAAAGCACCCAGCGTACCCAGCATCAATGGAATCGGTGGGAGTGGAATGAAATAAGGCAATGAAGTACGAACCTTATAATAGATTGCTGTGAAGTAATGACCAAACTCGTGAGCGGTAAGTATGGTTAGGAAACAAATCGCATACGGCAGGCCCGAATAAAAATCCTGCCATGTGTAACCACCCACTAAAACTGATTTTCCATAGGTCCACTCAGCACCGGCCAAGGTGGTGGTGATGAATGTGACAATGAACAAGGACGAGTGAATGAGAAAGGTCTTGATTCCTGGCTTCATGGAAAGAGTGAAAAAATCTGGTACGGCTGCTCTACATGAAACGTGTGAATGCCCACCTTGTTTGCCCCCACCAGGTTATCTTTATTATCGTCTAAAAAAATAGTCTCCTTTGGCAGCAATGAATGTTGCGAAAGCACATGCTGGTAAATCTCCGCATCGGGTTTACTCATTTTAACCAGATGCGAATAGAACGATCCATGGAAATAATAATCGATGGCGGGCTTACCTGTAAGCTGGCGAACAATTCCATTAAAAAATTGAAGGTGAATATTATTGGTATTACTAAGTAAAAAAATATTGTAGGTGGCCTTTAATTTTTCGAGTAATTGAATCCGTGCAAGCGGGATATCGAGCAACATGGCATTCCAGGCTTGATCGAGTTGCGAATCTGTTACCTTCATATTGAGGGACTCTCGCAAATGTTGGCGAAACTCTTCATCGCTGATCAGCCCTTTTTCAAATTCGTGGAAGAAGGCCCCGTGGTGTACGCGGGTTTTGATTTCTGTTACCGGTAATCCGCTAAGCGTTGCAAAGGCCTGATGGGTTTTTTCTACGGACAGGTTGATGATTACTCCGCCTAAATCGAAAATGATGTTTTTAATAGCTGCTGGCGCCAAACTGGTTGCATTAAGATTCAAAGATGTAAAAAATGCCACTAATAATGGCCTTCAGAAAAAATCAACATCGAAGGCCCTCACTAAAGTTATTTCATAGCTGAGTCCAGGTTCAAATCTTTGGTTCTTATTATTCGAATCACTAAAATTGCATCCCCAAAGAGGGCCCATAGCTCCCGATAGCTATCGGGAGGTTAGAGCAACGTAATTTTTAAAGGGATGACTAGCTGCTGCTATATCCTACACAGTGTCAAGCTGGGGAAGTTTTACATTGGAAGTACACTCGCATTTACAGAAAGGTTAATTAAACACAATTCTGCTGCTTTCCGATCTAATAAATTTACTTCGGCAGTTTCAGATTGGGAAGAATTCCTGGTTATTAATTGCAGTTCAATTGAACAAGCGCGGAGCATTGAAAGACACATTAAGAATATGAAAAGCAAAATTTACATTAACAACCTCAAACGATATCCGGAGATGGTTAAGAAATTATTATCGGTATACTCCAATTTGTAGGTAATATTAAGTTGAATCGTTAAAATTGCGCTCTGTTTTTAGAGAGGGCCCATAGCTCAGCTGGTTAGAGCACTTGACTCATAATCAAGGGGTCGCTGGATCGTGCCCAGCTGGGCCCACTTTTAAAAAGGAATTACTTAGATGTGGTTCCTTTTTTATTTCAGCCGTTCCCGGTTGAGTCTCCTCAAATTTTGTAGTGGCATGTTTTTGTCTACTTCCATCAGGTCCATGTCGAGGGTGTAATTGGTCAGAGTACTTCCCGCATCAGGTAAACTTCAAGGGTGTAATTATTGACACTGCCCCGAAAAGTGTATGGGAGTGTTTGAGTACCTGTATAAAGGGGTATTTACAACCCCCTGGGTAAATGCAATAACGCCTGTATAATTGATCAACTCTGCAATCCAATTATTCTTTATATTGGATCTCTTAATTCCCAGCTTCATGAATCTTAAAACCACCGTGCTCTTATTCTTCTTTGCCGTTGTAACTTCTGCTACTATTGCACAAGCACCTAAACGGCAATTCGAACCCGTAAACTTCTCGCAAGTAACCATCAACGATTCATTCTGGAAGCCCACGCTGGATAAGGTAGCGACCACTACCCTACAAGCCTGCATCTATCAGACCGAAGTGAAAACTCCCCGCATCCGCAACTTTGAAAAAGTTGCCCGTGGTAAAAATGAAAAGCACGAAGGCATTTTTTACGATGACTCAGATGTATTCAAGGCGCTTGAAGCCATCGCTTATTCGTTAAAGAATCATCCCAATCCTGAGCTGGAAAAAAAAGCAGACGAATGGATTGATAAAATCGCGGCCGCCCAATTAGAGGATGGATACATTAACACCTACTATACGCTGGGCAGATTAAATGAACGCTGGACGGACATGAGCATGCATGAAGACTACAATGGCGGTCATCTGATTGAAGCCGCTGTGGCCTATTATCAGGTTACCGGCAAAAGAAAACTGTTAGACGTTGCCATAAAATTTGCCAACCACTTTGATTCATTATTTGGTCCGGGTAAACAGCATTGGGTAACGGGTCATCAGGAATTGGAACTTGCTCTTGTAAAACTTTATAATGTTACTCAAGACAAAAAGTATCTCACCCTGGCATATTGGTTACTGGAAGAGCGTGGTCACAAATATGCCAAGGGCTATACCTGGACAGAATGGAAAGACACTGCCTATGCACAGGATGCCGTGCCCGTGCGCGAGCAAAAAGAAATTACTGGTCATGCCGTGCGGGCCATGTACCTATACACAGGCGCAGCCGATGTAGCTGCCCTTACTGGTGATGAAGGCTATATGAAAGCCATGCAAACCGTGTGGGAAGATGTAGTTTATAGAAATATGTATATAACCGGAGGTATTGGATCCTCCGGCAACAACGAAGGCTTTAGTACCGATTACGACTTACCCAATGAACAAGCCTATTGTGAAACCTGTGCTTCGGTGGGTATGGTGTTCTGGAATCAACGCATGAACCTGCTCACGGGCAACAGCAAATTCATTGATGTATTGGAGCGCAGCCTTTACAATGGCGCCCGCGATGGTTTGTCATTACAAGGAGATCGCTTCTTCTATGGAAATCCGTTAGCCTCGGATGGCCGGCATTTTCGCGGGGAATGGTTTGGCACGGCTTGTTGTCCGGCTAACATTGCAAGGCTTGTATCCTCACTGGGAGATTACATTTATGGATATTCTGATCAGGGTCTGTGGGTCAATCTCTATATTGGCAGCAGCACTACGGCTCCCATCGGCAAGGCCCAGGTTCCGGTAACCATGGAGACAAACTATCCGTGGGATGGTACTATCAAACTCACTGTGCAACCTAAAACCAAAACTAAATTCAAAATACACCTGCGCATACCCGGCTGGGTGCTAGGCGAAGCCGTACCCGGGGACTTGTTTGTATTTGAAGACAAAACAAAATCCGCTTTCACAGTATCCGTAAATGGAAAACCTGTTCCCTACAAAATAGAAAGTGGCTATGCTATTATTGAAAGAGATTGGAAAAAAGGAGACCAGGTGGAATTGGTGCTACCGATGGAAGTAAAAAGAATTGTTTCGAGGGCCGAAGTAAAACAAGACGAAGGACGTGTCGCCTTGCAACGCGGTCCGCTGGTGTACTGCGTTGAAGGTGCCGATAATAGTGGCCAGGCATGGAACCTTATCTTACCCGATCAAGCTACCTTCCAGACTTCCTTTCACAAAGATTTGCTGGACGGAGTAACTACCATTCAATTCGATGCGCCTACATTACAAATTGGAGCCGATGGGCAATCCGTAAAAACAGAAACGAGAAAAATCACGGCTATCCCGTACTATGCCTGGTGTAATCGTGGGCAAAACTCTATGCAAGTCTGGTTGCCACGAAAAATTCAGGATGTTAAAGTGAACCGGTAATCATCGATAAAATAGATTCAGCTAAATTTTTAATCCATCTATAGATTAGTTCTCTCTATGCAGACAGATTCTTGTCCCAGGAATTGAAATGCTATATTTAACACTTACCTCTGATTGACTTGAGTTCCCATAAATCAAAAATCACTAGCTGGCTGGAGCAAACCAATGGGCTCTGGTTTACTTTATACGTTTCTATCTCAGCCTTCTGCCTTTACACCTGCATTTTTGCCTTGCGCAAAACATTTGGTGTTGCTACCTACGAGAATATGAGTGTGTGGGGTGCCGACTTCAAAGTATGGATGGTTATCTTCCAGGTGTTAGGCTATATGCTTTCCAAGTTTATTGGAATCAAGGTGGTCTCTGAATTAGGAGCGAACGCACGCGCTAAGGGCATCTTATTGATGGTAAGCATCGCGAGTTTGTCATGGTTGTTTTTTGCCATTACCCCTACGCCCTACAACCTGATTTTTTTGTTTTTCAATGGCTTGCCATTAGGAATGGTTTGGGGCATGGTATTCGGGTAC
>ERZ795044.4213-NODE-4213-length-11863-cov-4.925728_pt1 | contig 11863 bp, 13 predicted proteins | sample MGYA00375128_ERZ795044 | MGnify/ENA primary metagenome ERZ795044 (study PRJEB30173, sample SAMN05720213) | anaerobic digester metagenome | isolation source: active sludge of municipal wastewater-treating anaerobic digesters | place: USA | collected 2014-12-22 ... | reverse complement strand
GTCGACAACCCAGCCGAGCTGCCCGACGCGTCCGAGATCGACGAGATAGAAGAGCCCATAGTAAGGCTTAGCGTGCTGACGCCCTCCGATTACATAGGGGCCGTGATGACGCTCGCGATAGAACGCCGCGGCATCTACAAGGACATGAGCTTCCTTTCGCCACAGAGGGTGAGCATGCAGTTCGAGATACCACTGGCGGAGATCCTCTATGATTTCTTCGACAAGCTGAAGAGCAAGACGCGCGGCTATGCCTCGATGGACTACGAGCTGAAGGAATACAGGCCGGCAAGGCTGGTCAAGCTCGACGTGCTGGTGAACGAGAGGCCGCTGGACGCGCTTTCTTCCATAGTCCACAACGAATCGGCCCAGTTCAGGGGGAGGCTGCTCGTTCAGAAGCTTAGGAAGATAATCCCAAGGCAGATGTTCGACGTTCCCATCCAAGCGGCCGTGGGGGCGAAGATAATCGCCCGTGAGACGGTCAAGGCGATGCGCAAGGACGTGCTGGCCAAATGCTACGGCGGCGACATCAGCCGCAAGAGGAAGCTCCTCGAGAAGCAGAAGGAAGGAAAGAAGAGGCTCAAGCAGGTAGGAAGCGTCGAGATACCGCAGGAGGCCTTCATGGCGGTGCTGTCCACCGAGGAGGACGAGGAATGAACCCGAGGCGGCTCGGGATATACGTACACGTCCCGTTCTGCCTGAGGAAGTGCTCCTATTGCGCCTTCGTGTCCTACCCAGGGGCCTTGCAGCCGAAAAGGGCGGGGGCCTACGTGGATGCGGCGCTAAGGGAGCTGGCCGCAAGGGCCTTCCCGAAAGACGACGCCTATTGCGGCTGGACGCTGTTCGTCGGCGGCGGCACACCCACCGTGCTCGGCGGGGAGTTGCTGTCCGGGCTCGTTTCGGGCTCGGTATCGATCATGCGCGGAAAAGGCTGGCCCGATCCGTTGGAGGCCAGCGTAGAGGCCAACCCGGGAACGTTTAACAGTTCAGGCGCGTCGATGCTCGTAGATTCGGGCGTGACGCGCTTTTCGATAGGCGTGCAGACGCTCGTCGACGATGAGCTCAAAGCCATAGGGAGGATGCACTCGGCCGAGGAGGCCGAAGCCGCGATACGGGCGGCCAGGTCGGCCGGGGCGAGGTCAGTCTCGATGGACCTGATGACGGGCCTGCCGGGCCAGGACATGAAGAGCCTCTCCAGGACGCTAGATAAGGTGGCCGGCCTCGGACCGGACCACGTATCCTGTTACGCGCTTATGCTCGAGGAGGGCACCCCGCTCATGGAAAGCGTGCGTAAAGGCGAGATCAGGCTGCCCGACGACGAGCTGTGCGCGGACCTCATGGAGGAGGCCCAACGCGCCCTGGAGAGAATGGGGCTTCTGCGCTACGAGATATCGAACTACGCCAGCAAGGGTCACGAGTGCCTCCACAACCTTGGCTACTGGTCCGACATGCCCTACATAGGCATAGGGACCGCGGCCCATTCATATGACCCGGCCTCCTCGGTCAGGTCATGGAACACACCCGACCCGGACAGGTACGTGGGCTTCGTCTCGGCGGGCCTTTCGGCGGAGGTTGGGAAGGAGGGGCTGTCGAAACAGACCGCGATGTCCGACGCCCTTATACTTTCCCTCAGGACCTGCTTCGGGGCGTCGTTGGACGAGATAGAGAGCGCTTACGGCGCGCCTTTCCCGACCGAAAGGATCGAGGCCTTGGCATGGGGGGAAGCGGCTGGGCTTGTCGAAAGCCTTCCCGAAAGGAGGTACAAGCTGACCGCCAAAGGCATGATGCTCTCCAATACCCTGTTTGTGAAGCTCGTTTAGGGGCACCCATCCTTGACACCTTCCGTGCCGTGTTGTAGTTTATTTTTAGCACTCTACGTCCTAGAGTGCCAAAAGGAAGGGGCGCGACAGTGGCCGATAACAGGATGAACACAAGGAAGAAGGAAATCCTGCAGGCTGTGACCGAGGACTACGTGTCAACGGCGGAGCCCGTCGGCTCGCGCACTATTTCCAGGAAATACCTCACGGAGCTCTCTCCGGCGACCATAAGAAACGAGATGGCCGACCTGGAGTACGAGGGCTACCTGGAACAGCCGCACACTTCCGCCGGCAGGGTGCCCTCGGAGAAGGGCTACAGGTTCTACGTCGACATGCTGATGAGGGACAAGCCCCTGACCCAGGAGGAGATGGGCAAGGTCCTGCAGGAGTACGCAAGGCGCAGAGGTGAGATCCAGGCGCTGTCCAGGGCAGCGGCCAAAGTGCTGGCCGAGCTGGCCAACTGCGCGGCGGTGGTGATATCCCCGGGGGTCCAGTGCGGTTCCATAAAGCACATACAGATGGCGGGAATCAGCCAGGACGACATAATGATGATAGTGATAACGTCGGCCGGGGCGCTGGAGCACCGGCTCATAAGGCTCAGGAACTCGTTGAGCCAGAACGACCTGGACGTGGTGTCCGCCATCCTTAACAGGCGTCTGAGGGGGCTTTCATTCGCCGACCTGACAAGGCAGGTGATAAGGACCGTAAGGTCCGAGCTGTCGGCCTATTCCGAACTGGCGAGCCAGGCCCTGGAGATACTCACAAGCTCCGGCATATGCCCATCTGAGGAAAGCGTCCACATGGACGGCATCGCCAATTTCCTGGAGCAGCCGGAATTCAAGCAGATAGAACGGGCCAGACCAGTCCTGAGGCTCCTTGAATCGCAGGCTCATATGCTCAACCTGATGTCGGGCTACAGGACCGGCGTGACCGTCCGGATAGGATCCGAGAACACTTTGGAGGAGCTAAGGGACTGTTCAATAATCTCGGCCAGCTACGGCCATGCGGGCAAGGTCATGGGCACGATAGGCGTCGTGGGGCCGACGAGGATGGATTACTCGAAGGCGATATCGCTGGTGCGTTTCATGGCCGAGGGGATCTCCGAGCTGTTGGAGAGGGCCAGTTTCGATAAATGACAAGACGGCAGAATGGCGCGGCGAGGGCCGTGCCTTGCAGCATTGATGTGACGGGCGGTGTTCAAGACGGCAGAGAAAAGAGATTACTACGAGGTGCTGGGCGTTGACAAGAGCGCCGGTGAAGCGGAGATAAAGTCAGCGTACAGGAAGCTGGCAAGGCAGCACCACCCCGACGCGAATCCGGGAGATCCCGGCGCGGAGGAGAGGTTCAAGGAGATAAACGAAGCCTACAGCATATTGTCCGATTCGGAGAAGAGGTCCAGGTACGACAGGTACGGCCACGATGCCGAACGCGGAGGCTTCGGTACGGGAGATTTCACGGACTTCAACCCGTTCGACATATTCAATTCTTTCTTCGGCGGCGCGTTCGGCGGTTTCTCGGGTTTCGGGCAGAGCCCGAGGAGAGGTCCCGTCGAGGGCGCGGACATAGAGCTTATGGCGGACCTTTCGCTTGATGAGGTCCTGGCGGGCACTGAAAGGTCGTTCGACCTTAACAGGGTCGAGAGCTGCCCGTCGTGCTCCGGCACCGGGGCCAAGGCGGGTACCAGGCCCCAGAAGTGCCCCAAGTGCAACGGGACCGGGCAGGTGAGGAGCTACCAGCAGACTTTCCTCGGCACGATGCAGAGCATCATGCCCTGCGCGCAGTGCGGCGGCACCGGAAGCTACGTCGCCGAACCATGCGCGGACTGCGACGGCCAGGGCAGGCTAAGGCGCAGCGCCACGATAAAAGTCCAGGTACCGCCCGGAGTAGACAACGGCATGGTAGTAAGGGCGGCAGGCCAGGGTCATGCGGGGGCAAGGGGCGGCCGGCCGGGAGACGCGCTGATACACATCAGGGTCAAGACGCATGACAAGTTCACAAGGCAGGGCAACGACCTGGCCCAGGAACAGGAGATATCGTTCCCGCAGGCCGCGCTGGGAGCCAAGTTGACCGTTCCGACGCTGAAGGAGCCGGTCGAGATCAAAGTGCCCGCCGGCACACAAGCCGGCAAGGTGCTTACCGTAAAAGGCAAGGGCCTGCCGTCCGTAAGGGGCGGGTCCGTCGGGGACATGAAGGTGCTCATAAGGATAAAGACCCCGGAGAGGCTTTCGGCGAAGGAGAAGGAACTCTACAGGCAGATAGCGGAGCTGGGTGGGTACTCGGTGAGTGATGAGCAGGGAGTGATGGACAAACTGCTCGGCAGGAGGAAGAGATAGCCTTATGAGATGGGCCGAGATCAGCATAGACGTTAACTGCAAGGCGACGGAGGCGGTCGCATCGATAGCGCTCGAATACGCAAGGGGCGGAGTGGCGATAATCGACCCCGACCTTGCCAAGGATCCGGGCGGTGAAGTGGCGCTCAGCGAGCTTGAGCTTGCGGGCATACCCTCGGAGGGCCCCGCCGTCGTGAGGTTCTACGTGGATGACGACGAGAAGGAGCTCACGGGGATCCTCAGCGAGATAAGAAGACGGCTCGACGAGGAGGTAAATAGGATACCGGGCTGCCGGGAAGTCCTCGGCATATCGGTCAGGATGGCCGACGAGAAGGAATGGTCCTCCTGGAAGCAGACCTTCAAGCCGTTCAGGCTGGGCACGCGCATGGTCGTGACCCCGACATGGGAAGCGCCCGATGCGCTGCCCGAGGACATCGTGATAAGGATCGACCCCGGCCAGGCCTTCGGGACGGGCCAGCACGCCACTACTGCAAATTGCGCCTTCATGCTCGAATCGTACATCGAGGGAGGAGAACGGGTGCTTGACGTAGGCACAGGTACCGGGATACTGTCCATAGCGGCGGCGCTGCTTGGCGCCGGGGATGTCACCGCGGTAGACATCGACTCGACCGCCGTGAAGTGCGCGCAGGAGAACGTGGCGCTCAACAAGGTCCAGGACAAGGTCAAGGTCATAAGGGGCGACATGCTTAAGGGGATAGAGGGGCCTTTCGACATCGTCGTGGCCAACATCCTGGCGGAGCCCGTGATGAGCATGTCGGCTTCCGTATTCGGCCTGCTCGTGCCTGGTGGCCATTTCATCTCAGCTGGTTACGTGGAGAAAAGCGAGGCCGGAGTAAGAGATTCGCTTACGGGCGCGGGCTTCGAGATAGCTGACAGGGTCCAGGACCATGACTGGGTCTGCCTGGTCGCGAGGAGACCCGTGAAATGAGGAGCTTCTTCGCCATGGAGCGCAAAGACGGGCTCCTGGAGATAAGAGGCCAGGACGCGCGCCATATCGCCTCAGTGCTCAGGATGAAGCCGAAGGATGCGCTCACCGCGGTCCTTCCAGCCGGAGACAGGGCATATTGCGTCATCGAAAGCATCAGCGAGGATACGGTGCTGATGAGGCCGGTGTCCGTCGTCAAGGACGATTCGGAGGCACACTTGAGGATCACCCTGCTACAAGCCATTCCCAAGGGACAGAAGATGGACTATATCGTAGAGAAGTGCACCGAGTTGGGCTTCTCGCGTATAGTGCCCGTCGTCAGCAGGTATTGCGTCGCAAGGGAGGCATCCTCGGGTAAGCTCAACAGGTGGAGGAGCCTCGCCCATGAGGCGGCCAAGCAGAGCGGAAGAGGGAGCGTGCCCGAAGTCAGCGACGTGACTTCGCTGGAGGCGGCCCTTTCTGAAGCGGCCGAAGGTGGCGCTTTCATCATTTTCCTTTGGGAGAACGAGAAGCTGAACGGCCTTTCGGGTTGCGCCGGGAGCATAAAGGGGGCCGGGGACGTGGTCCTCGTAGTGGGCCCCGAAGGGGGATTCAGCGAGGAGGAAGCGGAGCTCGCCAGAGCCAAAGGCGCTTATGTCGCGGGCCTGGGACCGAGGATACTCAGGACCGAGACGGCACCCGTGGCGGCCGGCGCCGTGGTGTTGTACATAGCAGGAGAATTAGGGCCCCGCATTGAATAGTGCAGGCGTCAAGGTGATATAATACCTATAACGCGCGACAAAGAAGGATGGGTGAAAAGCATGGCGCATGAGATTACTGATTCTAACTTCAAGGCGGAGGTTTTGGACCATAAAGGTTTGGCGTTGGTCGACTTCTGGGCACCGTGGTGCGGCCCCTGCCGTATGCAAGCACCGGAGCTGGACAAGCTGGCGGCTCTGAACAAGGACGTGAAGATCTGCAAGATCAACGTCGACGACCATACCGCGACGGCGCAGCAGTACGGTGTACAGAGCATCCCCACTTTGATATTCTTCAAGGATGGCAAGGCAGTGGACAAGTCCGTGGGAGTCACCCCTGCCGCCGCGTTGGACGTAAAGGCCAAGGGGCTGCTCAAATAACGGGACTTTAAATACTGGGACTAACGGGAGGCGGAACGCCTCCCGTTCGGGATACTATCCAGGAATCAATCATATTATTTGGAGGATGATGTTTAATGAAGAAGAATGTTTCTCGAGTAATCCTCGCCATCCTGGCTCTGTGCCTGATGGTCTCCCTTTCCGGTTGCGTCCTAAACTTCCGCATAGTCGGATCGGACGTCTATGACGTCTACAGCGTCCACATCAGCCCCGATCCCGTCAAGGTAGACGTAATCGCAAAGGGCATATGGCCGGTATGGCCCGACCTGCTCATAATGAACGTGCAGGGCACGGTGAATCCCCTCACGTCCGACGCCAGCGATCCGTTCGACGTGGCGCTTGCCAATGACATCGAAGCCGACCTCTATAACAGCTTGTTGAGTGAGGCCCAGTTCGATGACGTGGTGGCCGAGGGCGAACTGGACGACGACGCGTTCAAGGTAACGGTATTCATGGTAATACCCAGCTGGAAGGAGCTGCTGAATCCCAGCGGCGCATCGACTGCGATAACCATACCCGACGTGGAGCTCTCGAAGCTCATCAGTCCGGAGAAGTACGACAGCGTAGTAGCAAGCCTTGAAGGAACCTGCGGCAACATACCCGAGGGTACGTTGATTACGTTCAACATCAACGGCCTTGCGCAGAATGAAGCGAAAGCCAAGACCATTGCCGAGCTGGACTTGACATTCGTAATCCACGGTTCTGCCGTTATCTTGTAGTCCAGAAACCAAGGAAGCACTTAAATGCCCCGGCGTGCCCGGGGCATTTTTCATTGCCCGGGAGTGCCTGCCAGAAGCTTTGATGAAGGAATAATTCATTAATTGTAGAAAGTAATTAAAGCAAAGCTCCCAATAGGAGGACTCAAGGAGGAATGGTCATGAAAAGGGGCATCTTGCGGGCTCTGGCGTGCGCCGCGGTCCTTCTTGTGGCTTTGGCGCTGTCCGGCTGTCTGCTGAATTTCATCATCGTAGGCAAGGAAGACTACACGGTAACGTCTGCGGGCCTCCAAGGAGGGCCAGCGAAAGTGCTAATCACGGTAAGGGGCGTGATGCCTAAGTGGCCCGAAGCGGTCGTCTACGAGATAACGGGTGACGTCCACAATGACGGGCTCAACGAAGCCCAGCTGGACGACCTGGCAGACGCGCTGTCAGGCGCGATGTACGATTACCTGGGCTTCGATTCGTTCAGCGGGAGCACGTTCGAGGGGAACCCTTTCAGGATCGGCAAGGAAGAAGCCATGCCGTCGATAAGCGAATGGCTGGTGCTCGGGGCGAAGGCCCAGGAGCTGGGCCCGTATGAGTGGGACCTTCACAGGGTGATAGGGCATGATTTCTATGAGGCACTCATGGCCGAGCTTGAAAGGCTCTGCGACGAGGAGCTTGGCGATCCCTACTACGGGACCACCGTGGACATCAAGCTGAAAGGAACCATGAAGACTAGCTACGGAAGCGTAATCGCCACTCTGGACTGCGATTTCACCGTTGTGGGACCTGACGTTGTCTAGGAACTATGAGGGGGGGAGTAGATGAAAGGCAGGTTCATAAGAAGGGCCGCGGCCGTACTCACCGTAGCGCTGCTGTTTACTCTTACGGGCTGCATGCTGAAATTCACCCTGACCGGAAGCGACAGCTACATCGTCTACAGCGACGGTAAAGTTGAGAACAGCGCCTTTGAAGAGGACGTTATGAGTGTCGACGTGGAAGTCACGGGTTTCATCCCCGCCATACCGACCGTGCTGGAAGTGGAACTTGAAGGCCTGATCATGAGCATGAGCATGGACCCTAGCGAAATAGACTTGGCGCTTGATACGATAAGCGATTACCTGTACGATTTCCTCGGATTCGACAGCTGCACGTTCGATGTCGTCACGGACACTTTCGTCGTGTACGGCGAGTTCACGCTGTCGGACTTCCTGGGGGCGATAGGCATGTCGTCGCCCGAGACAGACCTTGGGTCCATCCAGCTATCCAAGATCATCGGGACCGATGCCTACAACAACTTCATTACCCGCATAGCCTACGTATCCGGAAACTATACGGACCCGGCCACGTCCATAGACTATGCCCTCACGGGCGCGTTGAAGACGTCGTCAGGCCGCGTGGTGGGATCCCTGGAGCTGTGGTTCGACGGCCTGAATCCCGCCATCTAGCGTTGAGGGCGTAACAACGCTACTGAACGTCCTCGGGATTTGATGGCACACACGAAAACCATCCGGCGCGCTCGGAGGCAACGGGCCGGATGGTTTCTTGCAGCCCGTACCGATGACGCCGACAAAGTGTCTCGGTTAACCTTTCAAGTACGTTGCATGCTAGCCCGGAAGCCGCGGGCGGGATCCTAAACGTATACGATCCGTTGGCGGCATCCGTTAGACACGGCCGGTTACGTGTGATAATTTAACATAGTAAATAAGTTTCGGAGGTCTTGAATTGAAGCTCGATACTAGGAGACTGACAAGGGCTGCCGCCATAGCCGCGATATACGTCGCGTCGTGCCTTGCTCTGGCGCCCATATCCTACGGGTCCATACAGGTAAGGATAGCCGAAGCCATGACGCTGCTGCCCATGATATGGCCCGAGGCCGTGCCGGGCCTCGCCGTGGGGGCGCTGATAGCGAACCTGCTCGGCCCTGTCGGCGCTATAGACGTCGTCTTCGGCACCCTGGCCACGATAATCGCGGCGCTGATCACACTGAAGTACAAATGGAAGATTCTAGGTTACGCCGCGCCGATAGTGCTGAACGGGATCATAGTGGGCGGTTACCTGCCTTTCGTCTACGGGATGCCGGAGGTTACGCTGTGGGGCTTCAACCTCACCGTAGAGGCTTCCATGCTTGCGGTCGCCGCGGGCGAGGCCGTGGCCGTGCTGCTTCTCGGGATACCTCTGCTGAACATGCTGAAGAGGACCGGAAGCGAAAGGAAATGAGGAGAGTATCCTTCATAACCTTGGGATGCAAGGTAAACCAATATGACAGCCAGGCCATGGAGAAGGCATTCACACAGCGCGGTTATGCCGTAGTCCCCGCAGGCGAGGCCGCGGACGCGGTCATAGTCAACACCTGCACGGTGACTGCGGAAGCGGACAGGAAGTCCAGGCAGATGATAAGGCGCGCCGTCAAGGCGAACCCGGGCGCGGTCGTGGCTGCGGCGGGATGTTTCGTACAGGGAGATCCCGAATCGGCCAAGGCCATAGAGGGAGTGGATATAATCGCCGGCTCTAACGACAGGATTGCCCTGGTGGAAGCGGTCGTAAGGGCACTTGACGGGAGCGGCGCGGAACCTGGGTGCTACTGGCTGGTCAAGGACATCTCATCGTTCGGCGCGTACGAGGAGGCGAAAGCGGAAGGCGCCGACGGCATGTCCAGGGCATATCTCAAGATAGAGGACGGTTGCGATGCATATTGCTCCTACTGCCTGGTGCCGTACGTGAGAGGGCACGTAAGGAGCAGGGACCCCGGTTCGGTCGAGGAGGAGGCATCTCGCCTTGCTGACGCAGGCTACCTTGAGGTCGTACTTACCGGCATCCACCTCGGATGCTACGGGAAGGACCTCGAGGGGGTCACCTTGGCGGATGCGATAAAAGCCGCAGCGAGGCCCTCAGGGATCAAGAGGGTGAGGCTGTCGTCTCTCGAGCCGACCGAGCTTACGGACGAGATCATAGGGCTGTTCGCCAGCGAACCCAAGCTGGCCAGGCATCTGCACCTTCCCCTGCAGTCAGGCGACGATTTTGTGCTAAGGCTGATGAACAGGCACTATGACGCGAAAGGCTACGAGGCTGCCGTGGAGAAGGCAAGGGCCGCCATAGGCAGGTTCGGGCTCACCACCGACGTAATCGCTGGCTTCCCGGGGGAGACCGAGCGGATGTTCGAAAACACGCTGTCCTTGGTAAGGCGGTTGGGTTTCCTGAAGGTCCATGCGTTCCCGTACTCGAGGAGGAAAGGCACGCCCGCGGCAGGGCTGCCCGGCCAGGTGCCGGAGAAAATCAAGCACGACAGGGTCGCAATGCTCATAGAAGCGTCGAAGGCGGGAGCTTGCGAGTTCACCAGGGGCATGTCGGGGAGCATATGCCGGGTGATAGTCGAAGGAGCCGCACCGTCGGAAGGCGGCTTCGAATGCGAAGGTTATACCGGCGAATACGTAAGGGTGCTCTTTCATGCCGACAGGAAGCCCGAAGGGTGCGTCGAAGTAGCCATAATGACAGGAGATTCCGAAGGGGCGAGGGGAGTGCTCATAGACCGCTGACGGCAAAGGAAGGGGTGGATCCCGTTGGATGACTGCATATTCTGCAAGATAGCCCAAGGCAGGCTGGGAAGCCTCATATTCGAGGACGACGAGCTTGCGGCGTTCAAGGACATCAACCCGGCGGGGCCGGTGCACGTCCTGGTGGTGCCCAAGAAGCACATTCCGGGGATCAGGGAAGTGAAGGAAGACGCGAGCATCATAGGCAGGATGGCGGCGAGGGCGGTCGAAATAGCGGCTGAGATGGGCATTTCCGACACCGGCTTCAGGCTCGTCGTAAACTCAGGCCCGGACGGCGGCCAGAGCGTACAGCACCTGCATATGCACCTGCTCGGGGGAAGGCCGTTCGGCTGGCCTCCGGGTTGATGGTTTATTGACAACGATATATCGGTTAGGATAACATATCAAAAGAACTTGCTTTTGCAAGGTCATACGGATCAGCTTGGTAGCGGACCGTGAATCCAAACCCGGAGGGAGGGGAGTCCGTATGGCAGAGGTTCGAGTTGGAAAGAACGAGACCCTGGACAGCGCGCTGCGCCGTTTCAAGCGCCAGTGCCAGATGTCTGGAGTCTTGGCTGAGATACGCAAGAGGGAGCACTATGAGAAGCCTAGCGTAAAGCGCAAGAAGAAGTCCGAGGCCGCGCGCAAGAGGCGCTTCCGCTAAAGAGAATACCGCACCTGTGACGCCGGGCATGTGCCCGGCGTTTTACTTTATGGGGAATATCACGGCGGTTACTGCCGCAGACCGCTAAAACCGCCCGGTAATTGATATAATATATTAGGGATGGAATAACCTATATCTGTCAGGGGTGAAGAAGGATGCGCAGAAGGCTGTTGGTTACCTTATCTGTGGTTCTTTCCCTCATGGCGGTCGTCCTGCCGCTAACCGCCTGGGGGGATCCCGGCCCGTACTACGTAGTGCCCGTTAGGGGGGACATCGACGACGGGACCGTCCTTTTCATAGCGAGGGCGCTCAAGGAGGCAGGGGATGCCGGCGCAGCTGCTGTCGTGTTCGACATCGATACGTATGGCGGGCTGGTGGACGCATCCGACAAGATAAGGGACGAGATACTGGCGAGCGGCCTGAGGACCATAGCGTTCGTGGACCAGAAGGCGTGGTCGGCTGGCGCGCTGGTGGCGATAAGCTGTGATGAGCTCTATATCGGCAAGGGCGGGTCGATAGGAGCCGCCGAGACGCGCCCGGCAGAGGAGAAATACATCTCCGCATACAGACAGCAGTTCGAGAGCACCGCGAGCGCGAACGGCAGAGACCCGCAGGTAGCCGGGGCCATGGTCGACAGCGACATAGAGATTGCCGGGCTGAAGGAGAAGGGAAAGATCCTTACTCTGGGGGCCGATGACGCGGTGAGGATAGGATTCGCCGATGGCGCCTACCCGGGCCT
>ERZ795044.4212-NODE-4212-length-11866-cov-8.045127_pt1 | contig 11866 bp, 8 predicted proteins | sample MGYA00375128_ERZ795044 | MGnify/ENA primary metagenome ERZ795044 (study PRJEB30173, sample SAMN05720213) | anaerobic digester metagenome | isolation source: active sludge of municipal wastewater-treating anaerobic digesters | place: USA | collected 2014-12-22 ... | reverse complement strand
CCACCGGCGAGGAACATCGGAATGTTCTCGATCGCATGGATCTTGGCGTAACCCGTGTCGCTGAAGCCCATGATGAGGCTGTGATCGAGCAGCGTGCCGTCGCCTTCCTTGATCGCGTCCATCTCGACGAGGAAATCGCCGAAAGCCTGCATCACCATGCCAGCGATCTTGCTGGTCATCGGCTGGTAGCCGAGTTTTGCGTCGGTCGGTTCATCGTGCGTGATCTGGTGATAGATCTTGGAGTCGCCCGCGATGTAGGTCTCGGATGAGCCGGCCGTATGGACGAAGTTGAAGACCTTCGTCTGATTGCAGGCCATCGCCATGGCCAGCATCTTGGCCATCGCCTTGGTGTTGGCGTTGACGACGTCGACGGATGCCGAGCGGTGCGGCTCTTTCGGCGGCGGTGGGACGACGCAGGCTTCGCACTTCTCCGGCTTCTGCAGCCCGATTGCGAGCTGGTTTTCCATTTCGCGGAGCGAGGTGAAATACTGGTCGAGCTTGACCTGGTCGGCCTTGCCGACATTGGCCATCAGGGATTGTCGCTGTTCGGTGATCGCGGAGAGAACGCTCTGGCGCAGCATGATGGAGGGATCGGGTTTCCAGTTGTCGCTGTTCGGATCCTGGAAGCCTTCGCCGAAGATGCGCTCGTAGAGTGCAAGCGGCGTCGTTTCCGATGTGGCGAAGCTGTTGCCGGTGCGCGTGGAATAGCTGACAGGTTTGCGCGAGACGGAGGCGTCGACATCCAGCACCTTGAAGCGCGTGCCGCCGCCGATGGCGTCAGCGATCTTCGTGTCGAAGGTCGGGCCGTCAAACTTGGTCGAGCCGGCTGGGGCGATGCCAGTGAGGATCGAAGCGTGGCCGCTCCAGTGGACGAGGTTGGGACGGCCATCGCCGATGACGCGGAAGCCGGAGAAGACGGAGACCTTGTCCTTCACCGACTTCAGGGATGCGAGTTCAGGCGTGATCTCGTAGCCGGCGCCGGTGGTCTTCGGCACCCAGCGCGTGCCGCCTGTGGGCGTATCGGTCAGGCCGAGGCCCCAGAAGTAGGTGCCGAAGCGCGTTGGGAGCTTTGCCCCTTCTGCGTAGGCTGTGCCGTTCCCGTTCAGGAAGGTGTCCAGCGCGGGCAGGCCGACGCAGACGCCGGCGCCGCCGAGCAGTCCGCGCATCAGTGAGCGGCGATTGAAACGGAGAGACATGAGCGGCTCCTGGCTTAAAGCGGCTTCGCGGCGGCGGATGGGGATGCAAGCCGGGGAATGACCGGCTTGAAGAATTCCGGACTGGAGGCGATCTGCGCCATCAGGCTCGGGAGAACATATCCGCTGCTTGCGAACGCGGCGGTCTGGTCGGCGATGTAGTCTTCGTCCCGTTCATCGGTCGGGCGGCCGACGCCATAGGCATAGACGTTCCGCACCAGACAGGCCGGGATTTTCGGATCATCGCGGAGATATTTCGCGAGCCCCTGTGCGCCCTCGAACTTCTTGCCGTCGAGATCGGCGCTCACATCGATGCGGGCGCCATTCTCCATCGTGCGGAGCTGGCCGAGGCCGTCGAAGTGTTCCAGCGCAAGGCCCGGCGGGTCGCTGCGGCGATGGCAGGCGGTGCAGCCGGTGTTTTCCATGTGATCGAGCAGGCGGCCGCGGACGGTGCCTTTCGAGCTGTCCTGCACTTTCGAGAAATCCACATCGGCGGGCGGCTCCGGCGTGGGCTCGCACATGAAGATCTCATGCACCTTCACGCCGCGCCGAGTCGGGGACGAGCCGGCGGGATGGGCGAACAGCGAGAGGAAGCTCACCTGCGTGAGAATGCCCGCGCGCTCGGACGATTCGGAGAAGGTGTAGGGCGCCCACTCGTTCGACGAGCTGTAGGGCACCTTATAGACTGAAGCGAGGTAGCGGTTGATGAATGTCTCGTTCGAGGAGAACAGATCGCGGTAATCACGCTTTTTGCTGACCAGCAGGTCGATGGTCGTTTTCAGCGTCTGTTCTTTCGCGCTGTCGGCGATGGCCTGATTGAATTTGGGATAAGTGGCGGGATCCTTGATCAGGTTGTCGAAGCCATCGAGCTGCAGCATATCGGCGAAGAACGCCCGCGCGCCATCTTCAAAGCGTGGTGATGCGACCAAACGGTCGAGTTGCTTGTGGAGGCCGGCCGACGTGTGGATGTCGCCGCTGCTGGCCGCGGCTAGTAGCTCCGCGTCGGGTGTTGTGTCCCACAGCAGGTACGAGATGCGTGATGCCTTGGAATATCCGTCGAGGCGGTAGGCGCGGGGGTTGGCGGGGTCAGCCTCCGCCGTTTCCATGCGGAAGACGAAATCCGGGTCCATCAGCAGGCTGGTGAGAGCCAGTTTGATGCCTGCGTAGAAGTCGCCTGACTGCTGCGTGCCGACCGACGCGGTCTTGAGGCGCGCAGCTGTTTCAGCTTCGGAGAGCGGGCGGCGGAAAAGTTGCTGGCCGTATCTGCCGACAAACTGGCGTGCGCAGGCCTCGTCTGTCTTGCGTACATCTTTCGGTGCGCACGTGACGGTGGTTGCGCGCCGTGGCTCGGCAAGGGCCTGCTCCGAGATCGAGCTGGCGAGGGCGAAGTATTGTTCGAAGCCGGATGCAGTGATTGAGAGGTGGCTGCTGCCGACAGCGAGCAGGCCGTCTTCGCGTTTCTCCGGCTCAAACCGTGCATTGATCTTGATGTCTGCGCCGAAGACGTCCGCGATGGTGTGACGATACTGGGTTTCGGTGATCCTGCGGACGCCGACCTTGACCGGGGCGAGGGGCGTGGACGCCTGCGCCCAGACGGGTGATGGCGTCGTGGTTGTAAAAGTGGCCGCCCCGAGAAGCGCCGTTATCGCAAGCGTTGCGCAGACGAGGCCTGCTTTGGTAGCCAACGGTGTTCCCTCCGCAATGCGCTGCGCGCGGGCCTTGCGCCTCTTTTGCGGTCCAACTAGACCGTAAGTGCGTCAGGTAGTCAATAAGGCCACGTCGCAAGTAAGGTTGGCGGAGGGGCTTGGAATGGAGCGTTCGATGGCGAGATTGCGTGGGTGCATCATTGCAGCGGCAATCGCGGCGACGCCGGTGGCTATGGCGCAGCCGCCATCTGTCGATGCGCTGCCGGGCGATCCCGAAGCGGGCGCTGAATTCTACGCGACTGAATGCAAGGGGTGTCATGCGGTGTCGATCGCGCCGACGCTGCGGGGCGTGATCGGGCGGCCGGTCGCAAGCGTTGCGACCTTCCCGGGTTACAGCGATGGCCTGAAAGCCAAGGCGGGCCTTGCCTGGACGCCCGAGACTCTCGACACCTTTCTGAAAGCGCCGGCGGATTTTGCGCCGGGCACGCTGATGACCAAGGCGATTGCCGATCCGCACGTTCGCGCGGACGTGATCGCCTATATTGCGACATTGCCGCCGCCGCGCTCCTGAAATTCAGGCAGATCCGCCCAAGCCCGGGCGGCGCTTATGGACTTTGCGCAGGCAATCTTCCATCGTGGCTCATGGCGTGGCCGGAGTGGTCGCCTGCTGGTGGAAGCTGAAGATGGCAAGCAAGCGCGGGGCGCGAACCAAGGACAGCGACAACGTCGTGGCGATCCGCGGCCCTCATGCCGAGCGCACGGCAGCCATGCGCAAGCGATTGATCGATGCCGCGATCGAATGCCTTCAGAAGTCGGGATATGGCGCGACCACGCTGCAGCTTGTGACGGATCGGGCTGGCGCGAGCCGGGGCGCAATCCTGCATCATTTTCCCAACAAGGTGGACCTGATGATCGCGGTGGCTGAGTACGCCGCCGAGAAGCAGAACCGCCATGTCGCCCGCCTGTTGGCCAACACACAGCCCGGCATGGATCGGTTTCTTGCGATCACGATGGCGACCTGGGACGCGATGCAGCGCCCACCCGCCATCGCGCTGCTGGAGATCATGATGGGCTCGCGCAGCGATCCGGATCTTGGCGCGCGGTTTCCCGCAGTGATTGCGGCGCTGGAGAAGCGCCAGCGTGAAGGCGTGTGGGAACAGGCCCAGAGCATTGGCATTACTGACAGGTCGCAGATCGAAGCGATGACATGGCTCCACAACGCCGCCATGCGCGGGCTGGCCATGGAGCTGATGTTCTCCAGGGATGTGCCGAGAACAAACGCGGCCATGAAGCTGTTGCGGCGCTACAAGAGCCTGCTCACGGCCGAGCTTGTCGTCAAACCCTACGAATAGGGTTCAGTCGTCCGATCCTGCGGCCCCCTGCGCCCAAAGTTCGCGGAAGGCGCGTCGCGGATCAGCAATGGCGTTGCTGGGGCTTCCGAACACCATCGTGTTGCGCGTCTTCTGATCGTAGGCGGGCCAATGCGGCGTGCGCGGGTTGTTCGGGTCGCCGGTAGCGGCCAGCGATACCCAGGCACCGGCGAGCTGATCGGCAAGGCGAACGTGCTCGGCATTTGGTCCGAGCAGGGGGAAGCGCAGGTCGTGCATGGATGGCGACACGTCAATGCCGTGCGTTGCGCCGTAGCGATCTCCGTAGGCCGGTGACGGCGTCGTCCAGAGATATGTCCACACGGGCGCGCCGCCCTGTGCGGCCTTGCGCTCCGCCATTGTGAATGCGTTCTGGCGGAAGGAGCGATCGGTGATGACGCGGGCGTTGATGATGAAGGGCGATGCGCGCGAGTCTTCGTCGCGGTACATCTGCAGAACCTTGTCCGCCTTGTCGCCGACAAGCGGGGTCAGCATCTTCTTGACGTCGTCCCAGCTCATGTCGAAGCGTGACTCACGATAGGAGCGCTCATCCAGCACCGTGGAGACGACGAGCGGGATGTCTTTCGACAGATCAGGCGCGCCGGGAGCGTAGGGGTGCGTCGGAATCGATACGCCCATCACTGGCGCGAAAGAGCGAGGGGCTTCGCCGCGTGAGCGTTCCACTGCTTCTACGTCTGCTTGCGCAGAGAGCAGGGCGGTGAAGGGCAGGTCCTGCAGCTTGCGGATATCCTTTCGCGACAGGCCGAGCTTGGCGAGAAGCTGATCCGATGGCTTCACGGCGTCGGCGCGGGTCATGGCCGTCACGCGCGAGCCGCTCATGACGCCGGCTCGGTGGAACAGGCCTTTTGCCGATGGCATGGCGAGCAGGTGGCTGACCTTTGCGCCGCCGCCTGACTGACCGACGATCAGCACACGGGCGGGATCGCCGCCGAACGCTGAAATGTTGGTCCTGATCCAGTTGAGGCAGGCGACCAGATCCTGCATGCCTGCGGCGCCGGAGTCCGCGAAGGCGCCATCATCGCCAAGCCAGAGATAGCCAAGTGCGCTGAGGCGATGGTTCACGGTGACGACCACGCAATCGCCGAAGCGCGCAAGCATTTCGCCATCGCTGCCCGGCGAGTTGCTGGAGCCGCCGTAGAAGCCGCCGCCATGGAAGCGGATCAGGACCGGGCGTCTGGAGCTGGTCTTGGGCTCGGGCGTCCAGAGATTGAGGACGAGGCAGTCCTCGCCCATGCCGCCGGGTTGCAGGTCGTTGAGGATAAGGTCGGCGTAAGCGCGGCGACGATCCGCCGGGATTTGTGGCGCGATGTTTCCATAATCGAAATGGTCGCGCACGCCGCTCCATTTCTTCACGGGCTGGGGCGGCATGAAGCGATTGCGGCCGCTTGTGTCGGCGCCATAGCGCAGCCCCTTGAAGACGGAGATGCCGCCGGAGACGATGCCGCGCACCTTGCCATCCGCCGTTTCAACAATCGGAAAGAGGCTGGCCTCGTCGGCGCTTGCGTTCATGAAAGAGGCGGAAGCGAGCAACGCGCCGGCGCCTACAAGAATTCCACGACGGTCGATCATTGATTGTTTCCCCGGTTTTTACGGTCCGATCGGACTTCTGTTTCTGTTTTCTAGCGGGAGTGCGGGCGGCTTTCCATCCCAAACATGTTGCCTGGCGTCTGGGAGGGCGCGCGTTGAATTCGTCTCATTATCACCCATTTTTCAGGGATATCGATGTCAACGCGACCTTAATCGCGTGGCTGTAAACTTTAAGTCCCTTCACTCCGGTCTGGCCCAGTCACATGAACCTGCTCGACGGCATCAAGAGTGACTGGATCTACATCACCGGATTCCGGCGCATCATTGGCGCTATCGGCAAGTTCGACCCCGAAGCAGAGTACACGCTCGCTGACGCGATCGAGGATGCGGTCGATGATCATGACGACCGGCTCTTCATCTCGTTCGAGGGACGGGAGATCAGCTATGCCGAGTTCGACCGGCGCGCGAACCAGTTTGCGCACTGGGGGCAGGCAGCCGGTCTGCGGAAGGGCGATTGCATTGCGCTGTTCATGGAGAACCGGCCTGACTACATCGCGTTCTGGGCCGGCATGGCCAAGATCGGGGTCAAGGTTGCGCTGATCAACTACAATTTGACGGGCGCTGGCCTGTCGCACTGCATCAAGATCACCAGCGCACGTGGGGTCGTGATGAACCCGGAGCTCGCGCCGCAATTCGAAAGCGCGCGCGAACAGACGCCGCTGGAGCTTGGCGCGTTCGTGCTTGGGGGGCCTGTCGCCGGCCTTACCCAGATTGACGCCGACGTTGACAAAGCCTGGACAGAGCGACCCAACAAGTCGGTGCGGGCCGGTGTGAAGGGCGGCGAAGTCGCGCTCTACATCTACACGTCCGGCACCACGGGACTGCCGAAGGCGGCGAAGATTTCGCATGTGCGGGCGCGGGGCCTGATGCGTGTTTTCAAGGACGCCACTGAGGCGCACGCCAATGATCGCATTCTACTGACGCTGCCGCTCTATCACGCGACGGGCGGTATGTGCGGTGTGGGGACGGCGCTGAACGCCGGCGCCTGCATCATCCTGCGGCGAAAGTTTTCTGCGTCGCACTTCTGGCAGGAAGCCATCGACAACAATGCGACGATGCTGGTCTATATCGGCGAGCTGGGCCGCTATCTCATGAACCAGCCCGCGAGCGCGCTGGAGCGGAAGCACGGCATAAGGAAGGGCTTCGGCAATGGCCTGCGCGCCGATGTGTGGGCGCAGTTTGTCGAGCGGACGGGGATCAGCCATCTGGTCGAGTTCTATGGCTCGACAGAGGGCAATGTGAACTTCTTCAACCTTGATGGAAAAATCGGAGCGGTGGGCCGAATTCCACGGTTGCTTCGCTCGCGGTTGCCGGCGCGTATCCTGAAGTTCGATGTCGAAACAGAGCAGCCGGTGCGCGGACCGGATGGATTGTGCATCGAGGCCGGGCCCGATGAGCCGGGTGAGGCGGTTGGGCCAATCACGCATGAACCCCGGCAGCGGTTCGATGGTTACAACGACGAGGCGCAGTCAAAGAAGAAACTGCTTCGCGACGTCTTTGCGAAGGGCGACCTGTGGTTCCGCACGGGCGACCTGATGAAGATGGACAAGGACGGCTACATCTACTTCGTTGATCGTGTCGGGGATACGTTCCGCTGGAAGGGCGAGAACGTGTCGACCAGTGAAGTGGAGATCGCTGCGTCGTCTATGTCGGGCGTCAAGCACGCGATCGTTTATGGTGTTGCCGTGCCCGGGCACGACGGCCGTGCGGGAATGGCAGCAATGACGCCGCGGGACGGCATCGATCTGGATGGGCTCTACAAGCATCTCTCAGCGCAGCTTCCCGGCTACGCCAGGCCGATCTTCCTGCGGTTGCAGGGCGAGGTAGAGACGACGGGAACGCTGAAATATCGCAAGGTCGATCTTGTGACCGAGGGTTTTGATCCGTCCAGGACGAGTGATCCGCTGTTCGTGCTCGATTCCGAGAAGGGCGCCTATGTGCCGATCGACGGGCCGATGTTCAGCAAGCTGATGAGCGGGTCCTACCGCTTCTAGCTCAGCCCTTCTTCGGTGTGATGTTCTGCGCGGGATTGTTCTTCGTGCCTGTCTCCTTCGCGTCGGCGAGGAGCGTGGCGCAGGGCGCATCAGGTTCGCCGCCGGTCTGGATGAAGGGCAGCAGGCCAAGAGGGCCGGCAATCGAGGAGAGCAGGGCCGACAAGCCGGCTTGCAGAGCGGTTTCCTCGTTCAGCGCCTGAAACGTCGGATTGCGCAGGGTGCCGCCGACGCGGATGTCGCCCGATATCGTGCCGATCGATACGTCGTGCGGGCGCGCGAAGACCTCAATGCTCATCGACTCGTTCTTGAGGTTTACCCCGCCCGTCGCAGCGATGAGGCTGTCATCGTTGTCGATGACTGCGGGTTTGAGCGAAGCCTGGCCGTCCTTGAATGCGATGTTCGCGGCCAGGCAGCGGGATTTGATGTATTCCGGCTTCTTCTTGTCTTCAGTCGCCCAGATGAGAAGTATTTCTCCGAGGTCGAGGCCGGCGCCCTCCACGGCGAACTTTGCGAGTTCGCTGTTGTTTGACCAGACGCCGACTTCGCCGTTGGCCGAGCCCGCAGCTTCGCGGAAGCCTGATCCGGTAAGGCGAAGATCAAACCTGCCATTGAGCGAACCGCGCACCATCGGCGTGTCGATGAAGCGGTTGATGGCGACATTCCTCAGGGAGCCACTTGTCTTCGTTACAGCGGGGTCTTTCGTGGCGTTGATGTTTATCTTCGCATCCAGATCGCCGGTCGAGGTCTTCACGAGTGCACGCTCGAAATCGAGCACGCTGTCCGTGAGCTTGCCGGTGAGCGTGATCGCATTGATGCCCATGGGCGCATCGACGACCTTGGCGGCGACGAAGTTTATATCGGCGTTCACGGCCGCGAGGCGAGTGAAGTCGATGCGGGAGTCCGGGATGAGACGAGCCGAGCGATCATAGGCCTCCTTGGCCTTTATCTGCTCGGCATTTTCCGTTTCGCCTTTTCCAGTACCGACCGGGATGCCGAAGACGACGCCGAGGTCGTCGAAGTCGAGCTGTCGGGATGTGAGGTCCACAGTCAGCATCGGCTTTTTCTGAGTCAGGTTGATGCGGACGAGACCGCCGAGATCGCTGTCTCCCATGCGGCCGCTCAGGTTTTCGACCGACCATGTCTGGCGCTGCACAGACAGAGCACCCTTGATGTTGAAAGGCGGTGTGTCAGGAGCCGACGCGCCCGCGACCTCAGCAAGGTCCTTCATGTTCTGACCTTGAACCGTGATGTTGCCCTTGAGCGAACCGCCCCAGTCGCGCTGCAGGCCGTCGAACGTGATCTTGTTTTTGCCAGAAGTCGCTTCCGCGCGGACATTGCCCCTGGAGAAAGAGCCGTTGGCGGCGACGATCTTCACGACGCGCGGCTTTTCATTGCGGGTGAATTTGATGTCCACGTTCGCGGCATCGATCTCATCCACGAACTGAGTTGGATTGAAGGTGGTCTTTGTGCCGTCCGGCTTCTGCTCTTTGAGCAGGATTTCGCCATCGCGCACCCATATACGCTTGGCCAGCACCCGACCGGGAAGGAAGCCAAACAGATCGTAATTGATCTCGATTGCTTCAGCCTCGATCGTGCCTGGCCAGCTCAGTGTTTTGAGAACAAAGCGGTCCGAAAAGGGATGGGCAAGGTGGCCAGTCTGCACCTTGGCGGACTTGTCGCCGAAGGTTCCGATCGCCCAGTTGATCATGGGCGTGCCCGTCGAGGGGTTGGCTAGCAGGATATTGAGCGTCACCCAGCCCGCCACCAGCACACCAACGATCGACCCCACCCAGATCAGCACAGGTTTGGATGGCGACTTCCACTTGACGTTTTTTATCCGATCGCGCGCGTTGCTTGCGGTTTTTGCCGCGCCGGCCTTAAGTTTTGTCCACTGATCATTGATCCACGCCACGCGATACTCCACTCCGTGACTTGGAATCGCGCGAGCAGGCGATTTGTTCCGGTCCAACATGTCCCGCAGCGGTTCACCCGCTGCGGGACATGTCTTCACAGGCGAGCCAGGCTCAGCTCCACAGATCGCCGAGCGTGAGTTGCTCGATGAATGTGTCCCCGATCGGATGGCAGTAATTTGTTCCACTGGCCCAATCGTCGAGCCGGGCGGTCAGCGTCTGGACGGATGGTCCGGTGCGCACACCCGCCGCGTCAAGAATCCGGACCAGCTCGCGTAGTTGACTCTCTTCGAGGTCGATGTTCCGAGGCGCCTTGGCCTCCGCCAGCCGCCATCCAGCCGCGTCCCAGTTGAGAGCGATGGCGGCAGCCACATCAGCGCGCCACGCGTAAACAGCCATGCGGCCATCCGCGATACGCGCAGCGTGATCGGCAAGGCAGTTCTGGAACTCGAGTGCGAGTGCTTCAAGCTGCTTGCGGTTCACGACACGCGTGAAGGGAGAGGGCAGGGCTGGAGCGTGATCCACCATGCGGAAGGCATCGGGCGTCAGATCCTCCTGCGCTCGCTGAAAGACAGCGCGGGTGTCTCCACCTAAACTCCAGCGCCGGGCGAGGCGTGCGGATGCATCGGGTTGGCGCATCCGAACAGCGATCGCGAATGCGCGCGCGAGATCGGCCGCCGCTGCCCGCGTGGGCAAAGAGCGAACGACCGCTGCGGAACGCAGCGCAGGCGGAAGTTCCGCCAGCGGCGCGAAGGCAACCGGACGAACCACGTCGAGATGACGCAGGACTTCGTTGGCCATGGGCTCAGCGAGCAGACGCAGGAAGACGACATAGTCGTGCGGCTCCCACAGTGTTTCCCCCGCCTTGGCCAGTGCACGCATGAGGCCTTGGGCCTGATCTCCCGCCAGCGCCTCTGCGACGATAGCGTCGCGCTGGTATTCGATCAGGCGGCGCAGTTCGCCGGGTCCGATCCGGCGGGCGGCCTGATCGGCAAGGGCGATCGCCGCGGCATGACGGCGGGCGGCAGGAAGTGCGAAGAATTCGGCATGCGGCGCCGGCCACAGCTGGGCGACCGCGTCGGCGAATCCGCCGGCGATGAACACCAGAAGCGGTGTCGCATGGCGCGCCGGTTGCGGCGCGCGCTGAAAAAGTTGCGCGACCATGGTCGCGTCTCCTCTCGACATGCGTCCGCGATCCCGCTGCAAAGCGGATTCAGGGACGCGGCTCCACGCGCGCGGAATTGCGCGGCGAGGCCAGGGTCAGTTTTGTGAGGTCAGACGCTTCCGAGCCAAAGCCGGGGGCGCTGACCGCCCCCTGGGATCCAGAGGGGCAAACTGATTGGGTTCAGTCGCCTCATCGGCTGCTGGGCTCCATTACGATGCGGGAGAGTTGTCCCCCGACCTGCGACCGTGTGGCGCAAGATTTGGGCGGGATTTGGGCGGAGCGTGAATCCGGTCTAGGTGTTGACCAGATGCTTGCCATCGCTTGCGGCTCTTGATGATCGCACGCAGGTTTGGAGATCAGGGAGAACATGATGATCCGCTATGCCGCCTTTGCCTGCATCGCGCTCGCCGCGTGCGCACCGGAAGCAAAGGCTCCCGAAGCGACGGCGCCGGTTGAACAAGTCGCGCCGGATGTCGCGCCATCTGTTGCGGCGGACGCCTCCAAATACAAACCGGCGCCCGATGGAGAGATCACCGTTAAGGCGCCGCTTGCTGGCGCGCGTGCGAGCAGCCCGCTGATCGCGGAGGGTGTTGCGATCAACAACTGGTTCTTCGAAGGCCAGTTCGTAGCCGAACTGCTGGTTGACGGCGAGGTGGTTGCGTCAGCGCCTGCCATGCAGTCTGGCGACAAGAACTGGACTGACCCCGGTCCGGTGGAATTCAGGGCCGAGATTGCGTTCGACGTGACCAAGGAAACCAATGCCGAACTGGTCCTCAGCGAGGACATGCCCGAGATGATAAACCCCGACACCGACGAGCGTGGGCCTGCCCGTTCCATCCGCATTCCTGTCGTGCTGGCGCCGACTGCAAAGTGACTTCGTCGTACAGGCCTGAAAAAGCGATTCTGGAACTCGACGGGCGTTTTCATGCGCCCGTCGATCCCGCAGACTTTCCGCAACACATCACGCGGTGGCGTAACCAGCG
>ERZ795044.4209-NODE-4209-length-11870-cov-8.927380_pt1 | contig 11870 bp, 12 predicted proteins | sample MGYA00375128_ERZ795044 | MGnify/ENA primary metagenome ERZ795044 (study PRJEB30173, sample SAMN05720213) | anaerobic digester metagenome | isolation source: active sludge of municipal wastewater-treating anaerobic digesters | place: USA | collected 2014-12-22 ... | reverse complement strand
GCTCACCGCGGAGTGGTCGAACCGCACCGTCGTCCAGTTGGTCGTGACGTGGCAGCTGTCGCAGCCAGCCGTCGTCGCGATGTGCGTCGGTGTCTTGCCCGTCGCCTGCGTCCCGTTATGGCAGGTCGCACACGAACCGCTCACCGCGGAGTGGTCGAACCGCACCGTCGTCCAGTTGGTCGTGACGTGGCAGTGATCGGCCCCCACGAGGTGGTCCGGGTTCAATGTTAGTTGAGCAGCGCCTCCTTTGCTAGCGGGAGCATGGCCGGCGGAGCGCTTGCGCGACGCGGAGCCGGCCATGCGGCGAGCGCCGGCACGAACACCTCAGGAGCAGGCGCCCGGTAGCCGAGCGAGCCATGCGGGCGGACGGCGTTGAAGTGGCGCCGCCAGCTTTCGATCACGACCTTCGCCTCGGCGAGCGAGTAGAAGATCTCACCGTTGAGCAGCTCGTCCCTGAGCCTTGCGTTGAAGCTTTCGATGTAACCATTCTCCCAAGGGCTGCCCGGCTCGATGTAGGCGGTCTTGGCGCCGACCGCTGCGATCCACTCCTGCACGGCCAACGCGACGAACTCGGGCCCATTGTCGGAACGAACATGTGTCGGCGCCCCACGCGTGAGGAACAGGTCGGCGAGCGCTTCGATAACATCGATCGACTTGAGCTTCCGCTTGATGCGGATCGCCAGGCATTCATGGGTGAACTCATCGACGATGGTCAGCATGCGATATTTCCGCCCGTCATGCGTGCGGTCCTCCACAAAATCATAGGCCCATACATGATTGCGCCGCTCCGCCCGGAGGCGGATGCAGGAACCGTCGTTGAGCCACAAACGACCACGTTTGGGCTGTTTCTGCGGGACCTTCAGTCCCTCCCGCCGCCACACCCGCTCGACCCGCTTGTCGTTGACCGTCCATCCCGCCGTCCGCAGCAGGGCGGCGATCTTGCGATAGCCATAGCGGCCGTAACAGCGCGCCAGCTCGACAATGTCGGCGGTCAGGCGCTCTTCGTCTTCGCGGCCCCGCGGCCGCTTGCGCTGGGTGGATCGATGCTGCCCCAGCGCCGCGCATGCGCGCCGCTCGGACACCTCCAGCGTACGGCGGACGTGCTCGATGCACGCCCGCCGGCGGGCGGGGCTCAGTAGTTTCCCTTGGCCGCTTCCTGAAGGATCAGCTTGTCCAGTGTCAGATCCGACACCGCCTTGCGTAGCCGCTGGTTCTCAACCTCAAGATCCTTCATCCGCCGGACCTGGTCGCTCCCCAGCCCGCCGAACTCCGACCGCCATCGGTGATAGGTCACGTCGCTCACGCCGATCGACCGCACCGCATCCGCCACAGAGTGGCCCTGCGCCATCATCACATCAACCTGCCGGAGCTTGGCGACGATCTCCTCCGGCTTGTGCCTCTTCCTTGGCATTTCAGTCCTCCGTCCTGCAATTAGCTATATCAGGGCGGACCACTTCAATGGGGGTGGATCATCGTCCTTTGCACCGCGCTTGTCGTCCTTGTTCAAACTCAGCCATCTCCGCAGTGGGTGGGCGTGGGAATAGTCGCCTGCATTGGTGCGGCCGGGATGCTGCCAAGTCAGGTGCGCAAACGAGCATGGCGCCTACTGCGGCGATTTGCGTCGAGGAGAGTGGAGCACGCACACGCAACCATGCGGGTTGCTAACATCGTTCGCATGCCTCGAGTGGTAGACGGCGACACCATAGACGACCAAGCGACGGGCATCCGCTACCGGCTCGCGAGCGTTGATGCACCTGAGACAGGCAACCGCGCTGGCTGCTTCTCCGAGCGAAGACTTGGCGAGCTAAGCAAGGCCGAGACAACAGAGATTGTTGGAGGAGCAAAGCTGATTGAAGCTCGCCCCACCGGTCGCATAGACGCGTACGGAAGAACGGTGGCCTATCTATACATAGACGGCGTTGAGCTTGGCGATGTTTTGGTGAGGCGCGGCCTTGCGCGCCCATGGCGCGGAGATCGCAAGCCCTGGTGCGGTCGTCGTGGCGGCATGCTTAAGATGGCACGGCGAGCGAACGTGGCATGGCAATGCTCTGCCTGTGGACAGCACTTCGAACCAAGCACGCCTCCCAACGTCGGCAATATGTGATCGCTGTATCGGCACGGTGCAGGTCTGACCGGTAGCTGCTAGGACGAGCTAGTCGAGCCGCCAATTGGAAACTCCCGTTTTAGCCAAGCATCCACCATTGAGGGGGAGCTGTACCCGTTAGAGGTCAAGATATTGGCTATGTCACCTCCACTGAAAAAGATGATGGGATGGCGATCTTCTCGAACCTCTTCATAGGCTTGTCGGGCGACCACCGACGTCGTGACCATCACCCCAAATTGTCGATGTCGAAGTCTCGAAACTAAGCGTGCGACGGCGCTTACACCAACGGTGTTGGGTGCCTCACCGTTTAAGGGCGGACGATAGCACTTTGCTTCGAGCGCGAATTCCACATGCACGGGATCATTGTGAAGACCGAGCATGTAGCGACCGACTGCGTCCCTACCCCCGTCGACGGATCCGCGAGTGATTTCATCGATCATGACGCGCGAGTCGTGCATCTGAAAGATTCGCGCCGCGAATGCTTCGAATGCGATTGGAGTCTCGGTAAAGTGACGCCAGACGACCTCGAGTATTTCCCTTCCCTCTTGCGTATGCGGGATCTGGGCTTCAGTGGACCGGATGACGGTTGTGCTTTCCGAAATGAGCGCGCGGTAGCGTCCGGATTGCACCCATTCGCGCCAGGCCGCGGGCGCGTTGTCGGTGTGGGGATTGCCCGCATCAATATCTCTGATCCACGCCCGTGTAACCTTGGGAACATCGAGCACGGTGAAGACGGCGCGGTAGTTCTGAAATCGTTGACCGTCTGTCGTCTTCCAAACCGCAACTAAGTCCGTTGTTTGCGATGCGCCGGCAAATCCGGGCACCGCAAGGCCCTTGAATTGAAACGATCGCGCGCTGACAGTCGTCGGGTACTTCATGAAGATGAAGAAGGGCGGGATACGAAGCCGATCCGGCGGCACGGCGTGAAGCGATGCAAATGAGTTCCGAAGAAGTCGATTGCCGCCACGTGATGTTTCGTGCAGCTCGTGCCCTGGCCTCTTATTGTCTCCGTAGTAGGTGAAGAGCCCCGTGCTGTGGTCCAGGTAATCTGGCCAGTCTGCATCCTCGCCACTAGAGAACAGAGCGACCAGTCGCTTCTGATCGCCCGCGCCAGATGCGCGAAAGCCGCCCTGATTTCCAACTCCCGGAAGCAGCCGGCCAAGCGCTTCGGCCGATATTCCCTTGCCTCCTGCTTCGCCTTCGTAGACGGCGTCAACCACAAGGTCCGCTGAACCGCAGTCCTCAAACGGTATGATCTTGATTGCAGATGACATCTATCGCCTCGCCCCCACGCCCGCGGACAGCAACTTGAATCGACAGGGCATGCAAGTGCCTGAGTTGCGCGCAACATAGCGCACCAAGCTTTACCCTGGCACCTCACATGAACCGCCGGCACGCTCTACAGATCGTATTTTTCTGACAACGAGAGGGCATCCTCGATCTCGAAGCCCAGGTAGCGAACTGTGTGCTCCAAGCTTGAATGACCCAGGAGCAGTTGGATCGCCCGTATGTTGCGCGTCTCGCGATAGAGATGCGCGACCTTAGTTCGCCGCAGCGAGTGTGTTCCATATAGAGCTGGATCCAGGCCGATGCCGTCGATCCAACTGTCGACCAATCTGGCATACTGGCGCACGGTAACATGCCCCGCGGTACGCTCGCTCGGAAACAACCACTCGGCTTTCCTGCTCGCCGGCCTCGCGAGCCATTTTCCCAGTAGGCGACGTGTGCGGGCGCTCAGCTCGAATCGAACGGCGCGTCCAGTTTTCCGCTGTTGGATTGATGTACGGGTACGGACTTCCCCTGATGGCAACTCAACGTCCCCGCATCGCAACCCAATCAGATCACAACCCCGCAGTTTGCTATCGATCGCGAGTTCGAACAGTACTCGGTCGCGAAGTCGGGCCCGCGCTTTCAGGAGACGCCGAACGGCACGAACTTCACTCAGCTTAAGCGCAGGTTTTTGGCCGATCCGCCGCCCCTTGTTCCACGGGACACGCGGTACGCGCTTTCTGCGCCCCGTAGGATTGGTACCTGTAATTCTGCCCGCCATGGACAAGACACGCAAAGGCGTGTCGCCAAGGAAGACAAGTCCTGATTGCCCCGCAGCCACACTCAGGGGCCGACGGTTCGACTCTCTCCTGCCGGACCAATTTGCTGGCGATAGAGCACTGCGGTTCGACTCTCAACCGGCGCACCAAAAGCGGCAAAACTGGCGTAAAGCGGTTTGATCTCATCAAGCCGACCGAGCCTTCTAAACTGCGCTGCTTACTACACACGTCGAGAACGCAAGTTCGTAGTTGTGACTCACCGCGATATTCACGAGGCCGCTCAGCAAGATGATCAGTCGCATCTGAACTAGCAGTTGGTCAGTAGCTCATCAGGCCACGCCGGCTCAGCTCGTAGAGCATCGCATTCGTCATGCGTGGACAGACGCTCAATTCACTTAGACAGCACCACCGCTCAATCATTTCACCAACAGATCAGCAAATCAGACGGGCACGACCGGGGTACAGCCCGACCGCGGCAGTCCTGGTCTCGCTGGGGACGCCGCTCATTCCGCCCTGACCAACAAATGTCGGCGATACCAAGTGGGGCCCTCGTGGGCGGCTCTCATGGCACATGCCCAGACTTGTGGATCGTTACGGCGCGGTAAATTGACCACAACACTATTGTTGGGTTAGATCCGAGGATGGCTGTTGGATCTGTGATTCTGAATGAGCGCGAGTCGAAGGAAGCGCGGACCGCTATTGCGGAGATTGATGGCGCGCTTTCGTCAGAGCGCGTCCTAGCATCGGTGGTTGCGGGCCTTCCGCCGGAGGCTATCGAGGGCGTTCGCAAGTCGCTGGTCACGGAGAAGCGCGAGCTTCTGGCGCTGGTGGACGCGTATGACGAAGCAAAAACTGGTAGTTTCGAGAAGCTGAAGCGGCGCGCGGGAAACGATCCTGGCCTCAACCTCATCGTGGCGCGGATCACGCGCGGGTTCACTCAGAAAGAGCTAGCGAAGAAGCTGGGGCTCAAGGAGCAGCAGGTCCAGCGCTACGAGGCAGAGCGCTATCGCACCATCAGCCTCGCCAATTTCCAGCGGGTCGCCGCCGTGTTGGGGGTGCGCTGGGAGATGGCGCAGTCCAAGCCGTTCGACAACGGTTGGGCGCTCGCGGGTCAACCGTCGCCGAACGACGTTCGGCGCGTCCTAAAGCACGCTCGGCTTCATGGTTGGTTCGATGAGTCGGACGATCGGAGCGCCTCCGAGGAAGAGAGCTTCAGTTACCTCCATCGCTACGTGGCGGACCACGTGATCTCGCACGGTGCGCCGTCGCTGTTCAGGACCGGCATGACCGTGACCGACCACAGCGACAACTGGGCCCTGCTCGCCTGGAAGTCCCGCGTCATCCGCGTCGCGGAGCCCATCATCGCCGCGGGTGTCGTCGAGTATCGTCCGCTCGATGTCTCCTGGTTGATGGACCTCGTGAGGCTGAGCGCCCGCAAGGACGGCCCCGTGCTCGCGCAGGAACTACTGTTGTCAAAGGGAATAGTGCTGGTCGCTGAGCCACACATCGCAGGCACCTCGCTCGACGGTGCCGCCTTCTTGGTGGGCGACGTGCCAGTCATCGGCATGACCCTGCTTCGCGACCGGCTGGACAATTTCTGGTTCACGCTACTGCACGAGGTTGCGCACGTCATACTTCATCATCGCACGGGGCTGACAGCGGGTTTCTTCGACGACACTGAGTCGACCACTGTGGACGAAATGGAGGAAGAAGCTAACGCGCTGGCCTCCAACCTCCTCGTCCCAGAAGCGCTCTGGAAGCGCTCCGCAGCCCGCATCGCGAAGACGCCGGCACCAATAGAGCGGTTCGCGACCGAGCTACGCGTTCATCCGGCAATTGTGTTTGGCCGGATCAGGAAGGAGCGTCAGGCCTACCAGACGTTCACGGATAGGATCGGCCAAGGCCAAGTCCGCCGACAGTTCTTCGAGGCCGCCGCGGCGGCGAGGTCAGAGGGTGAATGAGATGACTCTTCTCTACGTCGCATCACTTCGATTCAAAGCAGGCGAGCGCCAAGGCGTGCAGCGCCTCGCGCCGGACGTGGCCCGCTTCTTCCGCCCGCACTTCATTATCCCGCCCTTGAAGGATCGTGACCCCGCCCAGCAGACGCTGTTCACGGCGGCAGAGCTGTCGCCGGTTGCGGGCCAGGAACTCGCTGGCTGTTGGCACGACCGCGAAGCATACCTGGACGTGCGCTTCCTATTCCCTGACTTCGGCGAGGAAAGCGTTACGAAGTGGTTGCCGAACATTTTCCGCGACGCGCGAGCTCGCGGCGCGCGACCCATTCCGGTCGCGACGCTTCAGGAGCTGGAGGGTGGACGAGCGCCAGCGTATTTCTCCGCGATAGACCGCAACGCGGAGACAAAACTCGCACTCAGAGTGCCTTTCGACGCCGTCTCCCGCGATATGCGAGACAATTTGCACAGGTCGCTGAAGTCGATGCTCGTCCGCGCTGAAGACTGCAGCGTACTCGTCGACTTCGACGGAGCCGACTTCTCCAATCCTGAAATCACCTCTGGCGTCATTGAGGGCGTGATCGAGGACCTACAATCCATTGGCGCGTTCCAGCACATCGTAGCCATTGGCTCCAGCTACCCCACCACCAACCCGGCAGAGGCTGGAAAAACGGAGACGGTCCCTCGGAATGAATGGCGCGCGTGGCGCTTGGCGACAAACTTCGGCAAAGACACGCCTGAGCAGTTCGTCTTCGGCGATTACGCTGCCGACTGCTCCAAAATCGACTTCGAGGGAAGCGGCGGACGCGCGATCCGTCACTACCGATACACGACTCAAGAAGATTGGCTCATTGTCCGCGGAAACAGCGAGGGCGCGGATACCGCGGTAATGCAGGAGGTCTGCTCGTCCGTGGTCAATAGCGGGCACTTCGCCGGCCGACAGTTCTCGTCCGCGGACAACTATGTCTTCCTGACGCACCAAGGTCAGGCCGGCCCTGGAAACTCCACAAACTGGCGCGAGATGAACACCTGCCATCACATCACCCGAGTAGTGCGCGACATCGGTACGGTCAAAGGCTTGACGTTCGTTGATGGCGTCCACACGGCTCCGCCAGAACAACTTTCGCTGCTGGGCCTTTAGGCGACCAGCCCAGCCGCTCTAAGATTGCGTTGTCGACAGGGGGACGGGAGCAATGGGTCAAAGCGTTTTTGCGTCGGCGTCGCGAGGAACGATGTCGGCCCGCCCGGCAGGGCAATCACTGTTCACGCTGGCCCTGATGAAGATGGCATCGGCGATAGTCTGCCTTCTCTACGTTTCAGCGGCTGAGGCGCAAACCGTCAGCATTTCCACAGTCTATTGGTCGGACGGTGACAGTGGCCGCATAGACGGCCGTCCCTTTCGTCTAGCTAACGTAGACGCGCCGGAAACCGGTGGAGTAGGCGCGGCGATTGGGGCAGCGGAGTGCGAGAGCGAACGCGCGCTGGGATACGAGGCTAAAGCTTTCATCGTAGAGCTTACCAAACATGGAAATGTATCCATCGTCCGCGAGTACGGCATAGATCAATTCGATCGTTACGTGATGGACCTAGCCGTGGATGGAAAGAGCGTCGCTACGCTTGGTCTTGAAGCGGGCATATACAGGCGTTGGCTTTTTGACGGACGAAAGGAACTCGAACCTAAGCCCATTTGGTGCAAATGACTGGCCTCGCTAATCAGACGCAATGGGGGACAAGCGATTGGCTGTGAAGCGTCCGTATACTTCTCTTTCCGTTGAGGACATGCGACGGCTCGTTGAGCGCGAAGCTACGACCGAAATTCTGGATGCCGTAGAAGCTGAGCTTCAGCACCGCACGACAAAAGCTGCCAAGAAACTCGGCGAAGATATTACGGACCTCAGACACCATTTCAGCAAACGCCCCTCCCCCGCGCCTCTTTCCAAACAAGGCGCGCCCGCACCGAACAGCACCAACGTTTCTGCCGCGACGCGCAAGCCCACAAACGCTCAAAGCGTGAAGCGACGACCGAAAACCAAGAGCCCCGAGCATCCACCCACCGAAGAGCAGGCTGCCGCCGTCAGCGCGTTCATGACTGGCGGCTCTCTAAAGATATCTGCGTTCGCGGGCGCCGGGAAAACGAGCACTCTTCAGTTGATGGCGAACGAGCGCCAAGGACGCGGCTTGTATCTCGCCTTCAACAAGAAGATTGCGGATGAAGCACGGGGGAAATTTCCTGGCGACGTCGATTGTCGAACGACCCATTCGCTGGCCTCAAGAGCCGTTATGTCCCGACACGGCTACTCGCAATCGAAAATGTACACTGCCATTCGCGCGCCCCAGCTGGCATCCACATTAGGGCTACAAAAAGTTCGGCTGGGAGGAGTGCTGACGCTCACCGGCATCCAGCAAGCATACCTATTTCAGTCGATCATTCGGCGGTTCTGTCAGAGTGCAGATCTGTCCATAGGCATTCAACATCTACCGCAATCAGGCCGACTTCTGGGACTAGAGCCGGAGCTCCGGGAAGAGATCGGCCAATGGGCCGTCGAGCGCGCTCGCGGGCTTTGGGATCGCATGCTGAATGCCTCAGACGAAGTTCCGCTTGGGCATGATGGCTACCTTAAACAGTGGTCGGTCGAGCTACCCGTACTCGATTACGACTACATCTTGTTAGATGAGGCGCAGGATACCAACCCCGTCGTTCTAGCGGTTCTCACTGAGCAAAAGTCTCAACTCGTCTATGTGGGCGACAAGCATCAGCAAATCTACGAATGGCGCGGCGCCATCAACGCGATGGCAAAAATTTCGACTGATCACGAAGCGGCCCTGACCCAGTCCTTCCGATTTGGACCTAACATCGCAAATGCGGCGAATGATATCCTGGCGAAACTAGGCGAAGAACGACAGCTCGAAGGCTTCGCAAAGATTCCATCGGAGATCCGGCAGAGCTTGGTCACGGATGCCGTGCTGGCGCGCACCAACGCCATGGTTATCTCAGAATGTCCGGTGTCAGCAACCGTCAGACAGGTTGAGGTCTTTCACTAACGGAGGAATTCTGGATCATCGCAGCCCATGAGGTAGCGAAGATGAGACAGAATTCCGGGCCGCAATCGGCCGAGAAGCATGTGAAGGAGATCCGCCGACGGACGCGGCGGAAGTTCTCAGCAGAGGAGAAGATCCGGATTGTCCTTGCCGGGCTGCGGGGCGAGGCGTCGATCGCCGAGCTGTGCCGACGGGAGGGCATTGCCGAAGGCCTCTACTACAGCTGGTCGAAGGAGTTCCTGGAAGCTGGCAAGCGCCGCCTTGCGGGCGACACGGCGCGCGAGGCCTCATCTGGCGAGGTGAAGGACCTGCGCCACGAGATGGGCGCTCTCAAGGAGGCGGTCGCTGACCTCACCCTCGAGAACCGTCTGCTCAAAAAAAGCATGACCGCGGATGGGGACGACCCCGAATGAGGTATACTGCATCCGAGAAGCTGGAGATCATCCGCCTGGTCGAGGGCTCGCACCTGCCGGTGAACCGGACGCTGGAGAAGCTGGGCGTCTCCCGGCCGACCTTCTATCGCTGGTGCGATCTCTACCAGCGCTTTGGCGAAGACGGACTTGAGGATCGCCGCTCAGGCTCGGGCCGCGTGTGGAACCGCATCCCGGACGAGGTGCGCGGCCAGCTGATCGACCTCGCGCTGGAACAGCCTGAACTCAGTCCGCGCGAGCTCGCCGTCACCTTCACAGACGAACGCGCGTACTTCGTCTCGGAAGCCAGTGTTTACAGGCTTCTGCGAGCACATGGCCTGATCACCAGCCCGGCGTTCGCCGTGATGAAGGCCGCCGATGAGTTCCACGACAAGACTACCGCGCCCAACCAGCTCTGGCAGACCGACTTTACCTATCTCAAGGTTACTGGCTGGGGTTGGTTCTATCTCTCCACCATCCTCGATGACTTCTCGCGTTACATCATCGCCTGGAAACTCTGCACCACGATGCGGGCGAACGACGTGACCGCGACAATCGAGATGGCGCTTGAAGCGTCCGGACTTGACGAGAGACCCAGGGCTCATCGGCCGCGGCTTCTCTCCGACAACGGCTCGTCCTACATCGCAGGCGATCTCGCCAAGTGGCTCGACGACCAGGGCATCGGCCATGTCCGCGGCGCGCCTAACCACCCGCAGACGCAAGGCAAGATCGAGCGCTGGCATCAGACGCTCAAGAACCGCATCCTTCTGGAGAACTACTATCTGCCGGGAGACCTCGAAGCCCAGATCGGCGACTTCGTCAGCCACTACAATCACCGCCGCTACCACGAGAGCCTCGGCAATCTCACACCAGCCGATGTCTACTCAGGCCGCGGCCAGACCATCCTCATGAAACGGGAGGCCATCAAACAACGCACCTTCGAACAACGCCGCTTGCAGCACGCCAGACGCGCTGCTTAAACACCAACACCAGATGAGCAGAATCCTCCGTTAGGAAGCCGCCCTCGCTGTCTCAAGTTATCCGACGACGGACAATCTCAGAAACGCTGAACGCCGTTGATGCCGGACGATTGCCTCATATCGTCGGCGGCACTGAGGAGCTCGAGCGGCTTGTAAAGGATGTGTTCTCGCTGATGAAAGGCGAGCCAGGGTCACATTCCGACTTCTTCGGCTTCACGAACTGGGATGAGGTCATTTCATTCTCGGAAAGCGAGGAAGGGACGGATCTTCGACCGTTCGTCACGTTGGTGCAGAAAAACGGACCGTCACGGCTGTGGTCCGCGATCAAGAAATCTTCGTCGGATGAAGCGGCAGCTGACGTCGCGATCTCTACTGCGCATAAGGCCAAAGGCTGCGAATGGAATTCGGTTCAAATTGCTGAAGACTTTGCCAGCAGCACCACGCGTGACGAACATATACCTGAATCTGAAGCTCGCCTTTTCTATGTTGCTATAACAAGAGCGAAAAACCTGCTGTCGGTCAGCGATGCTCTGTTGGCTGCCTTTACCAAGGCACCCAGGTTTGTACGTGACGCTGACTTGGCGAGCCGGCCTCAACAAGTCCGTAAATCAGCATCACCCTCGGCTCCCATACAGCTTAAAAGTGTCAGACCGCCCGGTGCTGCACCAACGCTCACGCGGGCAAACGCAGGTGCAAGTCGCGCAGACGCGTCTACTACGCGCTCTGAACAACTGATGACATCGACGACGACATCGGTATCGCAATCGAAGCCCAACACCATTCCTGCAGGCGCAGTCACAAAGCCCAAAAAAGGTTTCTGGAGTTTCCTAGGCTTCGGCCGCAAAGGCTGAGCGACCGGGATGCGGCTTCTCAATGCTTGAAGGGCGGCCTCTCGTGGAGAGTTCGAGCGGAACTTATATGCAACTCCCGACATCTGCTGAGAGCAGAGTTGTACTGTGATTTGGACCTACAAAATTGCCAGCAGGACTTCCAGCCGTTGTTGTTCTAGCAGGCGTGACGCACGCTTCTGCCTCGTGAGACCTAAACGCATCGGCAAACATAGTGCCTCTCCAGACACCACCATGCGAAATCGGTCTCTGCTCTTTCAGCGGTGACTCATGCTTTCCACTTTTTGCGAGGCCGCGGAGACTCGTTACTGCAAAAACCGCGAAGTCGCGTCACGCGCGAACCGCAATCGGGTCTCTGGGAGGATTCTCTGTCGCTAAGTCCCGGACAGTTGGGCTCAATTCAGAGTCTCAACGGCCAAAAGGCCGGAGACTAATTCTCCCTGGCTGGGGCGCAGGGATTCGAACCCCGGAATGGCGGTACCAAAAACC
>ERZ795044.4208-NODE-4208-length-11873-cov-3.993061_pt1 | contig 11873 bp, 11 predicted proteins | sample MGYA00375128_ERZ795044 | MGnify/ENA primary metagenome ERZ795044 (study PRJEB30173, sample SAMN05720213) | anaerobic digester metagenome | isolation source: active sludge of municipal wastewater-treating anaerobic digesters | place: USA | collected 2014-12-22 ... | reverse complement strand
GTGAAAGCAGCCCGAAACAAGTGTGGCTGGAGGATTACCCCCCAGGCGTAGACCCAACCGCATGGAGAGTGAAGATGGGGGCTTTAAACACGGCTCTGCTGGGAATCGAAAAGGTTCTGCGCAGCCTGGCCGACGCGTCACCTGCAATCGATGGGTTGCGTCAGCGTGCCTCGAAGTTGGCGGATGTAATGGAGGGGTTTTCGCGTCCCGTGCAAGAAGGATGGGTTCGGTGGATTGACGCCGGCACCCGGATGAAAATGGTGCAGTCTCCTTTGGACATAGCGAACACCATGCGCGCCCTATTCGCCCCGGAAAGCGCCGTGCGCGAGGGCGCCAAGTCCTGGATATTCACTTCTGCCACCTTGGGACACGATGCTAGCTTGGCTCAATTTGTGGAGTCCTGCGGTTTGCAGGGAGCGCGGGTGATGCAAGCACAGAGTCCTTTTGACTACGCTTCTCAGGCGGCTCTCTATATTCCGGTCAATATGCCAAAGCCGTCGGCGACAAACCATAGCGAGTGGGTTGCAGACCTGACTGAAAGAGGTGCCGGAATTTTGGGGGGGCGCACTTTGGTGCTGACGACCACGCTCCGCGCGATGCGTGACATTGCTGAAAAACTGCGTCAGAGATGCCCAACGCGGTCAAGTGCGGAAGTATTGGTGCAAGGTGAATCGTCCAAGCGGGAACTCATCGAGCGCTTTCGTAGCGGCATGGTTGAGGGTTCCACTGGCTTTATTTTGGTTGCAACAGCATCATTTTGGGAAGGAGTTGATATTCCCGGGGATGCACTTCAATTGGTTGTGATTGACAAACTACCATTCCCACCACCCAATGACCCATTGGTGGCGGCAAGGTCCCGCTACCTAGAAGAAAGGGGCCAAAAGCCGTTCCAACATTTGCACATACCCCAAGCAGCTATCGCGCTCAAGCAAGGTGCCGGACGCTTGATTCGCAGCGAAACGGACCGGGGGATATTGGTGGTTTGCGATGTCCGACTGGTTCAAATGGGCTATGGACGTCGCATTTTGTCTGCCCTGCCAGCAATGCGAAGGATTTCTGCCGAAGACGAGTTTATTCAGGCACTGAACGCGCTCACCATACCTTCCACCAAGGCTCGCTGACTGTGCGCGCGCCTTTGGCCAGCAATTCAGATTGGGGATAGTTTTTTTCCAGAACCCTTTTCGCATCATCCCTTAGCTGTGTGAGACCCAGAGCATCGTAGGAACGGTACAGAATGTACAAAGCTTCTTCAATGGCCGGAACTTCTCGGTAATCCGAAACAGCCAACTGGGCCCGGTTCACCGCGGCCAGATAGGCTCCGCGCTTGTAGTAGTAGCGCGCCACATGCACTTCATATTGGGCTAACGAGCTAACGATGTAATTCATGCGCTGTCTCGCGTCGGGCGCGTAGCGAGAGTCAGGAAATCTGTCCACCAGTTCTTTGAACGCTTCAAAAGATTCTTTTGAAGCCTTTTGGTCACGTTCAGAAAGATCCTGTCGAGTAAACCGCGCAAACAAGCCTAAATCGTCGTTGAAGTTAATCAGGCCTTTGAGGTAAACGGCGTAATCCATGGCCGGGCTAACGGGATGCAGTTTGATAAAGCGCTCCAGTGTGGCTAACGCTTGTGCAGGCTCCGCAGATTTGTACTGTGCATAGGCTTTGTCCAATTGGGCTTGCTGGGCCAGGGGAGTACCTGCTGCACGGCCTTCGAGCTTTTCCAGCAACAGAGTTGCCCGCTCCCACTGAGATGCTGCCATTTCCTCCTTGGCTTCGGCATAGATCTTGGCCGGACTCATGGTGGCTGTCTTGTCAACAGTGGTGCTTGAGCAACCCGCAATCAAGAGTACGCCAGCTGCTAGCAGCGAAACCCAAACGACCGATAATTTGACACGAAGCATGTTAGGAAACTTTCTTGAGACACAGCACGGGAATTATATCGACCACCCCAGTGGGAATAGAGGCTGACGATACGGGTGACCTGTCGGAGGATGTCGATTGGCGCAAGGTTACCGTTGCGCCGGAGCGGCATGGTGGACGTCTGGACCATGCGCTGGTTGACGCTGCGCCAGAGTTTTCGCGCAACTATCTGCAACAGTTGATCGAGGCAGAAAGGGTCACAGTCAACTCGCAGGTTGTTCGCAAGGCATCGTGCCGCGTGAAGGCCGGAGACCTGCTGACAATTGAACTGAGGCCAACCCCTCAAAGCCAGGCCTTTGCGCCCCAACACATGGCGCTGGATGTGTTGTATGAAGATGAACAAGTGCTGGTCATCAATAAGCCTGCTGGTTTGGTTGTTCATCCGGCTCCGGGCAATTGGAGCGGAACCTTGCTCAACGGCTTGTTGGCATACGATCGACGACTTGCAAAAGTGCCGCGCGCTGGAATCGTGCACCGACTGGACAAGGATACGAGCGGGCTCATGGTGGTTGCGCGATCTCGTATTGCGATGGATGCCCTTGTTCAAGCAATTGCAGCCCGAGATGTAAGTCGCCAGTATCTGGCGGTTGGTCATCATCCTTGGATCGGTCCCTCACTGCGCACGGTTGACGCCCCGATTGGCCGGGACCCTAGAAATCGCTTGCGCATGGCGGTGGTTGATCTTGAGAGGCATCCAGGAAAAACGGCGAAGACGGACTTTGTTCTGCTGGACAATAGTGAACATGGATGCCTCGTCCGATGCATTTTGCATACGGGGCGAACCCATCAAATCCGCGTTCACATGGCTGCTTTGGGCCACTCGCTGGTCGCAGACCTGGTTTATGGCGGGACCTGCCTGCCCACGATGTCGCGCCAGGCTCTTCATGCAACCCGCTTGGCGTTTGCTCACCCGACCACCCAAGAGTTCCTAATATTTGAGAGACCTCCGCCAGTTGATTTTGCTTCACTGTTGCAGATGTGGGGCCTGCGCTACAATCCAGGTTAACGGGCGTGAGGCCTGAACTTACCCGCGAGAATGCCGGGTGTTTGCACAGTGATCCTGTCAGGTCTGCTGCCTGCTACTGGGAATCAGGTTGATTTGTCACTTTCGGTGACGTTTCCGAAAAAGCCTTGTTATGAATATGGTGGATGCCAAGCGTGTCCTTGAGACAGCACTATTGTGTTCCCAACACGCGCTGCCATTGCGTGATATGCGGGCACTTTTTTGCGAGTCGCTGGGTACAGATTCGCTCAAGAATTTGCTGGATGAGTTGCAGAATGACTGGTCTGCCCGCGGGGTTGAATTGGTCTGTGTTGCCACAGGCTGGCGGTTTCAAAGCAAACCAGAAATGCGAGAGTACCTGGATCGACTGCATCCGGAGAAGCCGCCTCGCTACACGCGCGCAACACTGGAAACCTTGGCCATCATTGCCTATCGGCAACCAGTAACACGCGGTGATATGGAAGATATTCGCGGGGTTACCATTAATTCCCTTCTCATCAAGCAATTGGAAGACAGGGGGTGGGTAGAGGTGATTGGTCACCGAGAGGCCCCGGGGCGACCGGCGTTGTACGCTACAACGCGACAGTTTTTGGATGATTTGGGGCTGCAATCCCTCGATCAATTACCGGTGCTGAGTGGAGCAGTAAACACGGCGGATGTTTTTGGCGTGCTTACCGATTCAGCTGATGGCAGCTCATTTGATAGCAGCGCGCTATCACACGCACTTCCTGATGCGACCCTGCAAATCGCTATCCCGTTGGAGCATGAGTTAGCGCAACCGCGCCCATTGATTGGAATACGAGAATGAATGACACAAATCCTGCGGATCAACCCATTGCGGTGCAAGACGATACTGCGTCCGCTTTGAATAGACGCGACCCCGCCGTATCCGGTTCGAATAACCTGACCCAACCTGAAGCAACCTCGATAGAAGGATTGCCAAGTGGGCTGTTAGAGGGGCCCATTTCGCCTAGACACAAGTCCACGCAGGAATTGAACAACCGTTTCAATGACGTTATTTCAGGTCAGTTTGATGCGGATGAGGATCTTGAAGAATTGATTCCCCCAAAGCGCGTATTGGCGCCTATGGCAGAAACACCCAAGCTTCATAAAGTTCTGGCGCAAGCGGGCATGGGTTCCAGGCTCGAAATGGAACAACTCATCGTCGAAGGGCGCATCTCTGTCAACAACGAGCCTGCGCACATCGGTCAGCGTATTCAATTTGGTGACAGTATCAAAGTCAACGGCAAGCCTATCCGGTTTCGAATTGACCCGCCACCCGCGCGCGTGATTGCCTATCACAAGCCTGTGGGAGAGGTGGTGACACATGATGACCCGCAGAATCGGCCAACCGTCTTTCGCCGACTTCCCAAACTGCACCAGGGCAAGTGGCAGTCCGTCGGGCGCCTGGACTTGAATACTGAAGGCTTGTTGCTTTTTACCAGTTCAGGTGAACTGGCCAACAATTTGATGCATCCCCGTTTTGGGCTAGAGCGTGAATACGCCGTTCGAGTTTTGGGCTCCCTCAACAAGGAAGAAAAACAGGAGTTACTGTCTGGCGTCAAGCTGGACGATGGCATGGCCAGTTTTGGGTCAATTGAAGATGGCGGTGGTGAAGGCTCCAATTGTTGGTATCGCGTGACTATTTCTGAAGGGCGAAACCGTGAGGTTCGTCGCATGTTCGAAGCAGTAGGGCATGCAGTGAGTCGTTTAATCCGTATTCGGTATGGCGCAATGGTGCTGCCTAGAGGATTGAAGCGAGGCGCCTGTATGGAACTGGACGAGTCCGACATTCGTGCTTTGGTTCAGGCTGCAGGTGGCCGTGGAACCAAAAGTAACGAGCATGAAGAAGGTGCCACACGTGGAAATCTTCAAAATCCGGGGCAACGTCGCGCGAGAAGGACAGGGGGGCCACGTGGTGCAAACGCCGGACAGCGTAGCCCGTCGCCAGGTGGTTTCAATGGTCCAGGAGCCCCGACAGGCGGCAGAGGAGAAGGAAACCGTTTTGAAAAGGTTCAGGGACAGCGTGGAGGTGCCTCACAGCCAGACCCCATGAAAACTGCATTTGGGTATATCGGCGCAGACAGTTTCACGCGTCAACGACAGGAGTCAGGACAAAAAAAACGCGGCGGGCAGGGCGGGGGGCAACGCCGCAAAGGAAGGGGTTGATTCCCTTCAAATGCTAAAATCATAGGCTTTGCTTCACCATGAAGCAAGAACGTTGTTTACCAATTCAGTTCAGGAAAAATTATGACAATCGAACGTACCCTTTCTATCATCAAGCCAGACGCCGTCGCCAAGAACGTCATTGGACAAATTTACGCTCGCTTTGAAGCCGCTGGTTTGAAAGTTGTTGCAGCCCGTATGGCGCATCTGTCGCGGGTCGAAGCAGAGGCGTTTTATGCAGTCCACAAAGCCCGTCCTTTTTTCAAGGATCTCGTGGAATTTATGATTTCAGGTCCGGTGATGATTCAAACGCTCGAAGGCGAGAATGCAATTTTGAAGCACCGCGACCTCATGGGCGCAACGGACCCCAAGAAAGCTGCGCCAGGTACCATTCGTGCAGACTTTGCCGACAGCATTGATGCCAATGCCGTGCATGGCTCCGACGCCGCTGAAACTGCCGCGGTTGAAATCGCGTTCTTTTTCGCCGGCATGAACGTTTACTCACGCTAAGCCATGAAATGACAGCCAACCTGCTTGATCTAGATCTTGACGGATTGGCTGCTTTCTGTGAGCGGCTAGGGGAAAAGCGCTTTCGGGCGATCCAGCTTTTTCGATGGATTCATCAGAAGGGCGCCGCGAAGTTCGACGACATGAGCGACTTGGCAAAATCTTTGCGCGAAAAGCTCAAGACTACGGCTGAAATTTCGGCACTTCCTGTATTGGCCCAGAACTTTTCATCAGACGGTACGATCAAATGGCTATTTGACGTAGGTGATGGCAACGCAATTGAAACCGTTTTCATTCCTGAAGATGACCGGGGCACTCTGTGCATTTCCTCTCAGGCAGGGTGTGCGGTCGCCTGTAGATTTTGCTCAACCGGCCATCAGGGATTCAGCAGGAATCTGACCGTCGCTGAGATCCTTGGACAGCTTTGGTTCGCGGAGCATTTTTTGCGCCGACATTTGGGGCAAGTCGATCGGGTAATTTCCAACGTAGTCATGATGGGAATGGGTGAGCCGCTTCAAAATTATTCAACGTTGATACCTGCGTTGCGCGTGATGCTGGATGATCATGCATACGGTCTCTCTCGTCGGCGGGTCACTGTGTCCACCTCTGGGGTCGTACCAATGATTGACCGGTTGGGTAGCGATTGTCCAGTGGCGCTAGCCGTGTCATTGCATGCGAGCAACGACACGCTGCGGAACGATCTCGTACCATTGAACAAGAAGTACCCCCTTGCAGATTTGTTACAAGCGTGCCGCCGCTATTTGGATGTTGCTCCGCGGGACTTCGTTACCTTTGAGTATTGCATGTTGGACGGCGTCAACGATACGCCCGAGCACGCAAACGAATTGGTGAACCTAGTGCGAGAACACGGTGGCCGCAACGGATGGTGCAAGTTCAATTTGATTCCATTTAACCCGTTTCCTGCCTCCGGCTTGACACGATCTTCTGCGACTGCTGTTACTTCTTTTGCGAAAATCCTGAATGAGTCAGGAATAGTGACTACTATCCGCAAGACGCGCGGTGACGATATTGATGCTGCCTGCGGTCAGTTGGCAGGTGATGTGAAGGATCGAACGAATGTTCGCAAACGTTTTGGTGGGTCAAGAGTGATCCCCATTGGCAAGGCATTGGACCAATTCCAGCTGGTAGAGAGGGCTCAGTAGATGATTGCTAAGTTGCGAATCAGCATTGCGGCATTTGCTGGCATATTTTGTTTTTTCTTATTAGGTATGTCCGCCATCGTTTTGTCAGGTTGTGCATCCAACGCGGTGAGCGGGGGCATGAATTCTGATATGGTGACCGATTCTGACGAGCCCGACACACGCAAAAGAGCTCGATTGCGGCTGGAGTTGGCCGTAGCCTATTTCGACAAAGGCCAGACCACTGACGCCCTTGATCACCTCAAGCAATCTATCGTAGCGGATCCGAATTTGTTTGATGCGTACAACCTGCGGGGGTTGATTTACATGCGGCTCAATGATGTTCCGCTAGCTGAAGAGAGCTTTCGACGTGCACTTGCGATAAACCCTAAGGCTGCATCAGTTCAACACAATTACGGATGGCTGTTGTGCCAACAAGCGCGCTTGCCTGAAGCCGTGCAATTGTTTGGGAATGCCCTGTCAAATCCGGGCTATGGCGATCGCGCGAAGACATGGATGGCCCAAGGGCTTTGCCAACAGAAATATTCGCAAAACGCCGAAGCAGAAGCAAGTTTTTTGCGGTCATATGAGTTAGATGCGGGCAATCCGATAACCGCCTACAACCTTTCATTGCTCTTGTTTCAGCGTGCTGAGTTCGTGCGCGCTCAGTTTTACGTTCGACGTCTGAACAACAGCGAGTTGGCGAATGCTGAATCATTGTGGCTGGGTATAAAAGTGGAACGTCGTTTGGACAATCGCGAAGCCACCTCACAGTTAGGAGCGCAACTGAAGAAGCGATTCCCCCAATCGCGGGAGTATTTGGCTTTCGAGCGGGGTGCATTCAATGAGTGAGTTGGATATTTCCAGTTCGGTTGCTGACAATACTCAATCTGCTGAACTTGCTGGGATGACTGCCGGCTCGATACTTCGAAGCGCACGGGAAGCAGCTGGTCTGCATGTGGCTGCGTTGGCTGTTGCGATAAAGATCCCAGTGAAAAAGCTGGAAGCACTGGAGAGTGACAGACTGGACTTACTGCATGACGCAGTGTTTGTTAGAGCGTTGGCGGCCACGGTGTGTCGTACTCTAAAAATTGACTCTGCGCCAGTGTTGGCTAAATTACCGGCGACTACGTTGCCCAAACTGAGCTCTGATGAACGTGGGATCAACGCGCCGTTTCACCCAGCGGGCGACAAGAATGGGTTTTCAGTCCCTACATTCTTGACTAAGCCACAGGCTTGGCTTGTATTTTTGTTGCTGACCGGAGTCGGTGCGGTTTTCCTATTTCCTGAAAAAGAAGTGCAGGAACCCGCGTTTGCACAATCGAGTCCATTGCCCAAAACAGCAGACCCTTCAGAATCGACTTCCGCTGAGATGCCAGTTGCTGTTTTAAAGAATTCAGCGACGTCTGCGGAAGTGATGGCAACGACTCACGCTACTGAAGTTGGAAACAACACTAAAACAAATGCAGCTCCTGGCCCACAGATTGCAGTTTCAGATCCTGGACCGATGGAACGTAGTTCCGCTTTAGCGCAACCAGGATTGGCAAGTTCTGGAACGATCGTGTTTAAGGCCAGAGCGGCATCGTGGGTCAAAGTGGTTGATTCCGCTGGGGTAGTTAGGTTAAGCAAGACCCTGGCTGACGGCGAAATTGCAAGTGCATCTGGACCTGAGCCATTGTCGATTGTGGTTGGTCGGGCAGATGTGGTCGATGTTGAAGTTCGTGGCTTACCATTCAATTTGAGTGTGGTTGCCAAGGAAAATGTTGCTCGCTTTGAGGTGAAATAGTGGAGAGTCGTTTGCCTATAGCCCTTTCCAATCCGATCAGGAGAAGCGTGTTGCAAGCGCGCGTCGTCTGGGGCTCACGTATTGTCACAATGGGTGGCGATGCGCCCGTTCGTTTGCAGTCAATGACAAACACGGACACCGCAGATGCCATTGGAACGGCGATCCAAGTCAAAGAGCTTGCCATTGCCGGGTCGGAAATGGTGCGAATTACGGTAAATACCCCTGAGGCGGCTCAGGCTGTTCCCTACATTCGAGAGCAGTTGGACAAAATGGGCATTGATGTCCCTTTGATTGGCGATTTTCACTTCAATGGACATCGCCTTCTTACGGACTATCCCGAGTGTGCCGAAGCGCTTTCCAAATATCGAATCAACCCTGGCAATGTGGGCAAGGGCGATAAGCGCGACCGCCAGTTTTCACTCATGATAGAGGCAGCCTTGAAGTGGAACAAGCCTGTTCGAATTGGCGTGAACTGGGGTAGTCTGGATCAGGAATTGCTGGCCCATTTGATGGACGAAAACAGTCAGCGATCCAACCCTTGGGGCGCCAAACCGGTGATGTATGAGGCGCTGATAACGTCAGCGATCGAATCTGCCAAGCGGGCTGAAGAAATTGGGATGAAAGCCAGTCAAATTCTTCTTTCCTGCAAAGTCAGTGGCGTTCAGGATTTGATCGCGGTCTATCGAGAGCTAGGAAGTCGCTCACGTTATCCACTTCATTTGGGACTTACTGAAGCGGGTATGGGCACAAAAGGAACAGTAGCCTCATCAGTTGCCTTGGGCGTTTTGCTGCAAGAGGGCATTGGCGACACCATTCGGGTGTCTTTGACGCCCGCGCGTGGCGAGTCACGCGCACAAGAAGTAATCATCGCGTCGGAAATTCTTCAGGCATTGGGTTTGAGAAATTTTGTGCCAAGCGTCACAGCGTGTCCTGGCTGCGGTCGGACAACAAGCACGACCTTTCAGGAGTTGACGCAGCAAATTGATGAATTCTTGAGGGCCAAGATGCCGGTATGGCGTCAAGATTTTCCTGGTGTCGAAAATCTAAAGGTCGCCGTCATGGGTTGCATCGTCAATGGGCCTGGCGAAAGCAAGCATGCGGATATTGGAATCAGTCTTCCCGGGACGGGCGAGGCACCAGCAGCGCCGGTTTTTATCGATGGTGAAAAGCGCATGACGCTGCGTGGTGAGTCAATCGCTGCCGATTTTCAGGCAGTGGTGGAGAACTACATTCAACAGCGTTTTGGCCCTAACGCCAATTCAACAATTCTCTGAAAGTTTGCATGGTCGCCACATCTACTGTCGGTAGAGCGGGAAAGCTTTACGCCGTAAAGGGCATGAATGACATATTGCCACCCGATTCCACACAATGGGAGTGGTTTGAAGAGCAGGTGCGTAGTCAAATGGCGCGCTATGCATACCGCAACATTCGAACGCCAATCCTCGAGTCCACTGCTTTGTTTGTCCGAGGAACCGGGGAAACCACGGATATCGTTGAGAAAGAAATGTATGCCTTTGAGGACAAACTCAATGGCGAAGCGCTTACCCTGCGCCCAGAAAATACCCCCGGAGTTGTGCGTGCGGCCATCGAGCACAACCTGACCTATGACGGTGGTAAGCGGCTCTACTACATGGGTCCGATGTTTCGGCATGAGCGCCCCCAACGCGGACGTTACCGGCAGTTCTATCAATTGGGTGCGGAAGCTTTGGGGTTTGCGGGACCGGAAGTCGATGCAGAACTCATGCTTTTGGCGCATGAACTACTGCGCAGCTTGGGCGTCTGCGGGGTGCGAGTGGAACTGAACAGTTTAGGCGTAGCGAGCGAGCGACATGCTCACAGACTGGCACTGGTCGCTTATTTTGAGAAGCACGCAGAAATGCTGGATGCCGATGCCAGGCGCCGATTGCATTCCAATCCACTGCGGATTCTTGACACCAAGAACCCGGCAATGCAGGCCATGGTGCAGGATGCGCCGCAGTTGCTCAATTTTTTGGGCGACGCTTCCTTGAAACACCTGGACACCGTCAAGACTTTGCTTAGCGTCTGTGGGGTTCAGTGGAGCATCAACCCCAGGCTGGTCCGTGGCCTTGACTATTACAGCCACACGGTATTTGAGTTTATTACGGACGAGTTGGGCTCACAAGGCACACTGTGCGGTGGCGGACGATACGACGGCCTTTTCGAATTGTTGGGTGGAAAACCGACCCCAGCAGTGGGGTGGGGGATGGGTATTGAGCGCGTACTTGAGCTGTTGAAGGTGCAGGGTCGTTCGAACGGAGTTGCTCCACCGGATGCTTATGCCATCATTTCGGAAGGTACGGGACTACCAGTTGCGATGCAATGTCTGCAGGCCCTCCGAACTGCAGGAGTCAGCATTCAAATGCACGCCAGTACGCCCGAGGGCATGGGTAGCATGAAGTCCCAATTCAAGCGCGCAGATGCTTCCGGTGCACGCTATGCAATCATTTTTGGTTCTGATGAAGTAGCCCAGGGCTATGTCACGATAAAGTCGTTGCGCGATGGTACTGGCGAACAGTTTACGCGGCCGCTGAGTCAACCGATGCAATGGGCCAAAAGCCTACAATCCCCCGCTTAACTGATAACTCACATGGCAAATCATTTAGACCTCGAAGAACAAGAACAGCTTGATGAACTCAAGCATTTCTGGAAACAGTATGGCAACTTGATCACTTGGGCGTTGATCGTTGTCCTGGGTGTCGTAGCAGCCTGGAATGGTTACCAGCTGTGGCAGCGAAATCAATCGGTGCAAGCGGCCGCCATGTACGATGAAGTGGAAAAAGTGGTCAAAGGGGGCGATCCAGCCAAAGCTGATCGAGCCTTTTGGGACATGAAGGACCGATTCGCTTCTGCACTATATACGCAGCAAGCTGGGTTGCTGGTAGCGAAGATGTCGCAAGAAGCCGGAAAGACCGACGCATCAAAGGCAATCCTGAATTGGCTTGTCGAGCATGCGGGCGATAAGGGCTACGCGTCAGTGGCCAGGTTGCGCTTGTCGGCACTGTTGATTGAAGCCAATTCGTATGACGAAGCACTCAAACTTCTGACCACAGGAGTCTCCCCTGAATTCTTGGCGCTAGCAGATGACCGAAAAGGAGATATTTACTATCTTCAAGGCAAAAAGGACGAAGCAAAGACCGAATACCTAAAGGCCTTTAGGGCGTTCGAGGAGCAGACTGAATACCGTCGCATGGTTGGCGTGAAATTGGGTTCGCTGGGCGTCGATCCATTGCTCGTTGACAAACCGAAGGCGGTAGCCGAAGGAACAAAGTGACCTATATGCAGCTCATTCACAAATTGTCCTTACATCTGGTATTGGCAGCAGGTGCATTGCTA
>ERZ795044.4199-NODE-4199-length-11884-cov-11.714177_pt1 | contig 11884 bp, 7 predicted proteins | sample MGYA00375128_ERZ795044 | MGnify/ENA primary metagenome ERZ795044 (study PRJEB30173, sample SAMN05720213) | anaerobic digester metagenome | isolation source: active sludge of municipal wastewater-treating anaerobic digesters | place: USA | collected 2014-12-22 ... | reverse complement strand
CCCTCGTCGGCCGCTTTGGGACGGACGATCAGGTCGTGCAGGCGCTTGCTCTGGGACTTGACCAGGTAGTCGGCCTCGGCGAACTGCTGCTCGACCAATTCGCTCACATGGGTGTCCAGGTTGGCGGGTGAAAGACTCAGGTGCGCCTCGCTCTCGCTGCCGTCGCGTACCACGGTGGCGCCGGCCTTGCGGGCAATGCCCAGCATGGTGGTGTTTTCCGTCAGAGCGTGAATGAAGATCATCGTCACGCCCTGGTTGCGCGCATGCATCACCGCACGGTCGAACAGCCGCGCGCCATAGCCGCGCCCCCGTGCGTGCGGCAGCACCGACACACCGAACTCGGCGCAGGAGGCGCGTCGCGGGTCCACCGCATAGGCCAGATGCGCCATGGCGATCAGTTCGAGCTTGCGGTTGTAAATGCCAAAGATGTCATCGCGGTCAAAGTCGAGCCCGCTGACATAACGGCGGATGTGCTCGTCAGTGGCCGCGTAACCGAAGCGCAGGTAACGGTCTTGCGGCTCCAGGTGCAACAGGTGGCGGGCCACACGTTCCCGCTCGGACGGGCCGATCGCGCGGATGGGAACCAGTGAGAGCGCATGGTGATGCGCTGCAGGCGTCGGCTCTGCATGCGGTGTGGTGTCCGGAGCGCTCGGGTGACGAAACAGTTCACGACCGGCTTCGAGGGACGCTTTCAGGAGGTCTATGGGTTGAACCATGGTGTCAATATAAGGGTTTTCCCTAGTTCATGCACTCCAAAACCATGCGGGCCAGCGCACAGACGGTACCTCTGAAACCATTTTTCATAAGAAATCGACCATCGTCCAGCACGAAATCGTGCTTTTTTGCTATCTTTTCAGGACTGATTCGATCTGGCGAAGCCCGTTCTGGCACGCCGCATTGTGGTTTTCATGCCGCAGATCCAGAGTGCCGCACCGCAGCGCGGCTCAGCCCAAGGGCACGGCCGTGGTCGATTTGACCCGCTCCATGACAAAACTGGTCCTGCAATCCTGCACGCTGGGGTGCTTGAGCAGGGTGTCCATCATGAAGCGGGAATAGGCGGCCATGTCCGCCACCACCAGGCGCAGCAGGAAATCCATTTCGCCCGTCAGCGCCGAGCATTCCACGACTTCGGGCCAGGCCTGGACGCTGGCACGAAACAGGTCCATCGGGGTTCGCTTGGCGCTCTCGGCACGCTTTTCCAGCTGCACGTTGATGTAAGCCGTCAGCCCCAGCCCCACAGCCTCGGGTTTGACCAGGGCGACGTAGCGGTCGATGACGCCCGCTGCTTCCAGCCGCTTGACGCGGCGCAACACCGCACTGGGCGAAAGCCCGACCGTGGCGGCAATTTCGTCGTAGGTGGCGCGGCCTTCCGACTGGAGGTTGCGAAGGATCTGCCGATCCAGCTTGTCAAGTGCTTCCATTTGACGAATTTTGCACTTTACGCGCGTCAAGCGCCATCACAGCGCCGCAGTTTGCAGAAAACGTGACGCTTTGCGACGCTACAGTCTGCACACACCCACAGGAGACAAACCATGAGCCTTTCGAGTACACCCCCCACTCCTGCCGCCACCCCATGGGACAACCCGATGGGCACCGACGGTTTCGAATTCATCGAATACGCCGCACCCGATCCCCAGGCGATGGGCGAACTGTTCGAGCGCATGGGCTTCAAGGCCATCGCGAAGCACCGCCACAAGGCGGTGACGCTGTACCGCCAGGGCGGCATCAACTTCATCCTCAACGCCGAACCCGACTCCTTTGCTCAGCGCTTCGCCCGCCTGCACGGCCCCAGCATCTGTGCCATTGCCTTCCGGGTGCAGGACGCCAAGGCAGCCTACGAGCGCGCGTTGTCCCTGGGCGCGTGGGGCTACGCGGGGCAAGCCGCGCCGGGCGAGCTGAACATCCCGGCCATCAAGGGCATCGGCGACTCGATCATCTATTTCATCGACCGCTGGCGCGGCAAGAACGGTGCCAAAGACGGCGACATCGGCAACATCGGCTTCTACGACGTCGACTTCGAACCCCTGCCGGGTGCCGAGCTGAACCCCGCTGGCTATGGCATGACGGTGATCGACCACCTGACGCACAACGTGCACCGCGGCCGCATGGGCGAGTGGGCGGGCTTTTACGAGCGACTTTTCAATTTCCGCGAGGTGCGCTACTTCGACCTTGAAGGCCAGCAGACCGGCATCAAGAGCAAGGCCATGACCAGCCCCTGCGGCAAGATCCGCATCCCGATCAACGAAGAGGGCAACGACAAGGCCGGGCAGGTCCAGGAGTATCTGGACCGCTACCACGGCGAGGGCATCCAGCACATTGCGCTGGCCAGCGACAACCTGTACGACACGGTGGACGCACTGCAGCTGGGTGGCATGACGCTGCTGACCACCAGCGACACCTACTACGAGTTGCTCGACAAGCGCATTCCCGGCCACGGCGAAGACCTGGAGGCGCTGCGCCAGCGCAACATCCTGGTGGATGGCACCCCGAGCGAGCTGCTGCTGCAGATCTTCAGCGAGAACCAGCTGGGTCCGATCTTTTTCGAGTTCATTCAGCGCAAGGGCAACGAAGGTTTCGGCGAAGGCAACTTCAAGGCTTTGTTCGAAACCATGGAGCTGGACCAGATGCGCCGTGGCGTGCTGAAAGCCTGAGGCCATCCGCGGCCCGCAGCTCGGTCACACCCAGTTCGCGAGCACGGCCTGGGTCGCAGACCAGAGCTCGTGCAGCCGCTCCAGGCGCGCCGCCGCATCCGGCGGCACACCCTGACGGGCGTCCTCTTCCAGCTGGTTGCTGGCGGACTGCAGTGCCGATGCGCCAATGTTGCCCGAGGCGCCCTTGAGCGCGTGGGCGGCCGCCGCCAGCGCGGGTGCGTCGTAGGCCGCGAGGGCGGCTTCGATGGCGGCCAGCCGCCGTGGGGCCTCAACGACGAACATGCCGATCACCTCGCGTGTCAACGAAAGGTCCTCGTCATCGAACTCCCGAAACTCCTCAAGTCGCCCGAAATCCATCAGAGGCGCTGAAGCAGGATCTGCCAGCGGCGCCAGGATGACCGCTTCCGCCCGACGGTCCGTCGTCCCCGGGGCCGGCGTGTGCGGCCCAGGCACCCATCGTTCCAGTGCCAGCGCCAGGGAAGCGACATGCAGGGGTTTGGTCAGGTAGTCCACCATGCCGGCGGCCAGACAGCGGGCCTGATCCTCGGGCAGTGCGGCCGCAGTCAGCGCGATCACCGGCGGCGCCTTGTCGCCCCAGGCGTCCAGAATCTGGCGCGTGGCATCGAGTCCATCGACATCCGGCATGTTGACGTCCATGAGGATGGCGCCGAAGGGCCGCGCCTGGGTCAACGAACGGCCAACCGCAGCAACCGCTTCACGGCCGTCGACGGCCGTCTCGAAGTCGTAGCCCAGCTTGCGCAGCATGGCCGTGGCCACCTTGAGATTCACGGCATTGTCGTCCGCCACCATGACGGTCACGTTGCGCCGCGGGTCTGCGGCAGGCCGTGAAATGGCCTCCTGCACGACATGATCCGAAGAGATGCAGCGCGCGAGGGTGAGGCAGAGCTGTGCCTGCCGGGCAGGCTTGAGCAGCCGGGCATCGAACAGGTGGGCGCTTTCGTCTCCCGACGGCATGAAGCCGGAACTGAGCAGAACCAGCGGTATGTCGCGCCACGCAGGCCCGGCGCGCAACGCGCGCGCCAGTGCCACGCCGTCCATTTCCGGCATATGCATGTCGGTGATGATCACATCGGGCAACCAGCCGGACCGCATCGCCTCTGCCGAATCCTGTACGCCGCGGCTCGCCAGCCACGTGAGTGCGTCGCCGCCCGAATCCGCACTGGCCACCTCCATGCCCCAGAGTTCCAGCTGCCGTCGAAGGATGCGCACATTCGTCGGATGATCGTCGACGATCAGCGCGCGACTGCCCCGCAGCACGCTCGCACCTGATTCCGAGACCGTTGCAGGGAGCGTCGTCGCACAGGCAGCCATGGTGAACCAGAAGGTGGAGCCCTTGCCCAATTCGCTCTCCACGCCGATGCGTCCCCCCATCAATTCGACCAGACGCAGGCAGATGGCCAGACCGAGGCCGGTTCCCCCGTACTTGCGTGTGGTCGAGGCATCGACCTGACTGAAGGCCTCGAACAAGGAGCCGACCCGGTCGGGGGGGATGCCGATACCGCTATCCTGGACGCGGAACTCGATCACGGCGCGTCCCTCGGGGTCGGGCCCTTCAAGCTGGCGGGCGTGCACCGTGACTTCACCCCGGGCGGTGAACTTGACCGCGTTGTTGACCAGATTGATGAGGATCTGCCGCAATCGGGTCACATCACCCACCACGGCCGCCGGCACGGCGCCGGGACCGGCCGCGGGCATGTCGATGATGAGTTCAAGCCCTTTTTCTCGGGCGCGTGGCGCCGCGATATCGCATGCTTCTTCCACAGCGTTGCGCAGGTCGAACGGTTCCGACTCCAGTTCGAGCTTGCCCGACTCGATCTTGGAGAAGTCCAGGATGTCGTTGATCACCGAGAGCAGCTGGTCGCTGGAGATGCGGATCGTCTGGAGGTAGTCGCGCTGCTCGGCATCCAGCGAGGTCTCGGCCAGCAAGGTACTCATGCCCACCACACCGTTGAGCGGCGTGCGGATCTCATGGCTCATGGTCGCCAGGAAGGCGGCCTTGGCCCTGGCCGCCGCCAGCGCCTCTTCGCGCGAAGCGCTCAGTTCCGCTGTGCGTTGCGCAACGCGGGCTTCCAGTGTGTTGTTGGCCTCCTGCAAGGCCAATGCATCGGATCGAACCTGCTCGCGAAAGCCCTGCAGCAGCACGGCACTGTCATGCAGCACTTGCGACAATGCGCGCACCTCGCGGATGTGGGTCCTGTGGTCGATCACCGGCACCTCCCCGCGACCGAGCTGACCGGCCGCTTCGCTCAGCCGGTTCAGCCGCTGCCCGATGCCGCGTGCGATCAACCACGCCAGCAAGGTGCCCAGCAGAACCAGCGCGCCGATCAGAGCGAGCGAAACGCTTCGCGCATGCATCAGGCCCGCGGTGAAATCACTTTCGGGAGCCGCCACCACCAGGGTCCAGCGCAGTCCCAGGCTCTCGCCGAACGGACGCTGGACCATGAGCATGGTTTCGCCCGAGGCGGTCGTGCGCAACACTGCCTGGCTGCTGGCCACCACGTCGCTGCGACGCTGCGCCTGCAGCGCCTGCAGCGCCTGCAGCGCCGAAAAACTGGCTCGGATGAGGGCGTTGCTGCTCTCGGAGGGGCTGCGCCGTTCGGTCCGCCCCCCGCCGACATCCACAAAGAGCGCGTCGCCGGCCGAACTGGCCACCAGCGCGCCGCGCTCATCGACCACAAACGCCGCCCCATGGGCACTGATGCGCTGGGTGCGCAATCGATCGGCGAGTTGCTTCAGATGCAGATCCACGCCAAACACGCCCGCGACGCCGCCATCGATGTCATACACGGGCTGTGACAGGCTGACGAACAGCTGGCGGCTCTCCATTGAAACGCGAACCGGCGAGAAGACCCGACCCTTGGCGTCGGCGGCACCTGCGTACCAGACCCGTGTTCGCGGTTCGAAGTTGTCCGTTTCGAAGGCAAGCGGCCGCCCTCGCTCCCCCGGCCGGCCCGAAAGAAAGAACTGCCGGCCGACCCCGTCGGCTTCACGGCGCGCGACCTTGACGCCTTCGGGCGTGGCCTCCATACCAAGGTAGGCGCCGAGCAAAGTGCCCAGATAGACGCTCGGCACATCCTGCGTCTGGTGAACCAGCGCAAATGCCATCGCTTCGAAGTGTGCCGGATGGCGCAGCCACTCACGGGCTTGCGCTTCCTCCGCTGGCGTCATGCGAACGGACACCAGGCCGTTCAAGATCACATGGGCCTGACGCATGTGGTCTTCGGTCGCAAGCTGGATCCGTTCTGCGACCTGGGTGAGCAATCCCTGCGCCATCTCTTCGACCGAGCTTGTGCTCGCGCGTGTCAACAACCACGCGGCCAGCAGCGCCGGCACCAGGGCCAACAGGGAAAGGCTGAACCCTAAGATCCTGCGCAACGAATACAACTGCACCGGGTTCTCTCCCGTGTCAGCGGGTCAAGGCCAGCACTTCCGCTGCTTCCAGTGATGCAGACCTGCCGGGCAACTGCAGCACGGCACGCTGCCCGATCTCCACCGCGCCGGCAACAGCGCGCAGCATGCTGAGGCTGGCCGCAATGGACCAACCCAGCCTCAAGGCCTGCTTCTGCAGCAGCATGGTGGCGGTCACCACGTCACCGACGGGCAGGAGTTGTGCCGAAGCGTCGTGAAGGGGATCCTGAAGGTGGGCCAGCGTGACCGCCCCGCTGTGCAGCGCCACATTCACCTCAAAACGTGGCAAAGCCCGCGCCGGGAAATGCTCGTCGATGTATTGGCGGATGCCACGAGCGGCATCCGCCAGGCCAAGCGCCGCACGGACCGCGCGAAGGCCGTGGCTGACCGAACGCGTATTGGCAGCGTCCACGAATACAGCCAGCAAACCTTCACCGATGAATTGCATGTGGCGTGCACCAAAAAGGTAGACCGTGTCTCCGGCGCTGCCGTAAAAGCGCTTGACCAGCTCCGCGAGTTCCTGCCCGCTGAGCCGCTCGGAGACGGCGGCGTAGTTCGGTATGTCGACAAACAACACCGTCGCCTCGACGAATCGTTCATCCGCCGCGCTGCCGTCACCGCTGGGCCACCGTTCGCTCAAGGCCTTGGCCAGCCGTCGCTCGTACAACCTGGACAGCTCTCGGGTCTGCACCTCCAATGCAGTGCGCACAGCCACATCCACGGCCATGTCCTGCACGGCCGTCTGCATGCTGCGCCTGTGGAGCTGTGCGTTGACCGCCTCACGCAGTTCGCCGGGGCGAAACGGCTTGGTGATGTAGTCGTCGGCGCCCGTGGTCATGCCGATGCGCATATGCACCCGCTCCTGCAAGGAGGTCAGAAGGATGACCGGAATCCCTGTCAGGCGCGGTTCGCGGCGTACCGCCGCGAGCATCTCGAACCCATTGAGGCCAGGCATCTGGACATCGCTGATGATCAGGTCTGGCGGATGCGCCTCCACGAGGGCTAGGCCCTTCGCGCCATCCTCCGCAGATACGACTTCATGCCCTTCCTTGCGGAGCACGGACGCGATCAGCGTACGGGTGCCCGCATCGTCTTCCATCACCACAATCAAGGCCATTTGTTTTTCCCTTCAGCCCGGCACTGCGCCCCGGGCACGCCGGTGGCATCGCGCCCGCAGCATACCCCGAGCAAAGGGCAGCGCCCTTCCCGCCTCATGATGCCCGAATGCCTTCTAGGCAGCAGCGCATGACTTCCGGGTCCAGTGCCAGCTCAACATGCGCGAGGCCAGAGGCCAACCGGTTGTCGGCGCCCGCCAGGGTCGCCGTCGATGCCGGGAAGACAACGTTGTCGCAATTGCTGTACCAGCACGTGAAACGCGTGAAGCGGTGGGCTGGTTCACCGGCCTCCAACTGTCGGACCCAGGCGCCCCGATGACGCATCTGTCGCCCGTTGGCCACGCGAACGAAACGCGCCAGCCAGGTACCGCTGTTCGGCGTGCCCAGGGTGATGACGCGAAGAATCCGCTGGTCCGCAGCCGGCCCAGCCGAACGCAACCACGCGCGAACGGCGAGTCCGCCCATGCTGTGGCAGATCACCACAGGCGGTCGACCGGTTGCGGCTGTCACCCGCGACACGGCGACGTCAACTTGGGATGCGTAGTGATCGATCGAACCGAGCACCGGCTCCAGATTGATCGCGGAAAACGCTCGCCCCTCTTTGCGCAGGATCTTGAGCCAAGGCGTCCAAATCCCACGATTGCAGAAGAACCCATGGACAAACACCACACCGGTCTGTCCCGTGACGGCGACCGGCAGGAAGTCCGGGACCGTGCGTTGGCCAAAGGGCATCCACCAGCCAAAGACCTTCAGCGCAGTCCACAACTCGCGGCTCCATGCAATGAACCAGTTCCGGACCCCGGCGCGTGGCGCCGGATCGGCCCGATTGACGACGGCCGCCAGGGCGAACTCCAGGGCCAGGACCGATGCGAGCGCCACTGGCGGGAACCAAAAGCCGGCCCAGGCAAGCCACCAAGCCTCTGCTCGAAAGTACCAGAGGCAGGCGCAGCCGACGGCAAACATGGCGAAAAGAATGCTTCGCAGCAGGTGGGCCAACATGTAACAGTCCCTTCGGTCGCAGCCACTTGAGGTTTCGTCAGTGGAACATTTCACGCGGTCCCACAGCGCGCGGAAGGACACAAGCTCTCCACGCAGGCCATGAACCTTCAACCCACGATGGAGCCTCGCAAGACGATCCAACGGATTCCGATGGCGACTCTCAGGCATTGTGCTGGGCCTGCCCCCCAATCGCCCCGCGGATAGAGTCTTTCACCTAGTTCGCAGCTTCAGGTTCGCTAGACTCATTCCCTATGGAAGCCGCCCAAATCATCCGGGATGCCGTTGCGCGCGTTTCGAATCTGAGGCGTGACTGCGCTCTGGATCCAACGCTCGCTGCCTCCGTCTACGCCGTCAAGGCCTTTCAGGCCCGTCGCTTTGCAGGCACGTATTCCGACCTGCTGGCGAGTGACACTTACCGTCATGCGGCCCGATTTTTCCTGGTGGAACTGTACAGCGACAAGGACTATTCTGACCGGGATGCGCAGTTCGGGCGCATCGCAGGTGGACTGCAGACGCTGTTTACAAAGCAGGTTGTGGCGACCGCCGTTTCGCTCGCACAGCTGCATCTTCTGACGGAAGAGCTGGACCACGCCATGGGCCTGGCCTGGCAGAAAGCGAGCATGCCTGAGAATGCATCGCCCGCTGAGCGGTACCTGGAGGCCTGGCGCAAGGTCGGTCATCAGAACGACCGTGGGCGCCAGTTGGCGACAGTGTTGACGATTGGCCGGGACCTGGCGCGATTGACCCGGTTGCCCGGGCTTCGCCTGGTGCTGCGGATGATGCGCAAGCCCGCGCATGCCGCAGGACTGGGTTCACTGCAGGAGTTCCTGGAATCCGGGTTTGACACCTTTGCGGGGATGTCCCACCAAACGCGCGGGGTGGAAACCTTCCTGTCGGTCATCGAGGAGCGGGAGGCGGAACTGATCGACCTGCTGTTCGATGGAACGCCTGTCACTTGCGTGACGAAACTGGATGCGATCTTAGGACAAGCCCGGTGATGGAGGCGCAACGGGACCGGCAGAATGGCCTGAAGGAGATTCCATGGACAAATTCTGGCTGAAAAGTTATCCCCCCGGCGTCCCACATGAAATCGACCCGGGACAGTACCGCTCCCTGACGCATCTGCTCGAGGAGTCCTTTCGCAAGAATGCCACGCGCCCGTTCTCGGTCTGCATGGACCGCTGGATGTCGTACCGCGAGCTCGACGACCTGTCTTGCGCTCTGGGTGCCTGGCTGCAAAGCCGGGGACTCGAGCCAGGGGCCCGCGTCGCGATCATGTTGCCCAATGTGCCTCAGTTTGCAGTGACCATGGCTGCCGTCCTGCGCGCCGGCTACACCTGTGTCAACGTGAATCCCCTTTACACGGGCCGTGAGCTCGAACATCAGTTGAAGGACTCTGGCGCGTCCGCGATTGTGATTCTCGAAAACTTTGCGACCACCCTCGAAGAGGTCATCGCACAGACACCGGTGAAGCACGTCGTGGTCACCGCGATGGGCGATCTGTTGGGCTTCTGGTACGGGCAATGGATCACTTTCGCGGTCCGCCACCTGGCCAAGATGGTACCCGCCTACAAGCTCCCATTGAGCGACGGACGTACGGTGACGACGTTCCGACGGGCGGTGGCCGAAGGGACCGGAATGAAATTGCAGTCCAGCACGGCCTCGCTGGATTCGGTTGCGTTCCTGCAATACACCGGCGGCACCACCGGCCTCTCCAAGGGTGCTGTGCTGACCCATCGAAATATCGTGGCCGCCATCCTTCAGGCTGAGGCCTGGTTCACCCCGGCGCTCCAGCGTGTAGGCGACGTCAGCAAGACGAACAGCATTGCCGCGCTTCCGCTGTATCACATCTTTGCACTGACCCTGTGCCTGCTGTGCATCCGCTGGGGAGCGCATATGACGCTGATACCCAATCCGAGAGACTTCACGAAGTTCATCGAAGTACTGAAACAGCGTCCGTTCCATATGCTTCCGGCTGTGAATACGCTGTTCAATGCTTTGCTGACTCACCCGCAGTTCAAATCCGTTGATTTCTCCCATCTCTGCGTATCGCAGGCGGGCGGCATGGCTGCCTCAGAAGGCACGGCCCGGCATTGGATCGATGCCACGGGCTGCCCGATGATCGAGGGATGGGGCATGAGTGAAACCTGCGCCATCGGAACGAACAATCCAGTGACCAACAAGGACTTCACGGGCTCCATCGGTCTGCCACTGCCTGGAATCGATCTTGCGATCAAGGACGAAGAGGGCCGCTCTCTGCCGCCCGGCGAGTCTGGAGAGATCTGCATCCGCGGACCCAACGTCATGACCGGCTACTACCGCCAGCCAGCGGAAACGGCAGCCGCCTTCACGTCCGATGGTTTCATGCGAACGGGCGATATCGGTGTCATGGATGCACGGGGTTACACGAAGATCATTGACCGGAAGAAGGACATGATCATCGTCAGCGGATTCAACGTCTTTCCGAACGAATTGGAAAACGTAATCTCGCTGTGTTCCGGAGTCGTCGAATGTGCCGCCGTCGGGATCCCCGATGAAAAGCAGGGCGAAGCGATCAAGGTGTTCGTCGTCAAGAACGACCCTTTGCTGACCGAAGAAGATGTCGCGAAGTACTGCCACGAACAGCTGACAGGCTACAAGCGTCCAAAATACATCGAGTTCCGGGACGAATTACCCAAATCAAACGTTGGCAAAATTCTCCGGCGCGAGTTGCGTCAGCACTGATAGCACATGCTGTGACGTAAAGTGGGCTGAACAAAAGAAAACGCCCAGTCGAATGACTGGGCGTATCTTGCTGTAAGAGCCTGACGATGACCTACTTTCACACGGGAACCCGCACTATCATCGGCGCGGAGGCGTTTCACTGTCCTGTTCGGGATGGGAAGGAGTGGGACCACCTCGCTATGGTCATCAGGCATAACTTGTTGTTGTTCTGACGAGGTCAGGACAACGAATTCATAGAGCCAATCAGCTTTTATCTTTTGACTGCGTCACTTGGCATAACAGCCTTGATCGAACGATCAAAGTTATAGGGTCAAGTCGCACGAGCAATTAGTATCGGTTAGCTTAACGCATTACTGCGCTTCCACACCCGACCTATCAACGTCCTGGTCTTGAACGACTCTTCAGGGGGCTCAAGGCCCCGGCAGATCTCATCTTGAAACGAGTTTCCCGCTTAGATGCTTTCAGCGGTTATCTCTTCCACACTTAGCTACTCGGCAATGCCACTGGCGTGACAACCGATACACCAGAGGTGTGTCCACTCCGGTCCTCTCGTACTAGGAGCAGGCTTCCTCAAATCTGCAGCGCCCACGGAAGATAGGGACCAAACTGTCTCACGACGTTTTAAACCCAGCTCACGTACCTCTTTAAATGGCGAACAGCCATACCCTTGGGACCGGCTACAGCCCCAGGATGAGATGAGCCGACATCGAGGTGCCAAACACCGCCGTCGATATGAACTCTTGGGCGGTATCAGCCTGTTATCCCCAGAGTACCTTTTATCCGTTGAGCGATGGCCCTTCCATACAGAACCACCGGATCACTATGTCCTGCTTTCGCATCTGCTCGACTTGTCAGTCTCGCAGTTAAGCACGCTTATGCCATTGCACTATCGTCACGATGTCCGACCGTAACTAGCGTACCTTCGAACTCCTCCGTTACGCTTTGGGAGGAGACCGCCCCAGTCAA
>ERZ795044.4197-NODE-4197-length-11885-cov-6.483516_pt1 | contig 11885 bp, 11 predicted proteins | sample MGYA00375128_ERZ795044 | MGnify/ENA primary metagenome ERZ795044 (study PRJEB30173, sample SAMN05720213) | anaerobic digester metagenome | isolation source: active sludge of municipal wastewater-treating anaerobic digesters | place: USA | collected 2014-12-22 ... | reverse complement strand
CGCCATTGCCGTCTGGCCGTCCTTGAAGGTGGTGAAGTCCTGCGCGCGCGCGGTCGGGATCGTGCTGTTGCGCGGGATGATGCGCTCGACCAGGCCGCCCATGGTCTCGAGGCCCAGCGACAGCGGGATCACGTCGAGCAGCAGCAGGTCCTGCGCACCGGCGTTGCCGGCCAGCGCATCCGCCTGGATCGCGGCACCGAGCGCCACCACCTCGTCGGGGTTCAGGTTCGTCAGCGGCGCCTGGCCGAAGAAGGCGCCCACGGCCGCCTGCACCATCGGCATGCGCGTCGAGCCCCCGACCATCACGACGCCGTGCACGTCGGCGATGTCGGCCCGGGCGTCGCGCAGCACCTTGCGCACCGCGGCCACCGTGCGCGCCACCAGCGGCTGCGACAGGGCGACGAACTCGTCGCGCGTCACGCGCACCGCCAGATCGCCGCCGGCCAGCGGGCAGGCCAGCGTGGCATGGTCGGCGGCGCTGAGCTTCTCTTTGGTGGCGCGCGCGGCCACGAGCACGGCGCGCTTGTCCTGCGGCGTCTCGGCCTCCAGCCCGGCCCGCTGCAGCGCCCAGGCGGCCAGCAGCGCGTCGAAGTCGTCGCCGCCGAGCGCCGAGTCGCCGCCGGTGGCGACGACCTCGAAGACCCCGGCGCTCAGGCGCAGCAGCGAGATGTCGAAGGTCCCGCCGCCGAGGTCGTAGACCGCGTACAGGCCCTCGCTGCCGTTTTCGAGTCCGTAGGCGATTGCCGCGGCCGTGGGCTCGCTGATCAGGCGCAGCACGTTCAGCCCGGCCAGTTCCGCCGCGGCCTTGGTGGCCTGGCGCTGGGCATCGTCGAAGTAGGCCGGGACGGTGATGACGGCGCCGAACAACTCGTCGTCGAAGCTGTCCTCGGCGCGCTGGCGCAGCGTCGCCAGGATCTCGGCCGAGACCTCGACTGGCGACTTGTCGCCGTCGACGGTGTGCAGCTTGAGCATGCCCGGCGCGTCGACGAAGTCGTAGGGCAGCTTGTCGCGCCCGCCGATGTCGGCCAGGCCGCGGCCCATGAAGCGCTTGGCCGAGACGATGGTGTTGCGCGGGTCGAGCGCTGCCTCGGCGAGCGCGGCGTGGCCAATCTGCCGGCGGCCTTGCGGCAGGTAGCGCACGGCCGAAGGCAGGATCACGCGGCCGGCCTCGTCGGGCAGGCATTCGGGCACGCCATGTCGCACCGCGGCCACCAGCGAGTGCGTGGTGCCGAGGTCGATGCCCACCGCGATGCGGCGCTGGTGCGGGTCGGGCGTGCCGCCGGGCTCGGAGATCTGTAGCAGGGCCATGGCCTTATTGTCCCAGCGCCTCGAGGCGTCGATCGACGTCGTGCGCAAAGCGCTCGACGAACATGAGGGCTCTGACCTGCTGCGCGGCCGCGACCGGGTCGCCCGCCTCGTCGAGCGTGCTTTCGAGCTGCGCGAGCGCGCGTCGACGATGGTCCTCGACCTCGGCCGCGATCGAGGCCACCGCCTCGGCGTCGGCCGCCTCGTCGAGCGCTTCGCGCCACGCCATCTGCTGCATCAGGAAGGCCGCCGGCATCGCCGTGTTGTCGTGCTCGGCGATCGGCACCCCGGCGAGTTCGCACAGGTAGGCGGCACGCCCGAGCGGGTCCTTCAGTCGCCGGTAGGCCTCGTTGACGCGCACCGCCCACTGCATCGCCACGCGCTGGGCCGAGGCTCCTTCGGCGGCGAATCGGTCCGGATGCACCTCGGCCTGCAGCGCACGCCAGCGCGCGTCGAGCGCGGCACGGTCCTGTGCGAACCGGCGCGGCACGCCGAAGAGTTCGAAGTCGTCCGAGGTCAGCTTCATGGTCAAAAAAAGGGGCGCGGCCATGCCGCGCCCGGTCGGGATCGGGCCGCCGCTAGACGCGGAACGATTCGCCGCAGCCGCAGCGGTCTTTCTCGCGCGGGTTGTGGAACTTGAAGCCCTCGTTCAGGCCTTCGCGCACGAAGTCGAGTTCGGTGCCGTCGATGTAGGGCAGGCTCTTCGGGTCGACGAGCACCTTCACGCCGTGCTCCTCGAACACATGGTCTTCGGGCGACAGGTCGTCGGCGTATTCGAGCTTGTACGCCAGCCCCGAGCAGCCGGTGGTCTTGACGCCCAGGCGCACGCCGACGCCCTTGCCGCGCTTGGCCAGGTAGCGGCTGACATGGCGCGCCGCCGCTTCGGTCAGGGTAACGGCCATCGGGTCAGTTCGCCTTCGCTTCGGCACCGAGGCCGGCCTTCGCGCGGTAGTCGTTGACGGCGGCCTTGATCGCATCCTCGGCCAGGATCGAGCAATGGATCTTCACCGGCGGCAGCGCCAGTTCCTCGGCGATGTGCGTGTTCTTGATCGTCAGCGCCTCGTCGAGCGACTTGCCCTTGACCCACTCGGTGACGAGCGAGCTCGACGCGATCGCCGAACCGCAGCCGTAGGTCTTGAACTTCGCGTCCTCGATCAGGCCGGTGGCCGGGTTGACCTTGATCTGCAGCTTCATCACGTCGCCGCAGGCCGGTGCGCCGACCATGCCGGTGCCCACCGACTCATCGCCCTTGTCGAACGAGCCCACGTTGCGCGGATGCTCGTAATGCTCGACGACCTTTTCGCTGTATGCCATGGTGTTGCTCCAAAAAACTGTCGGTCCGTCAGTGCGCGGTCCACTGGATCGCGCTGATGTCGACGCCGTCCTGGTACATCTCCCACAACGGGGACAGTTCGCGGAGTTTCGCGACGCGGTCTTTCAGCGTGCTGACCACGTAATCGATGTCCTCGGTGGTGGTGAACCGGCCGATCGTCATGCGCAGGCTCGAGTGCGCGAGTTCGTCGCTGCGGCCCAGGGCGCGCAGCACATAGCTGGGTTCCAGGCTCGCCGACGTGCAGGCCGAGCCCGACGACACCGCGATGCCCTTGATGCCCATGATCAGCGACTCGCCCTCGACGAAGTTGAAGCTCATGTTCACGTTGTGCGGCACCCGCTGGTCGGGATGGCCGTTCAGGAAGGTTTGCTCGATGTCCGACAGGCCGTCGACCAGGCGCTTACGCAGCATGCGCACGCGTTCGTTCTCGGCGCCCATCTCCTCGCGGGCGATGCGGAAGGCTTCGCCCATGCCGACGATCTGGTGCGTCGGCAGCGTGCCCGAGCGCATGCCGCGCTCGTGGCCGCCGCCGTGCATCTGCGCCTCGATGCGCACGCGCGGCTTGCGGCGCACGTACAGCGCGCCGATGCCCTTGGGGCCGTAGGTCTTGTGCGAGGCCAGGCTCATCAGGTCGACCGGCAGCGTGGCCAGGTCCATCGCCACCTTGCCGGTGGCCTGGGCGGCATCGACGTGGAAGATGATGCCGCGCTCGCGGCACATCGCGCCGATGGCCGGGATGTCCTGGATCACGCCGATCTCGTTGTTCACGAACATCACCGAGACCAGGATGGTGTCGGGGCGCAGCGCCGCCTTGAACTTGTCGAGGTCGAGCAGGCCGTCTTCCTGCACCTCGAGGTAGGTCACCTCGAAGCCCTGGCGCTCGAGCTCGCGCATCGTGTCGAGCACCGCCTTGTGTTCGGTCCGGACGGTGATCAGATGCTTGCCGCGCGTCTTGTAGAAGTGCGCCGCGCCCTTCAGCGCGAGGTTGTTCGACTCGGTGGCCCCGCTGGTCCAGACGATCTCGCGCGGGTCCGCGTGGATCAACTGCGCCACCTGCTCGCGCGCCTTCTCGACCGCGGCCTCGGCCTCCCAACCCCAGGCATGGCTGCGCGAGGCGGGGTTGCCGAAGTGCTCGCGCAACCAGGGGATCATCGCGTCGACGACGCGCTGATCCACCGGCGTCGTGGCACCGTAGTCCATGTAGATCGGAAAGTGCGGGGTCATGTCCATGAGGTGTCGTTCGGGCATGGCGCGGCGCCCCTCGGGCACCGCTGGGTGGTCGTCGGAGGTCGCGGCTTACTTGCTCAAGGTCGCGCCGAGCGCGAACACCGAGTTCGGTGCCGTCACCTTGATGGGCTTGACCACCGGCTGCGACGAGATGGCGCGCTTGACCGGGTGCTCCTCGATCGACACACCCTTGGCGAGTTGCTCGTCGACCAGCTTGCGCAGCGACACCGAGTCGAGGAACTCGATCATCTTCGCGTTCAGGCTGGACCAGAGGTCGTGCGTCATGCAGCGGCCCGAATCGTCGCCCATGCAGTTTTCCTTGCCGCCGCAGCCGGTGGCGTCGATCGGCTCGTCGACGGCGACGATGATGTCGGCCACCGTGATGTCCTCGGCCTTGCGACCCAGCGAATAGCCGCCGCCCGGGCCGCGCGTGCTCTCGACGAGTTCGTGGCGGCGCAGCTTGCCGAACAGCTGTTCGAGGTAGGACAGCGAGATCTGCTGGCGCGCGCTGATGGCAGCCAGGGCCACCGGCCCGGTGTGCTCGCGCAGCGCCAGGTCGATCATGGCAGTCACCGCAAAGCGGCCTTTGGTGGTCAGTCGCATGAATTTCTCCTCAAACCGGTGTCGACACCGAGAACACTGAACAGGAACGCGACCTCGGCGGCTCGTTGCGCGGCCTGCCCGGTCAGGCAGGAAAACCCTCGGTTGTTCCCGAGCGCTTTAGTCGAGTATACCTGAAGCCGACTATTTCGGTCGAGATTGGCCGGGGAAGTTCCCCAGGTCTTGCGCGGCCAGGCGCTCGACCAGCCCGTCGCAGGCGTCCTCGATCAGGTCCAGCACCTGTTCGAAGCCCGCCGCGCCGCCCTGGTACGGGTCGGGCACCACGGGGCTGTCGAAGCGACGCGCGTGCTGTGCGAGCCGGCCGAGCTTGCGGCGGTGCTCGTCGGGGCACTGCGCCTCGAGCAGCGCGAGGTTGTCCCAGTCCATCGCCAGGATCAGGTCGAAGCGCTCGAAATCCCCGGCCTCCACCGGCCGCGCGCGCAGCGAAGACAGGTCGTAGCCCCGGCGGCGCGCGTGCTGAACCGACCGTGGATCGGGCGGCTCGCCGGCGTGCCAGGCATGGGTGCCGGCCGAATCGACCCGCACCTGCGGGCCCAGGCCCGCCTGCTCGAGCTTGTGGCGCAACACCGCCTCGGCGGTCGGCGAACGGCAGATGTTGCCCATGCAGACCATGAGCACGGAACGGGTCGGTGCAGGCATCGGAGGCGCTCGGAACGGGAAGGACATTGAGGTGGGGCCTGTGAGCGGCTCTCACAAGGACCGGCGACGCGTCGAGATCGCTTGCAGGCCCGACGGCGCCATGGGGGTTTCGGGCCGGTGTCAGCGACGGCCAGCCAGCGCCGCGGTCACGGCCGAGCGATCCGGCGGGTCCGCGCCCTCGCGCTCGCAGTTCAATGCGGCCGCCGCCGCCGCGAATTCGAGCGCCGCCCGCCAGGCCGCGTCGTCGAGGGCCTGGAGGTCGGCGTCCGTCCCCACGCCGGCCTCGAGCAGCGCCACCGTCAGCGCCGCGCCGAAGGTGTCGCCGGCGCCGATCGTGTCGCGCACGGTCACCGCCGGCGCCGGGACCGGCATGGGGGGCCGCCCCCGGCGCAGCAGCGTGGCGCCCTGCCCGCCCTGCGTCACCACCGCTGCGCTGGGGCCGGGCTCGTCGCCCTGGCGCAGCCACTGCGCCGCCGCCTCGACCGGCGGCCCGCCGGGTGCCAGCGCCGCGACGTCCTCGTCGCTGAGCTTCAGCACCGTGGCCAGTCTTCGCCAGGTGTCGAAACGCTCGCGGTAGGCCGGCAGGTCGTCGATCAGGCCGAGGCGCACGTTCGGGTCGAACACGACGATCAGGCGGCCGGCGTGGGCGCGCACCAGCGCCGTGATCGCGGTGGCGCCCGGCTCGCGCAGCAGGCTGATCGAGCCGAAGTGCAGTGCGCGGCAGGTGGTGGGCAGGCGCGGCACCGGCTGCGGGGACCAGGCCGCGTCGGCGCTGCCCGTGGTGAAGAAGGCGTACCGGTTGGTGCGGTCACCGCGCTCGACGAAGGCCAGCGTCGACGGTGCGCTGCTGCGCGTCACCAGGCTCGTGTCGATGCCGTTGGCCTGCAGGTGGCCGAGCAACTGCTCGCCGAACAGGTCGGTCGACAGTTGCGTCAGGTAGGCCGTCGGAACCCCCAGGCGCGCGCAGGCCACGGCCGCGTTCAGCGGCGAGCCGCCGGCGTGTCCCTGGAAGGCCAGCGGCCGCGCCGGCGACCCGGTGAAGTCGATCAGCGCCTCGCCGACGAAGGCCACCTGCATCGTTCAGCCCGCTGCCCGCGCGTCGGCCAGGAAGTGGCGTTCGGCCTCGATCGTGGCCGGGTGATCGACAAGTTCCGCGAACAGCCGCGGCGGGATCGTGATCGCGCCCACGCCGAGGCGCAGCAGCGACAGGTAGGCCTCGCGCGAGCGGATGCTCGCCACCAGCAGGCGCATCGGCGCGCCGCTGCGCTCGACCGCCTGCTGCATCTGCGCGATCAGGCCCAGGCCGTCGATGCCGGCATCCTCCAGCCGTCCGAGGTAGGGCGCCGCGTACATCGCCCCGCAGTGTGCCGCGAAGTGCGCCTGCTCGAGCGCATAGACCGCCGTGAAGGTGACCGGCACGTCGCGCGCCGCCAGGGCCGCGCCGGCTCGCAGGCCGTCGCGCGTGGCCGGGATCTTGACGACGACCTGCCCGGGGTCGAATCCGCGCAGCAGCCGTTCGGCATCTTCGAGCATGTCGTCGCAGGCCTCGGCGTGGACCTGCGCCTGGACCTGCCGGGCGCCGAGCGCGAGCAGGCGCTCGAACAGCGCCGGCAGCGCGGCGCGCGTGACGCCGGCACGGCGCAGCAGCGTCGGGTTGGTCGTCACGCCGTGCACGATCGGATGCGGCAGGCAGCCGCCGAGTTCGCCGAGGTCGGCGCTGTCGAGGTAGAGGTGGAAGCGGTTCATCGGGCAGGCGGGGCGGAAGGTGGACGCGGGGCGCCGGTGACGCCCATCCCGTCATCCTAGAGGCGACGCGCCCGCGGCGCACCATGCCCCTGCACCGGCCGGCGTGCGTGCCGACCCGGCTTGACACCCACGGTGGCCGCGGCTCCAATGCCGTCCCGCCCACGGGCCCGACCACGCCGGACGCGCCGCCATGCTCCTGTCCCCGCCCGCCCCCCCACGGCAGCCGCACCGGGCGCCGGCCCCTGCCGGGCGCGCCGCATGACGCCTTCCGGCCGCGTCGACGCGCACCAGCACTTCTGGCGTCCGGCCCGGGGCGACTACGGCTGGCTGACGCCGGCGCTGACCCCGCTGTACCGCGACTTCTCGCCGCCCGACCTGCTGCCGCTCCTGCAGTCCGCCGGCATCGACACGACCGTGCTGGTGCAGGCCGCGCCGACCGTGGCCGAGACCGAGTTCCTGCTGGACCTGGCCCGTGGGCAGGCGTTCATCGGAGGCGTCGTCGGCTGGGTCGAGCTGACCGCGGCCGATGCTTCGGCCACGCTCGAACGGCTGGCGCGCGAGCGCGCCTTCAAGGGCGTGCGCCCGATGCTTCAGGACCTGGCCGACCCGGGCTGGATCGCGCACGCACCGGTCGATGCCGCGGTGCGCACGCTCGTCCGACTGGGCCTGAGCTTCGACGCGCTCGTGCGCCCGGTCCACCTGCCGCACCTGCTGGCCTTCGCGCGGCGCCATCCGGCGCTGCCGATCGTGATCGACCATGCCGCCAAGCCCGACCTCGCGCACGGCGAGTACGAGACCTGGCGCACCCAGATGGCCCAGCTGGCGGCGCTGCCGCAGGTGTGCTGCAAGCTGTCCGGGCTGGTCACGGAGGCCGGCGCCGGCTGGACGACCGACGGCCTGCGCCGCCACGTCGATGCCGTGCTCGAACTCTTCGGCCCCGAGCGCGTGATCTGGGGCAGCGACTGGCCCGTCGTCACGCTGGCCGCCCGCTATGGCGACTGGGTGGCCGCCACCGACGGGCTGCTGGCGTCGCTCGGCGACCCGGAGCGTGCGGCCGTGCTCGGCGGCAACGCCCGCCGCTTCTACCGGCTCGACGCGGTCCCGGCGGAACCCGGCGGCTGAGCGACCTCGGGGGCCCGCTTCAGGCCTTGACCACCGGAAGACCCAGCGCCGCGAGCATCTCGGCCGCGGCGCGCTCGCCTTCGCGGGCGCCGCCTTCCATGAAGCCCTGGAAGTCGAACGAGCAGTGCTCGCCGGCAAAGAAGACATTGCCCTGGCGGACCCGCTCGTAGCCGGCGATCGTCTCGTACTGACCGACCTTGAAGTACGAGTACGAACATTTCATGTTCGGGTCCAGGTGCGGCAGGCCCTGCGTCGACAGGCCGTTCCAGGCCGCGCCCAGACCGGGGAAGACAGGCTCGGCCTGGCCGAGAAAGCGCAAGGCGTCCTGGCGCACGCGCGCCGAGCTCGAGGTGGCGAAGGCGACGTTCGACTTCATCGCGTCGGCGAAGCCGCCACCGGCATAGCCGACGAGGATGCCGGCCGTGCCCGGCTGGGCCCGCGAGGTCTCCCAGCTCGCCTGGTAGCCGGTGTCGGCGTAGCTCGAACCATTGCCACGTGCCGGCTTGGCGCCCAGGTCGTTCCAGACGCGGCGGTTGAACTGCAGGTGCTGCTTGCTCTGCCGGCCGGCGCCCAGGTTCTGGATCGCGTGGTCCTTGCGGGCATCGAAGCCGGCCTGGGCGTAGTCCAGCCCGCGCAGCACCGCGAAAGGCGTGGTCACCAGCACGAGGTCGGCCTGCACGATGCGCGTGCTGCCGGCCTGGTCGAAGACGAGTTCGACGACGCCGTTCGACAGGCGACGGATCGCCTCCATGCGCCAGCCCGTCCTGACGACCTCGCTGCCCAGCTGCGCCGCAATGGCCGCCGGGATCTGCTGGTTGCCGCCACGCACGTGGTACTTCTCGTCCGAGATGCCGAACATCGCGAGTTCGTTCCAGCTCGGCTGGTAGCCCAGCAGGTAGACCAGGTTCAGCGCCGACTGCTCGCGCGTGTCGCTGTTGAGCTCGATGAAGTAGGCCGTGTCGAGCAAGGCGCCCAGCGGCGAGCGGTGCCCGCCGGGCACGCGCGACTCGATCCAGTCGTACACGCTCATGCGATTGAGCGCCCGGCCCGCCGCCGTGCTCTCGAACACCGTGGTGTAGGGGCCGGCCTGACGCAGGTCCTCCTTCAAGAGCGCCTGGATGCCCTTGAAGTCGCGGTCGGCATCGGCCTTGCTGTAGTACTGGCCGAAGAAGTAGTAGGTCTCGGTCGAGCCCGCCGGCTCGGCGGCCAGCAGGTTGTCGAGCGTCAGTCCGAAGCGTTGCGCGAGGCGCTGCACGGTCGTGTGTCCGGAGTCGATGAGTTCGCCGCACCATTCGAAGACCTGGTTCTGCGCGAAGTAGCCGGTGTTCGAGTACATGCGCCCGCCCACGCGCTGCGACGCCTCGTAGACCGTGCAGGGCATGCCGTTGTCGGCCAGCTTCAACGCGGCACTCAGACCGGCGATGCCGGCGCCGACGATCGCGATGCGCGGCTGGCCCTGCGCACGGGCGGCACGGGGCAGTGCCAGACCGCCGGCGACGGCGGCCGATGCCCCCAGGAATCCGCGGCGCGACCACGCGTCGCTGCGGGCGCGCGCGCGCGCACTCGCGCCGGACTCTCGGACCGCCTCGACCGGCAGGCCGAGTTCGGCAGCGCGTGCGTGCTCACGCGCCAGGGTGACCAATGATTTCAACAGGGGGGTACGGGCCATGGGCGTCCTTGAAGGTATCTGTAGGGGGCGACGCGGCGGGCGAGTCTGCGACCGAGACGATGATGTCGCCCCCGGCATCCGCTCGATGTCGCCAACTTCGGCACTTTGGGCAGCCTTTTCGTGGGATCGCCGCGATGTCCCCGGGTTATGTTCACGTACCCGTTTGCCCGAGACGCCCGACGCGCATGCACCGCTTTCCTCACCGCCTGGCACTGGCCGCCGCCCTCGCAGGGGGCGGCGCGGGAAGCGCCGCGCTCGCGCAGGACGCCGCCGACATCGGCGAACTCGAGACCCTGCTCAACCAGCCCGTCTACGCCGCGTCGAAATTCGCCCAGGACGCCGCCGACGCACCGGCGTCGGTCACGGTGCTGACGGCCGGGGACATCGGCACCTACGGCTGGCGCACGCTGGCCGAAGTGCTCGATGGCGTGCGCGGCGTCTACCTGCGCGACGACCACTTCTACCGCTACGTCGGCGTGCGCGGCCTGTCGCGGCCCGGCAGCTTCTCGTCGCGCCTGCTGGTGCTGATCGACGGCATGCGCGTCAACGACAACATCTACGACCAGGCCGGCATCGGGCGCGAGTTCCCGCTCGACGTCGGGCTGATCGAGCGCGTCGAGTTCATCCCCGGGCCGGGCTCGGCGCTGTACGGATCGAACGCCGTGCTCGGCGTGGTCAACATCGTCACCAAGTCCGCCGCGGTGCTGCGCGGCCGGATCGTCGAGGCCGAATCGGGCTCGCACGCGGCGCGCCGGGCCACGTTCACGCTGGGCAGCGACCTCGACGACGCCAGCCTGGTGCTCGGCGCACAGGCCGACCTGCGGCCGGGCCGTGACTGGCGCTATGCGGAATACGACAGCCCGGCCACGAACGCCGGTCTGGCGCAGGACGCCGACCGCGAGACCGACCGCAAGCTGTACGCGAAGTGGAGCCAGGGCGAATGGACGCTGGCGGGCCTGCTGTCGCAGCGTCGCAAGCAGATCCCGACCGGCGCCTTCGGCACCGCGTTTCCGAGTCGCGACACGTCCGGCACCGACCGCTACGCCTTTGCCGACCTGCAATGGCAGCGCACCGCGGGCGATCAGCAGTTCAACGTGCGCGCCAACCTGGCGCAGTACGACTTCCAGGGGCGCTTCGACTACGGCGACGTCGACGGCGTGCAGCAGCTCGACCAGCGCGGCCGCTGGCTCGTGGTCGAGGCGCGCTGGCTGTACGCGGGCTGGGCCTCGCAGCGCCTGATGCTCGGCGCCGAAGTGCAGCGCAACCTCGAACAGTCGCAGCGCTCGTCGTTCGAGGGCGGGTCCGGCGGCACGCTCGCCGACATCGAGGCGCGCTCCAGCCGCTGGGGCCTGTTCGTCAACGACGAAGTCACGCTGCGGCCCGGGCTGCGCGCCGTGCTCGGCGCGCGCTTCGACCGCCAGCTCAGCGGCCGCCACACCGCGACGCCGCGCCTGGCCCTGCTCTGGGACGCCGCGCCGGGCCTGGTCGTCAAGCTGCTCGACGGGCGCGCCTACCGCGAGCCAAACGCCTACGAGTCGCAGTACGAGGACATCAGCTCGACGCTGAACCCGCAGCTGCGCAGCGAACGCCTGCGTGCCAGCGAGCTCGCCCTCGACTGGCGCGTGCGCAGCAACCTGCGGCTGGCGGCCTCGGCGTACCGCTACCACGCCCGCGACCTGATCGAGCAGGTCGTCGACGACGGCAGCGGCCTGCTCACCTACGACAACGTCGGCCGGATCACCGCCCGTGGCATCGAACTCGAAGGCGACTACGTCGCCGCCGACGGCTGGCGTGCCCGCGCGAGCTGGGCGGTGCAGAGCGCGCACGACACCCGCGACAGTGGCCGCATCGGCAATTCGCCCACCGTGCTCGGCAAGCTGCACCTGAGCGTGCCGCTGCCGGCGCTGCAGGCGCGCCTGGGAGCCGAGTGGCAGCACATGGGGTCGCGGCTGACGCTCGCCGGCAACCGGCTGCCCGCGCACGACGTCGTCAACACGACGCTGCGGGTGGCGCCGCCGGGCGCGCGCTGGTCGGTGGCGGCGAGCGTGTACAACCTTCTCGACCGCGGCTGGTCCGACCCGGGCGGGCCCGAGCACCTTCAAGACGCGCTGGCGCAGGATGGCCGGACCTGGCGGCTGCAGCTCGCGCTGCAGTTCTGACGGCGCCCGACCTAGTGTCATGAGTTAGAAGTTCGTTGAACTAATAGACGCACCGGAGATCGAT
>ERZ795044.4195-NODE-4195-length-11888-cov-4.686386_pt1 | contig 11888 bp, 6 predicted proteins | sample MGYA00375128_ERZ795044 | MGnify/ENA primary metagenome ERZ795044 (study PRJEB30173, sample SAMN05720213) | anaerobic digester metagenome | isolation source: active sludge of municipal wastewater-treating anaerobic digesters | place: USA | collected 2014-12-22 ... | reverse complement strand
GGTTTAGCGCTGAACCATTGTTGTTTGATTCATATTGAGAATAATTGCAATAAAATTGAAATAGAAAAAAATCAGATATACAATTTTGACTTATACGGAATTTATGAATCAAACAACAATGGTTCAGCGCTAAACCGCATAGTATTAAATACAATAGAGGAAACAGCAATTTATACAGATGATATCAACCCATACGGTATTTTTGTGCAGGAAGATGTGGCAGTAGTTGATAATCTGTTAATTCAGCGAAACACAATGCATGATTTGCAGACCTGCATTTATGTTCAGAATGTAAATGAAGCTGTTATAGAGGGTAACGACTTGCATTTTCTGCAGTATGATGTTATGCTATGGGCTTATGGTGTGAGGCTATTCCAATGTGAAGATCCGATAGTAAAAGGCAACTTTTCTACACATGATACATGGGTGCCTTTAGGTACACCTTTAAGATCTTTCTTGTTGGAAGACTGCCCTGTGGCTATGGTAAGCGAGAACCATGCGCAATATGTTAACGGTGGTATTGTTGTAAAAGGCAACAACAGTGATGATGCAAATTTTTGGTGTAATCAATTAGATAATGCCTGGCATGGATTTCACTTCTGGAATGTAGGTGGCACTCCAACATCAGCACCTATTGCGGGAACAGTTGAAAATGGATTGCTATCGGGTTATCCATCGGATAATTATTTTTTTCCTGAAGAAACGGATTACCAACTATGGATAAACGGGTCCGATCTTTCAGCAGTTGATTAGTTGTATATGGAAGACATGTCATTTCCTGAATATAATCTTGATATTCCCTATTGTTGGCCTGGTGCTGGTATTGTTGAGCCATACTTCAATGATTTAGGGACTGGATATGATCATTGTGTTTCTTCACCATATCGCTTGGGAGAACTAACGGATGAAGATATAGCTATACAATTTAATAGTGATTATATTGACCTTGCAGAGAATTACAGTAATGGTTTAATTGATGATGCACCACTAACATGGTTCAAATTTTATCAATTTTGGAAAAGGCTACTCAATGATTCAATTAAAGTGGATTTGTTGGATGATGTAGTTTTTGAATTATACTATGAAATTTCAACAACGAATATCCCCGAATTTTTCAAATTAACTTCTTCAGTGGCAGGAAGGGATTATACAGCAGCACTTGAAATCACCTCCGCATTAGCACCGCAGAACGAAATTGAAAATAACTGGAAGCAAGCTGTTGATATTTATATAAATAATCTTGATACTGCAGGTGAATTTATCTTAAATGCTGAAATTGAACCAGACCTGTGGAGTATAGCTAACCTGGATGCGGATTACTATGGCCCGGGGGTATCATACGCAAGAGCAATGCTCGATACCGTGTTCCCGGTAAATGAACCAGAAGTGGACATCCGGCTTACAAATCCTATTCAAAACATATTTGTAGCGCCCAATCCGGCGACTGACTACCTAATTATTTCATGTGCAGATCCGATTTGGTTTGAGAATCAAATGCAAATTATTAATTTGTATGATATAAACGGTAAACTGATGAAATCATATGATTCGCCTGATGAAGATAGTACTTTATTTGTAGGAGATTTGTCAAATGGAATTTATTTCCTGGAGGTTATACTTGAAAAAGGTAGCACGTCAATTAAATTTATTGTTCAAAAATAGGTGCTAGTGAATACGATTTATAAAATACTTTTGATAGGCGCAGCGATGATTATTTGTCGTTGCGCCTATTCCCAATCCTATGACAATAACTGGGTTTTTGGCGATAGTATAGGATTGAATTTTTCAACAGGAGAGCCGGTGTTTTTTGAAACGGGAATTAACAACCCATTTGAAGCTTGTGCAAGCATTTCTGATTCAGATGGCAACCTTTTGTTTTATACAAATGGAAATATTGTTTGGGATGGGAATCATAGTATTATGCCTAATGGAGAGGACTTGGACATCGGTTATGCCACGCCTGATCACGGCAGTACAATCACACAAGGTGTACTCATTGCACCTGCGCCACTGACTGACAGTTTATTTTATATTATTTATCTGTCAAGAATTACAATAGGCACAGGGTGTTGTCTCGGACTTAAATATTCCGTAGTCAATATGAAATTGAATGGCGGCTTGGGGGATATTTCTGAAAAAAACATGTTACTGCCTTCAGATACATTGACTGAAAAACTTCAACTTGTAAAACATGGCAATGGTAGAGATTGGTGGTTAATAGCATTAAGTAAAGTCTACAATGAAGGTGAATTGCCCAGATTCGTGAAATTTCTGATTTCACCCTCTGGAATTGAGGGACCATTTTATCAAGCCTATGCCGCAACCTATCAAGCTATTGATGGTGATAATCAAGATATGGGCTATATGAAGTTTTCACAGCAAGGTGATAAAGTTTGCATTGCAAAGGGGAAGGATGCTGATGTGTATGATTTTAACCGGTGCACCGGTGAATTTACTAACTATATTAATATTTCGAACTTAGTCCAGGAATGGGATCTAATTAATATTATATATGGTATCGAATACGCAGTTAATGGAAGATACTTATACATATCCACATATAATTATGCGGCCTCAGTTTCTCGTCCATATTTGTATCAGTTTTGTGTTTCTTGCCCTGAGCCTTTAGAAGAAACAAAAGCTACGATTTATGAACCAGACACTGGTATGTACTTGGCTGCAATGCTCTTAGCACCGAATGGTAAAATTTATATGACGTCTTATTCCGTTGATAACCCATCCGATACTCTTCTTTATGTAATCAATAATCCGGAAGCCGGAGGAATTAGTTGTAATTTTGATAGCATAAAGGTATCAACTGGTGGTATTGCATTCCCTAAAGTGAATGGCCTCCCCAACATGCCCAACTACAATTTAGGTCCATTGGAGGGTAGTGAATGTGATACACTTGTTGCTGTCAATAATTTGCCGCCGCCTAAAGGCATAAAACTCTACCCCAATCCCGCATCAGATCATATTTACCTTGATGGGTCCGAGATATATTCTTCGGGGGTTATTGACTTGCATCTGTATAATTTATTGGGTGATGAAGTATTCAAATACAACAACGTTGAACTTAATACCTCCACTTCATTACCCGAGCTCCCAAATGGCTTATATGAAGTGGTGCTCGAAACCGGAGGTCAATTGATTTATTCCGGCAAGCTGGAAATTTATAGGTGATAAAACTTATGCGGCCATCTGTGCATATATTGTAAGCCGGCCATACTACATGCGGTGTATAAATTTGTATTTTTCCACCAGTGGGCACTAACACCCGTCTTGGCTCTAGATACTAGATACTAACCCATAAATATCCTACTTTTAATGGCAATCTCAATTTACCGGTAGTTAGAACTTTGCATGAAAAATCAATAATTCACCACCGGCCGCAACATCCTCTCCATCTCCACAAAATCTTTTCCCTTCCGCTTAGCCAGATCCTCAACCTGATCTTTGCCGATTTTCCCCACACCAAAATATTTCGCATCCGGATGTGCAAAATACCATCCGCTTACACTCGCTGCCGGATACATCGCCATGCTTTCGGTTAAGGTGATACCTGTATGTTTACTAACTTCCAGTAAACTGAATAAGGTTGTTTTTTCAGTATGATCCGGACACGCAGGATAACCCGGCGCCGGACGTATGCCCTGATATTTCTCGTGAATTAAAGATTCGTTGTCCAATTGCTCATCCTCCGCATAACCCCAGAATGTTTTACGCACTTGTTGATGCATATATTCCGCACAGGCTTCTGCAAGTCGGTCGGCAAGGGCTTTTAGTAAAATGCTGTTGTAGTCATCATGCGCTGCTTCAAATGCTGCTACTTTGCTTTCAATGCCGATACCTGCAGTTACCGCAAAGGCACCAATATAATCTTGCTTGCCTGATGATGCAGGTAAAATAAAATCACTTAAACAATAATTCGCCTGCCCATCGGCTTTCTTATTTTGCTGACGAATATGATGTAAGGTAACTGCTCCTGTTTCCGTCTGCACAATGATATCATCACCTGCACTATTGCACGCAAATAATCCAATCACTGCTTTTGATTGCAACCATTTTTCATTGACAATTTGCTGCAGCATGCGCTGTGCATCATCAAATAATTTTTTAGCTTCTTCGCCAATCAATGCATCTTCAAAAATGGCCGGATATTTTCCATGGAGTTCCCACGTCGTGAAAAATGGCGTCCAGTCGATATATGGAATTAATGTATCAATCGCAATATCTAATACACGTACACCGGGTTGCTTGGGGATATACGGATAATCAGGTGCATTTGTAGGTACAAACGCATTTTTTCTCGCATCCTCCAAGGATAAGTATCCTTTAAATTGCTGGCGCGCTGCATGCTGCTGCTGCACTATGGTATATTCATCAGCAATCTCTTTTACAAAAGCAGCCTTTTCGTTCCCCAATAATTTACCTGCAATGGTAACACTGCGTGAGGCATCCGTTACATGCACAACAGGTTGTTTGTAGGCAGGTGCAATTTTTACAGCCGTATGTGCACGTGATGTTGTTGCACCGCCAATCAATAAAGGCACTTGCATATTTCTGTCCTGCATGAGTTGTGCCACATGCACCATTTCATCTAATGAAGGCGTGATTAATCCGCTCAAGCCGATGATATCTGCATTTTCTGCTGCAGCAGTCTGCAATATTTTTTCTGCCGGCACCATCACACCTAAATCAACTATATCATAATTATTACATGCTAATACAACACCCACAATATTTTTACCGATATCATGCACATCGCCTTTTACGGTTGCCAGTAGAATTTTTTTTCGCTGGGTGCTTTGATTATTTTGTTGTTTGCTTTGTTCAATATACGGCTGTATATAAGCCACCGCTTTTTTCATCACGCGGGCGCTTTTTACGACTTGCGGTAAAAACATTTTCCCGCTGCCGAATAAATCACCCACCACCTGCATGCCGGCCATCAACGGACCTTCAATAATATCGAGTGGAGTAGGGTATTGTGTCAACGCTTCTGCCATATCTGTTTCTACATGGTCGGCGATACCTTTTACCAATGCATGCTGCATGCGCTCCACCAATGGCAATGTGCGCCAGCTATCTGTCTGCACCGCTACTTTGTCTTTTTGTTTTAATTGCTCCGCGAAGACAATTAATTTTTCAGTGGCATCGGGATGTCTGTTTAATAATACATCTTCAATATGTTGAAGTAATGTCGGTTGAATATTTTCATAAATATCAATCATACCCGCATTTACAATCCCCATATCCATACCTGCCTGAATGGCATGATATAAAAAGGCACTGTGCATGGCTTCACGCACGGTGTTGTTGCCTTGAAACGCAAAAGAAATATTACTCACACCACCACTTACCAATGCACCGGGTAAATTTTCTTTTATCCATGTGGTTGCTTTAATAAAATCAACAGCATAATTATTGTGCTCTTCAATGCCTGTGCCAACAGTTAAAATATTCGGGTCGAAAATAATATCGGTAGGAGAGAAGCCCACTTCTTCCGTAAGTATTTTATATGCCCGTGCACAAATGGCAATACGATGTTCGTAGCTGGTGGCCTGGCCGGTTTCATCAAATGCCATCACAATCACTGCTGCGCCTAAACGTCTTGCCTGTTGTGCATGTTTGATGAACACTGCTTCACCTTCTTTGAGTGAAATTGAATTCACCACACCTTTTCCCTGCACACATTTTAATCCCGCTTCAATCACTTCCCATTTACTGGAATCAATCATCACCGGCACTTTCGAAATATCGGGTTCTGCTGCAATGAGATTCAGGAAGGTCCGTATCACTTCAACAGAGTCGAGCATGCCTTCATCCATATTCACATCAATCATTTGCGCACCGTTTTCTACCTGTTGACGTGCAACAACTAATGCTTCATCGTATTTCTCTTCTGTAATAAGTCGCTTAAATTGTTTGCTGCCTGTAATATTCGTGCGTTCACCAACATTCAGAAAATTGCTTTCAGGATAAATCACCAATTTTTCTAATCCCGAAAATCTCGGTAGTCTCGGCAGGGTAGGCGGCACACGCGGCGGATATTTTTTTGCTTTTTCTGCGATATAGCGAATGTGATCCGGCGTAGTGCCGCAACATCCACCAATAATATTTACCCATCCATGTTGTAAATAGATTTCTACATCACTGCCATTGCTTTCCGGTGTTTCATCATATTCACCAAAAGCATTCGGCAAGCCTGCATTCGGATACGCAGAAACAAATAAATCTGTTTCCCGCGATAATATTTCGATATGCTCCTTTAATTGTTTCGCGCCAAGTGCACAGTTTAATCCGATACTCAATAACGGCATGTGACTCACCGATATCACAAAAGCTTCCAGAGTTTGTCCGCTCAGTGTGCGACCGCTGGCATCGGTAATCGTGCCGCTGATCATCACCGGTAATTGTTTACCTGTGTCGGTGAATAAACTATCTATCGCATATAAAGCAGCTTTTGCATTCAGCGTGTCAAAAATGGTTTCCACCAGCAGAATATCTGCGCCACCATCTATTAAACCTTTTGCTGCATCATAATAAGCTGACGCCATCTCATCAAAATATACTGCCCGATAGCCGGGGTTATTGACGTCGGGCGACAGGCTCAAAGTCTTATTGGTTGGCCCGAGGGCTCCGGCGACAAATCGCGGTTTTGACGGGTTTTGGGCAGTCATAGCCGCAGCTTCCAACTTGGCAAGGACTGCACTTTCTTTGTTGAGTTCGTAGGCCAAACTGGCTAATCCGTAATCGGCCTGTGCAATAGCGGTTGCACTGAAGGTGTTCGTTTCTATGATGTCGGCACCTGCCTCCAGATATAAACGATGTATTTCTCTGATTACATCCGGACGTGTGAGTGTAAGCAAATCGTTGTTACCCTTCAAATCCTGGTTATGCCCTGCAAAACGTTCCCCTCTGAAATCGGACTCGCCCAAGGGGTACTTTTGTATCATACTCCCCATGGCGCCATCCAAAATCAGAATGCGCTCTCGTAGTAATGCCTGCAACTTTTCTTTCACCCTGCAAAAATAGGTGGCACTGAGATGAATACCACATATACATGAATATTATATAAATGGCAGTCCAACGATTACTTTATTGCATTTTTTTCAATCCAGTCTCTAAATCTAATCCCTTGGTTACAAAGTTGTTATTTGTTCAAAAAATACGTGTTTCGTGACAGGTCAAAAAAATATTTTTCAAAACCTAATATGTTGAAAATCAGTCATTTAGACAAATATATGACACAAATTTTGACAAAAGGATGCAACTTCGTGACATGCGCACCCTACTTGTTTGTAAAATCCTCTTCAATCGTTTGTAAGGTTTAAAAAATATGTAACTTTACGTCGCTTTTTCGGGGGAGGGGGTTTTATTGGAATTTTTAAGTTTCGGCACTCTTCTCCGAAGCGACTCAAATGAACAGCACACACACCACAGTTCATTTATTTAGTTAACGTATTAATTTTTAACCCTTAACAGTTTGTACTTTATGTTTAAAAAATCAATTCTGTTCGCTGCGTGCGCTGCCCTAATGGCCACGTCAGTGATGGCACAGGACGCACAGCGCACCTGTTCTACAATGGATGTTGATGCACGCTTACGTGCTGAAGATCCATTCTACGCGGCTAACCGCGAGGCTATCGAAACATTTACCCAAAACTACATCGCAACCGATGGCGAACGCGCAATCGTTACTATCCCGGTTGTTGTGCACGTGGTGTATAACGTAGCTGCTGAAAACATTTCTGATACACGCATCCTCGAACAGATTGATGTATTATCAGATGACTTCCGCCGCTTAAATAGCGACGTGGGTGAAACACCTGCTTATTTTGCTGGTATTGCTGCTGACTGCGAAATCCAGTTTTGCTTAGCTACTACCGACCCAAGTGGTAACCCAACTACGGGTATTACCCGCACAAGCACTACTAAAACTTCATTCAGCACTGCTGACGAAATGAAAGGTGCTACTTATGGTCACACTGCATGGGATCGCAACAAATACCTCAACTTATGGGTTTGCGACCTGAGCGGTGGTTTATTAGGTTATGCTCAGTTCCCTGGTGGTGCTGCTTCTACTGATGGTGTGGTTATCGACTACGCTTATTTCGGTGTTACTGGCGCTGCTGCTCCATATAACTTAGGCCGTACTGCTACTCACGAAGTGGGTCACTGGTTAAATCTTTACCACATTTGGGGTGACGATGGTACCAGTTGCGGTGGTTCTGACTTAGTTGCTGATACACCTAACCAGGCTGATGAAACGTACGGTTGCCCAGGTGGTACTATCCGTATCTCTTGTACTAACGGTCCTAATGGTGATAACTTCCAAAACTATATGGACTATACAGATGATGGTTGTATGAACATGTTTACTGCTGGTCAGAAAACACGTATGCAGGCATTATTCGCTCCAGGTGGTACTCGCGTAAGCCTTACTACTTCTAACGGTTGTTCCGGTGGCGGTGGTGGTGGTACCTGTAACGTGCCTACTGGCATGAGCACTACAGGTGTTACTGCTTCAGGTGCTACTTTCAACTGGACTGCTGTTGCCGGCGCTACCAGCTATAACGTTCGTTATAAAACAACTGCAGGTGCAACATGGACAACAACAACTTCTGCTACCGCTTCTAAAGCAGTTACAGGTTTAACAGCTGCTACTGCTTACGAATGGCAAGTACAAACCGTTTGTTCTGGTGGAACTACCAGCGCTTATACTGCTTCTACTAACTTCACTACTACCGGTGGCGGTGGCGGTGCTTGCGTAGATAACTATGAGCCAAACAATACTTCAGGTACTGCAGCAACATTGTCAACCAATGTTACCTATCAGGAACTTATTGCTTCTTCTACAGATTTAGACTGGTTCAAGTTTACAACCACATCACCAAATACTAAAATCAAGGTAACCCTCACTTCTTTACCTGCCGATTATGATGTGCGTCTGTATAACCAATCAGTTTCTCAAAAAGGTATCTCTGAAAACGGTGGTACTACAAATGAGCAAATCATCTGGAATACTACCGCTGCCGGAACCCGCTATGTGCAGGTGTATGGATATGGTGGCGTGTTCAGCACGGCTGATTGCTACGATTTATTAATCAGCGTTCAGTCTGCAAACTATCGTGAAGATGGTTCTTTCACTGTAGTAAATGAAGAATGGGATAACGCTATCACTAGTATCTATCCTAACCCTGTTACTGGTGATGCTGTTACAGTTGATTACTTCAGCGTTCAGGAAGATATGAATGTATCTGTTCAAATCGTTGACATCTTAGGTCGTGTAGTTTCTACTACAAACGCATCTGTTGTTAGCGGTGAAAACATGATCGATTTAAGTGTTGCTGACCTCCAAGCCGGTGTTTACATCGTGGTTATCAGCAATGGTAAATCATCTTATACTGAAAACTTCATTGTGGATTAATCCATAACTGAATTCAATATTTAAGCCGCTTTCGTAAGAAGGCGGCTTTTTTATTTCCGCATGTATCACTTGATTGGTAAGGGTTTGGGGGGAGATGACCGTGTATCGCCCTTGCCTTTCCGCTACCGGAAACCCCTGTTCAGGGCGCAATCGAATTTATTGCTGCATACGCACCCGAACATTCATTATTTTTACACCCGATGGAAGCCAAAAACCAGTTATTTGATCACGTCGCCCAACTGCTCGATGAAGTGAAAGCCTATGCAATAAACGACGCAGCTTCACTTGAACAGTTTCGTATACGATTTTTAGGCAGTAAAAACATACTGAAAGATGTATTCGCTGGCATCAAAGATGTGCCAAACGAACGCAAGAAAGAATTTGGCCAACAGGTTAATGCGGTTAAGCAACTCGCCGAACAGCGGTTCAGTGAATTAGAAGCGCAATTCAAACAGAAAGAAACGGATAACGGGGCGGATGTAGATGTAACTCGTCCATCACAAACCAAACCCGCAGGTGCAAGGCATCCGGTAACGCTGGTCAAGGATGAATTGATGCAGATTTTTATCCGCCTCAATTATACAGTGGTGGATGGACCGGAAATTGAAGACGACTGGCATAATTTCAGTGCATTGGGCATGCCGGAAGATCATCCGGCACGTGATATGCAGGATACATTTTATGTGAGTACCGAACCACCCGTTTTATTGCGCACCCATACTTCAAATGTGCAGATTCGTGTAATGGATGCATTGCGCAAAAGTGGAAAGCAACCACCTGTACGAATAGTGGCTCTTGGTCGCACTTATCGGAATGAAACCATATCTGCACGCGCACATTGTACTTTTAATCAGATCGAATTATTATATATCGATGAAGGCGTAACCTTTGCCGATATGAAACAAACACTATTGTACCTGGCACAGGAATTATATGGTGAGAAAACAACCATCCGCCTCCGCCCAAGTTATTTCCCTTTTACTGAGCCAAGCGCCGAAATGGATGTGAGCTGCTTTGTTTGCGGCGGAAATGGATGCGCTATCTGTAAACATAGCGGCTGGGTTGAAATTGGTGGCTGTGGTATGGTTGATCCGGTTGTACTCGAAAACTGTGGTATTGATAGCGAAAAATATACCGGCTTTGCATTCGGGTTCGGTTTGGAACGTATCGCTATATTGAAATATAAAATCAATGATATCCGTTTGTTTACAGAGAATGATCTCCGCTTTTTAAAACAATTTGAACATCTGTAACATGAGGTGGCTTTACGCATTTTGCTGTGTGTTAATCGGATTTGCTCACACCGCACAAGGACAAAATACTACCCTCCAATCCGATAGTGCCGAAGTTGTGCTCTACGGCGATACAATCAGTATTATTAATGGTGATACCATTGTTGGAAAACCAATTACTTTTCGGTCGTATAATGAACGATTTATCGACTTTATGTTTTTTGATGGCAGCTACAATATCGTGAGCTTTCATATTGCAGAAAATTCAACCAGTTTTCAGTTCATGCTGAGCAGCCTTGATTCAAGTACTTATTGCTTTGAAATAACACCCTTTGCCTTTGACCGGCTGATGCAATATATGCAGGAGTTTAATGAGGAATTACTAAAGCAACCGAATTATCCGGTCAAATGTAATTATTGTCAAACCCTGCAAGTGTTTTGGTACGATGGGGATAAGGAGCGCAGTTCTTTAAAACGCTCATACCGCATTCCGAGTGTATTTACTGAAATTCTGGAATACGCCTACGACCAAAGCACAACTAAACAACGATGTAGCATCTCACTGGATAATTTCATGTCGCTCGAAGGATTTGAAGCATATCTGCGCGGTCCTGAAAGCCAAAAATGACCGAATGCCATTTAGCTACAAAGATTCACTGAATTATGCTTCCAAATTAACGCCTCGCCGTGCCTGGAATATGGCAAAGGTGCTGGGTTCTTATTATTATAGTATGCTCACCAAACGTCCCGTGCATTGGGGTATGCCGGTGAGTATTTCTTTTGAACCAACTACCTCATGCAACCTGCGCTGTCCCGAATGCCCCAGTGGTTTGCGCTCCTTTACCCGGCCAACCGGCATGCTGCAACAGGATTTTTTTAAGGAAACTATTGATAGTATTCATAAAGACCTGAGTTATCTCATTTTTTATTTTCAGGGCGAACCGTATCTGAACCCTGAATTTCTGCCTATGGTTGCATATGCCTCAAAAAAGAAAATTTATACAGCTACCTCTACTAATGCACATTACCTCAATGATGAAATGGCGCGCAAAACAGTAGAAAGTGGTCTCGACCGGTTAATTATTTCCATTGATGGCACTACTCAGGAAGTGTATCAGCAATATCGCATTGGCGGAAAATTGGATAAAGTCCTCGAAGGTGCCCGCAATATTGTTAAATGGAAAAAAGAATTAAAATCTGCCACACCATTTGTCATTGTTCAG
>ERZ795044.4194-NODE-4194-length-11891-cov-6.222288_pt1 | contig 11891 bp, 9 predicted proteins | sample MGYA00375128_ERZ795044 | MGnify/ENA primary metagenome ERZ795044 (study PRJEB30173, sample SAMN05720213) | anaerobic digester metagenome | isolation source: active sludge of municipal wastewater-treating anaerobic digesters | place: USA | collected 2014-12-22 ... | reverse complement strand
TCTTCCGATCTCATCGTGGCCGCTTTTCCTTTATTGCCGGAGATAGGGAATCAGAGAAGCGGCATGAAAGGAAAAGCGGCCACGATGTGTTTCATGCAGGATGCGTACTCCGGTTTTATGACTGATATTAAGGGCGGCCTCGATGACCCTGCAGTTATCACTAAATGAATAATAATCCTTTCCCGTATGTGTGTTGATGAAACCAGGTTTTAAATCAGTCAGATCCGTTAAACTGCGGCTCATTTTCTTTATATAACTGTCTACGGATTCATTTTCCGGTGCGGTGAGTTGTTGCAGAATAAGGATGAAATCAGGTTTGGTTTCCCGAACAGTGGAGAGCTTTTTCAGAAAAGCTTCAGTAAAGGGAGTACTGGCTGCCGGCAACAGTACTTCTATTCCATCATAACCGCTTGACAATACCTTGTCAATAAAGTCTGCGGGTTTATCTTTTTCGGATCCCCAATAGGGGCAACAGTAGTTAATCTGCAAGGGTTCAGTTTTGGTAGATGATTGGGTTGATGGGCGAGTTGATCACTTCTCCGACTTTAGCACCCGGACACCAGGTATTCCAGTCGTTGATCTGGTTGCTGTTATCGGGTTGTTTAAGCACCATGTTCTTATCCATATATATTACTGTCATCACTTTTCTAGTCTCGTTGCTGGTATTGGCACCAGCCCGGTGAAAAACCCATCCGCTGTGAAAACTCACTTCTCCGGCATCAAAGGGTTCAATTACATGTTTGAAATCGGTCACCCGCAGTGTTTGCTGGATGGCTGCTTCGCTTTCATCACTTATTTCCAGATCGCGGCCGGCGATAATCTGGTGACTGCCGGCACTGAATTCCAGCGGTCCCATTTCCAGCGGGGTGGCTTGTAAGGGAATCCAGGCTGTTACGGTTTTATCGCTTTCCAATGGCCAGTAATACTGGTCAGCATGCCAGGGGGTAATCCCGCCTCCGCCTTCTTTGAAAAGGGCCTGGTCGTGGTAGACGCGTACCCCATCAGTCTGCATCAGGTCGGATGCGATTTTTGCCAAACGTTTGCTGAATACCAGCTCCTTTACGGTTTCGTCTTCCCGCCACAGATTAAACAACTGAAGAAATGCTTTGCCATAGGTATTTCTTTCATCCAGGGGCCTGGTTTCACTGTTCATCAGCATCACTCTCTTACTGATCGCTTCATTAAAAAATGAAAGACAGGATTCATCGAACACCTGTTTTAGTTTGATGTAACGGTTTTGCTGGTAAAAATTGATTTGCTCTGCAGTGAGCGAATAGGGCTTGTTCAGCAAGGCTGTAATAGTTGCCGGCAGGGAATGCATGTCGTAGAATTTACAACAAAAATCAGGAGCTTATGGGATAACGGCTAAGCGGATTTGGGCCAAGTATGATACTATATTGACAAAATTGTATTATTTTCAGAAAATTATAGAAATATGATATGAGAGCGAAACTGCAGAATCTACAGCAATTGCATTCGGGCAGGTCTTTTATCTGTTATGAGTTGAAAATACCCCGCTTTGAATTCTTCTGGCATTTTCATCCGGAATATGAGCTCACATATATTGTAAAGGGAAGAGGCAGGCGATTGGTGGGTGATAGCGTGGAGAATTTCAGGGAGGGCGATTTGGTATTGATTGGCCCGCAGGTGCCTCATTCCTGGGTAAGTGATGCAAAAAGAAAGGAGCAGTGCCAGGCCATCGTACTCCAGTTTCCCATATCTTTTGTGGATACCCTGTTCACGATGCCCGAGCTTGAAGGGATGGGTTCATTGTTCAGGCAATCTTCAAACGGTTTACAATTAAGGGGTCCGCAGCTTTCCATTGTATTAAAGCAGCTCAGGCTATTGTCTCAGTGCAAAAGCACCCAGGCGATCAGCGGATTTTTAGGTGTATTGGATGCCATCAGCAGCCTGAAGGCAAGACCGCTGGCATCGGTGTCTTATCATCCTTCCTCGATACAACAAACGACGCGTATCAGTAAGGTGCTGGCTTATATTCAGCAGCATTTCACTGCTGAAATCAGTTTGAGCAGGACCGCATCCGTGATTCATTTATCAGAGAGTGCTTTCTGTAAATATTTTAAAAGAACCATAGGAAAGACTTTTTCTGATTACGTGAATGAGGTTCGCATCACACATGCCATGATGTTATTACTGGAAACAGATAAGAGCATACAATCGGTGGCTTACCAGTCTGGCTTTGAGAACATCAGTTATTTCAACCGGGTTTTCCTCAGGAAAAATCGCATCACACCAGGGAAGTTCAGGTTGGGGGTCAGGGAATAGTTTGTTTAAATTGAAAATTGAAGCTTGAAAGATTTTACTGTATTCTTCAGTACAGGTACCGTTATGACTGCCAATAAGCCCAGGCCAGCAAAAAGGAGGAAGATATTTTTCGTTATGCAAATTCATCTTTATAAATAGTAGTATATTAGTTTCAGCTTCCTGTGCTAAATCAGTTTTCGCTTCCATAGATACCTAAGGAATGAAATCAGTTGGTCCCGGCTGTTTTCTGTGTAAAAGACGGGCTTGATCAGTTAGTCTTCATGTGATCAGCCGCTGAAAAAATTTCATTGTACCGCACCCGCTCCGGACAAACTAATACCCTGTGCATTCATATTGATTGGGGAAAATATTGCCCCGTCAATAATAAGTTGCCGCAAATCATCTCGAAACAGAATAAAACCAGCTTAACCAAACCACCAAAACCACCCTTATGCGCCGCTTATTGTATCTGCTTCTTTCAGCATGCCTTTTACCATCCGGTCATTTGTTTTCTCAATTGATACCCGGTCAGCAAACCACTCCGTTGCCCTATTTCGAGAGTAATACCGATGGCTATATTGTTTTAAGAGATGGCTCCAGACTGGAAGGGAATATCTCAATAAAAAATTATGAGAAGGAAGGGGGCATCAGCCTGACAGAACGTTCGGGTACTAAATTCAAAGTGGATGTACGCTCGGCAACCAGCTGGGGACTGACCATGACCACCCCGCAATGTGTATCACCACTTTCATGGTTTGAATGGAGTAACCAGAAAAGAAGAGATAATAAAGAAGCAGAAAGAGGCTTTGTGACATTAACAAACGGGGAGGTAAAAGACGGAAAAATACAAATTGAGGGGACCTCCTCTGATGAGGATATGCCGGGCGCTTCCGGTTTTTTTGCTTTGGAGAAACTGACTTTTGTTGATAAAAGCGGTGCCAAGACGGTTTATAAAAAAGAACAGATAAAAGAATACGGTAGAATATTACCCTGGGCCCTGGCCCCTTCCACTGCTTATACTTTTCTGGTGGGGGAAGTGATGGGTAAGCGCAGAACAAAGTTCCAGCCGGGTTTTGTGATCACCAATGATGGAAAGAAAATGGAAGGGAATATGCAGCTGATCGTCAAGAATACAATGAATGCAGATCCCGATAAAAGAAAAACAGTCAGCGATCTGGTGGATGAGATCCGCTTTCAACGCTCCGGTAAAGACGAAAAAATTGATATGGATGATGTATTTGCCTATGGCATCACGGGACTTACCATCAATATGCTTACCAATAACCTGGACAAAAGTTACAGCGCCGAAGAAATGAACTTTCATCCGGGATCGGTTACTACCAAAGACGGAAAGAAACTTGAAGGATATGTTGCTTATTTCCCCGACCCGGGTAATTATTATGGCGTGTATGTGGCTTCAAAATTCGATGAGCCGGTCACTATACTGAATATGAAAGAGATTGATAAAGTGGTTCAGGATATTGCACTGATTGAAGCATTTGATCCGGGAGGGGCGGCGGCTTCCGGTGTAAAAACGGGCGGAACAACAAACAGTGCCATCAATGGATATGTAGTGGGACTGGATGGTATTAAATATGAAGGTACCGTGACACTCACGGGCGATAAAGGTTTCTGGTGTGCAGGTGTGGATTTCACAGATAAGGATAACCAGGCTTCAAAATTCGGTGGAGCCAATAAACAAATTGCCTATTGTGTGATTGGCGACAATCTCTATGTGCAGCATGAATCAGTATTCATGAAGGCTGAAAAAATGGGGGCACCCCTGGCCATTTATAATAATCCTTATCCTGATAACGAATCTCAGTTATCCAAAGCCCTGCTGAGTATATCCGAGACACCCGCATTCCAAAACCTGGTTTCATCTGTATCCATGGACATGGCCCTAAGATCAGGCATGAACCTGAGTGATGCCTATAATACCGGAAAAGGCTCCGGAAAAAGGGCTGCAGAGATTCTTAAAAGTAAACTTGCCAATAAAAAAGGCGGCGACCCCTACCGCGCTAAAAAGGGGACCGATTATTTTATTATTGACACCCGCACCGGAGAAAAAGCCAAGGCCAATGATGATAACTGGGAGCTTTTACTGCAAGGCTGCAAATCGTACCACAGTATGGACAAACAACAGCAAAAGCAATTGCTGAATTCGGGCGATGAAAAAATACTGGAGTATATCAATGCGGCTTATGGAAAAAAATAAGAGTTGATCATACGGCCAACAGCAGATAAAACCAAAGCGATCTATTGCCTGCTGTTGGCCGCATATTCCTGATGGGAGACTTCCAGCGATGATGTAATACAGCAAATAAATTATTAATCCGGATAGATATTCAATTTTTTCAGTCGCGAAACGATCGCACCTTTTGTCCTCCCAAAATGAACAGCTATGGCGGATAAAGGATTATCGCTTTCGTATAGATAAATTAGTTCTTCGTCTAATTCGGCAGTCCAGGGCTTGTATGCATCTTTATTGATTTCTCTTTTCTTTTCAACTGAATATGCTTTTTCTTTAATTTCCTTTAATCCCGGTCTTTGGGTGAAAGACTTTTTGTTTGACAACAGATTGGCTCGCTTTTCAGCAACAACAAATTTCATGGGATCTTCTTCCTTTTTCATTTTGATTATCTGGATATGTGGTGATACCGGAAAATCTTTTGGAAGAAGCGTTTCAGGAATATGCAGTTGATGTTTGGCCCGGGTGATGCCGACATATAACAGGTTGATCTCTTCGTTCAGTTTTTTATAATCGATTGGTAAGTTTTCAGCTTTTGATTCATTGATGCTGCGCTCGAGTTTTGATTCGGAAATAAAATCATTCACCAGGAACACGGCATCATATTCCATCCCCTTGGCACGGTGAACAGTAGAAAAAATCATTTCGGCTTTATCTCTTTCTTCATTCCCCGTATGCAGGTTTTTTAAAGATTTAATGATGCCGGTAATTTCGTTTCCATACTCATTCACCACTTCAACCATCATGGACAACTGCGCGTCTTCTGTGGATTCAATATATTCTTCCAGATCATCCATACTATTCATGGAGCGAATGAGATTATCACGAATCATATCATGATTGCCATTGTATAAACTCAGTACATCATACAGGGAAGCCCCTTCGTCTGCATAGGTGTAAGAATTGATATTGCCTTCAAAATAGATGTGCTTTACTTTCCGGTTATCGGTAATATAATTGATTGCGTGCAGCAGCAGACCCAGATTGGTCCTTGCAATGCTGGCTTTCGAAGTTATTTTTTGACTGTTTCCTTTTCCAATAATCTGAATAGGTTGGTATGCTTCCAACCTTTCTTTCCATGCCAGAACACCCATGGCCAGACCGGCAATCGACTGCGGAAAGCGGAAACTTGTGCTAAGCTGCAAATTACTAAAAGCCGTTTTTGACAAAGAATTTACTGCATGACGCCAGCCATAGATCTGCTGGTGGACATCACCAACAATAACCTTTGTGGCATTTTGTTTTAAAAAAATGTCCAGCATGGCTGCTGATGCATCCTGACCTTCATCAAAAAGAATATAATCGTAGGGAAGTACCGGGTTGGAAAGCTGAAATTTTTTGAGATAGAAATCATGGGTAATCTCAATTTCTGCTTTATCCATTTTTGCCAGCAGCAATCTTGTCCCGTCTTCTATGTGCTTGTAAAAAAGGCGGACAAAATTTTTTGCTTTATCGTCCGTAACAGTGTCAAGGTAATTCAGGTCCTGCACTTTTGATTTATCGCTGTTACAGAAATACAGGATGAATTTACTGATATGATTTGCGATAATAAATTCAGTGTGCCTTCCTCCATCCCCTCTGAGTTGAAGCAACTCGGCAATTTCATTTATTTTATAGCCCTGTGCTTTGATTTTGTAAGCACTACCGGGTACTATATAGCGGTAAGCGAGGGAATGGGCTGTTTCAACTTTTACATTGCGCAAACCTCGTTCGGCAAATTTCCGGGAGGCCTCCAGTTTAACCGATTTATTGAAAGCCAGGTAGCAAATCTTCGATGTGGCGGGACGGGCAGCTGCATATTCAATGATAGTAGTTGTTTTGCCGGACCCGGCTACTGCATTGATGGTTGTGTTACCATGTGCATTGATGATAGCAGATTGTTCCTTTGTTAAATGATGCTGTGCAGTTATTTTAGTTTGTGCAGATTGTTTGCTCATGGTTTTATAGTGATGAAAATGGAAATTAACTATATTTTCTTCAGGGATTTAAATCCGTACAAGATCCCGGTACCTGTAACAATTGCCCCTTATGGGCCTGTATTTTTTACTGCTAAATTTGGGAGCGGTTTGGCGGATCATTGTGTGAGTGAGGGAAAACCACCAGCTGCTGCAAGCGGCGAAATTCATTTAAACAACTGATACACCACCCAGCTCATCACCCATGCCAGTCCTGTCATATAAATCAATTGGATGATGGGCCATTTCCAGCTGCGGGTTTCGCGCTTCACCACAGCCAGGGTACTCATGCACTGCATGGCAAATACATAGAAGATCATCAGGGATAAACCGGTGGCCAGGGTAAAGACAGGTGTACCATCATGCTTTTTGGCCTGTTTCATTTTTTCTTTCAATAATAAACTACCCTCATCTTCATCACCCACACTGTATAAAGTGGCCATGGTGCCCACAAAAACCTCACGGGCCGCAAAGGAAGTGATCAGGGCGATCCCAATCTTCCAGTCATAGCCCAGCGGACTGATCGCAGGTTCAATGGATTTACCCAGGATACCGGCATAAGATCCTTCGAGTTTGGCGGTCTGGTACTCTTTGTGAAGCACAGACTGATTGGCTCCCGGAACCGCCTTCAAGGTTTCATACTTACTGCTGATGTTTTGCATGGTATTACCCGGGCCGAATGAACTGAGACCCCATAATAACAGACTAATGATCATGATGATCTTGCCCGCATCAAATACGAAGATCCGGGCCTTGCTGAACATGGTAGTAACCATATTGCTCCAGCGGGGAGAACGATAAGCCGGAAGCTCTAAAATGAAAAAACTCTTCTCCTGTATTTTAATAAACCATTTGGCCACATAGGAAACAATCAGGGCCATTACCAGCCCCAGCAGGTACAAGCCCATCATCACCAAACCCTGTACACCCAAAAAACCAAAGAGATAAGTTTGCGGAATCACCAACCCGATCAAAATGGTATAAACGGGCAAGCGTGCCGAACAACTCATCAGCGGCGTGATCAGGATCGTGAGTAATCTCTCTTTTCTGTTCTCAATATTCCGGGCACTCATGATGGCTGGCACCGCACAGGCAAATCCACTGATCATGGGCATCACACTTTTTCCATTTAAACCCACGGTTCGCATGAGCCGGTCACTCAAAAAACTGATCCTGGCCATATAACCTGAGTCTTCCAGCACCGTGATCAATCCAAAGAGGATCATGATCTGAGGGACAAAGACAAATATTCCACTCAGTCCGGCAATTACTCCATTGAGCAATAAATCCGTCCAGCGATTATCCGGCAAACTGGAGGAAAGCGCCTGGTTGAGTTTGGCGAAACCCAAATCGATCCAGTCCATAGGATACTGCGCCAGCCAAAACACACTTTGAAAAAGCAGGAACAAAACCGATAATAAAATCAGGTAACCCCAGCGACGATGTAGTAAAAGATTGTCCAGCTTTTCAGTAAACAGGGTTTTCTGCAGGGGGTCAGGTTCCGAAACGGCCTGCTGCATAATCTGCCGGATGCGGCTATACCGTTGCAGGATTTCTTCGGCCTGTGTCTTGGTAGGATTGAAATTGTTCTTCTTTTCAATATTTTCAATGGTATCCTGCATCACAGGAGTCAGGCCAAATGATTCATGATTGATCAGGTAGTGAATGGCCGCATAATCACTCAGCTCGGGAAAATGTGTTTTTACTTCCTGAATAGCGTTATCTGCAAAGGATCGGTTATCAATAAAATCCCGCACAGGCGCCTGGTATAATTGCTGGGAAGTGAGTTCGATGGCTTTTTTGAGCTGGGCTATGCCCTTGTTCTTTCTAGGATCAACTGCTACCACCGGTACACCCAGCTCCCGTTCCAGGGTGGGCAGGTCAATCTTGATCCCTTTTTTGCGGGCCATGTCCATCATGGTCAGCACCACCACCACAGGTACTTTCAGGTCAATGATCTGGGAACAAAAGAGCAGGTTGCGTTTCAGGTTACTGGCATCGGCCACGGCTACCACCACATCAGCCCTGATCTCTTTATCCTGGTTCAGCATCACCCGGTAACTCACCCACTCATCCAGCCGGCGGGGGTATAAACTGTAAGATCCCGGCAGGTCCACCACATCGGCGGTTAAAGTTTCGGAGAGTTTGGTATGGCCCGATTTCTTATCAACGGTCACCCCGGGAAAATTGCCCACTTTCTGGTTCAGTCCGGTTAAACAGTTAAACAGCGAACTTTTTCCGCTATTGGGGTTACCCACCAGGGCGATATGCAGTGTGTTGTTTTTCACTGAGTGAAGCCTATAACCAGCAAAAGTAAAAGCAATGACCGGAACCACCTTACGAATTGCGGTGTTTGGACGCCCTGATGCGGAAAATCATGACCAAAATATAGCAGTACAAGCCGGTAAATGAGCGGCCTCATTAATACCTTTACAGCCTTATTTTAAACCGATGCAGTACTCTTCCTCCCTTCGTTTTTTGTCGTTTCCGGCTATTGCCACGATTGTTTTTGTGATTTCGGGTTGTTCCTCCTCACAGAAAACAACCAAAACAGATACCCAGACCCTGGAAAGGTTGCGGAGCCATGTCAGTTTTCTGGCCGATGATAAACTGGAAGGACGCCGGACCGGTACAAAGGGAGAAGAACTGGCCGTGGAATATATCACTCAGCAATTCAAGTCGATCGGCCTGGAGCCCAAGGGGACGGAATATTATACGCAGAGTTTTATGGTGAACGAAGGAAAACAAATTGATTCCTTCAGCAGCTTAAGCATTAACAGTACTGCATTGGCTGTTGGCAAAGATTTTTTCCCCTTTCCTTTTTCCCCCGATATGGCCCTGGATGCTATTCCAGCCATCGCGGTACAGGAAGCCGATATGCCCTGGTTCTTTGACCTGAAAGAACCATTGGAAGAAAATAAAACCAATCCCCATTTTGATCTGGCCGGCTATATTTATAAGAATGCGCAAAAAGCTAAAGAACGTGGGGCTGCTGCCATTTTTTTATACAATACTTCAGGCATTGAAGACAAACTGGTTTTTAATCCGAAAGACAGATCCGAGAAACTGACCATACCGGTCATCTATATCAGTCGTTCTGTTGCTGAAAAATATTTCAGCGACAAAACCGCCACGCTGACCCTGAAAATGCGAATCGGTATTTCAGAAAAGACGAGAATCGGCTATAATGTCATTGGGTATATCGATAATAAAGCGGCCAATACCGTGATACTGGGTGCCCACCTGGATCACCTGGGATATGGAGAGGATGGTAATTCCCGGCATACATCGCATACACCGGCCATTCATAACGGGGCAGATGATAATGCCAGCGGAACCGCTGCACTGATTGAGCTGGCCCGGAAACTGAAAAGCACAGCGGCCAAAGGGAATAACTATCTCTTTATTGCTTTTTCAGGAGAAGAACTCGGGCTCTTTGGTTCCAAATATTTTACAGAGCATTCAACCATTGACCTGAATACCGCCAACTATATGATCAATATGGATATGGTGGGCCGTTTGAACGATAGCAGTAAGGTACTCACCATTGGCGGATACGGAACATCCCCCACCTGGTCCACTGTTATTGAGAAAGATTATTTTGGTCCCGGTGATCATTCAAATAAGAAGACAGTGCCGCTGATGACGATCAAGATTGACAGCAGTGGTACCGGTCCCAGTGATCATACTTCTTTTTACCGCAAGGATATACCGGTGCTATTTTATTTTACAGGACTGCATACGGATTATCATACTCCCGGTGATGATGCGGATAAGATTAATTATGCCGGACAGGAACTAATTGTCAGGCATATACTTTACCTGATTGAACGCCTCGACAAAACGCCCAAGCTCGCTTTTCTCAAAACAAGAGAAGCGCAAACCAGCACCAATACCCGTTTCAATGTAACCATGGGAGTGATGCCCGATTATACCTATACCGGCAACGGACTGCGTGCAGATGGCGTGAGTGAGGGCAAGCCGGCACAGAAAGCAGGACTCAAAGCAGGAGATATCGTCCTGCAGATTGGCGATTATAAGATATCTTCTATGGAATCTTATATGCAGACATTGGGCAAATTCAAAAAGGGTGATAAAGTGAAAGTGAAATACAAGCGAGGGAACGAGGAGTTGGAGACTACGGTGGAGTTTTAGGGAGAAGTCCGGAAGACCGAAAGAAGAGCTTCTTACAACAGACCTAAACCTAATCTTGTAGCACTTGTCGAAACAAGACTGATGACTGCCGACTGTCGACTGTAGACTGTTGACTGCCGACTGTTGACTAATGACTGTAGACTGCCGACTGAAGACTGCCTTCTCCGGGCTCTGCTTTAATTTAATTAACTTGCTGAAAAGGATCCATGGCGGAAAGAGGCAATAAACTGGTACTGGATAACAGGGAACTGACCGAGATGTTCTTCCTGGATACCCGTGTACTGGGAATCATGGCCCCTGTGAAGGATTACCAGTTTTGCTGGTTCATCAATACGAGCACCGGACTTGATTTTCGGCTTAATCCCGAACTGGAAATAAAACTGATCCGGAAAAAAAGGGATTATTTCTTTTCCCTGTATGAATACAACGAGCCCAATAAGTTTTTATCCCACTATATTTATAAGAATCATTTCGACGGCGAATACCTGCTTCCCGAATTCAAGCACCTGGATTTTTTATGGCTGATGAAAGGTGATGAACTAAGTGATGAAGCGTTGCAGGAAACCGTACAAACCATTCGCTCCATTCAACAGGTACAGCTGGTGGCCGAATTAACGGTTGATAAAATCAGCAATAAAGAGAACCTGGTTTTTTAGGAATCAGAACATTGCATCATTCATTTTAATTAATCCATTTTACCATGTGGCAGGAAATCAACAATGCGCTTTACCGGAAATTACAGTTTGCCGATTTCAGCGAGGCTTTTGCCTTTATGACCCGGGTGGCACTGGCGGCGGAAAAAATGGATCACCATCCCCGCTGGACCAATGTGTGGAATACAGTGGAGATCTGGCTGAATACTCATGATGCGGGAGATACCATCACTGAAAAAGACAGAAAACTCGCTGCCATCATTGATCAATTGCTGCTGCCCGCAAAGGGAAAATGATGCAAGTGCCTACCATATTAATGATTCGCCCCGCTTCTTTTGGTTATAATGCCGAAACTGCAGCGAATAATTTTTTTCAGCAGGATCCGGGGATGCCGGCAGCAGATGTACAAGAAAAGGCGCTGGAAGAATTTAATAAGATGGTGGACTTGCTAAGGGAAAACGAAATTGAAGTATTGCTGATTGAGGATAGCAGGGAACCACCCAAGCCCGATGCGATTTTTCCCAATAACTGGCTCAGCAGCACTCCGGATGGAAAGCTTTTTATTTTTCCGATGTATGCACCCAGTCGCCGCGCGGAAAAAAGAGAAGATAT
>ERZ795044.4193-NODE-4193-length-11895-cov-5.509544_pt1 | contig 11895 bp, 13 predicted proteins | sample MGYA00375128_ERZ795044 | MGnify/ENA primary metagenome ERZ795044 (study PRJEB30173, sample SAMN05720213) | anaerobic digester metagenome | isolation source: active sludge of municipal wastewater-treating anaerobic digesters | place: USA | collected 2014-12-22 ... | reverse complement strand
GACCGTGTGCTGTCGTATGTGAATGTGGCCCGAGAGCAGGGCGGCGAGGTCATCGCCGGTGGCAAGGCGCCGACGACCGATGCGCTGGCCAGGGGCTGCTACGTCGAGCCGACGATCGTGCGCGCACGCAGCGCCCATGACCGCGTCGCGCAGGAAGAAGTCTTCGGTCCGTTCGTGACCGTGTTGACCTTCAAGGACGACGACGATGCGCTGCGCATCGCCAACAGCACCGACTACGGCCTCGGCGGCGGCCTGTGGACCCGCGACCTGCAACGTGCGCACAAAGTGGCGCGTGAGCTGCATGCCGGCATGGTGTGGATCAACTCCTACAAGCGTGTGAATCCGGGTTCGCCGTTCGGCGGTGTCGGCCAGAGCGGCTATGGCCGCGAGATGGGCTTCGACGCGATGCGCGAGTACACCCAGGTCAAGAGCGTGTGGGTGAACGTCGACGCGCAGATCGCGCCCTGGTATCCGCGCTGAATGGCCATGCAGAACTTCACCTACACGGCCCATCCCACGCGCGTGGTGTTCGGGGCAGGCGCGCTGCAGCACCTGGCACGCGAGATCGAGGCCTTGGGTGCGCGGCGTGCGCTGGTGCTGAGCACACCCGAGCAGGCCGACTCGGCCCGCCGCGTGGCCCACCTGCTGGGCGAGCGCGCCGCGGGCATCTTCCCGCGCGCCGTGATGCACGTGCCCATCGAGACGGCGCGCGAGGCCCGCGCCGAAGCGTTGCGGCTCGGGGCTGATTGCGCCGTCGCGATCGGCGGTGGATCCACCACCGGTCTCGGCAAGGCCATCGCGCTCGAGTCGGGCCTGCCGATCGTGGCGGTTCCGACCACCTATGCCGGCAGCGAGATGACGCCGATCTATGGCCTGACCGAAGGCGGCGTCAAGAAGACGGGCCGCGATGCCCGGGTGCTTCCCCGCACCGTCATCTACGACCCTGAACTGAGTCTCACGCTTCCGCTCGGCATGAGCGTGACGAGCGGCCTGAACGCCATCGCGCATGCGGCCGAAGGGCTGTATGCGCACGACGGCAACCCGATCACCGCGCTGATGGCCGAAGAGGGGATCCGTGCCATGGCCGCTGCCCTGCCGAGATTGGCGAGCGACCCCCAGGACATCGGGGCGCGCGGCGATGCGCTCTACGGTGCCTGGCTGTGCGGCACCGTGCTGGGCGCCGTGGCGATGGGCCTGCACCACAAGCTCTGCCACACGCTGGGCGGCAGCTTCAACCTGCCGCACGCCGAAGTGCACACCGTGATCCTGCCGCATGCGCTGGCCTACAACGCAGAACATGCCCCCGAGGCGATGGCGCGCATCGCGCGGGCGCTCGGTGCCCGCGATGCTGCTCAAGCGGCCTTCGATCTCGCGGCCGCTCACGGCGCGCCCACGTCGCTGCAGGCCATCGGCATGCCGGAAGAAGGCCTGGACCGTGCCGCCGAACTCGCCGCGAACACACCCTACCCGAACCCTCGGCCATTGGAGCGGGTTGCGCTGCGTGCGCTCCTGCAGCGCGCGTTCGATGGCGCCCGGCCGCATCGCTGACCCTCGGAACAACCCACACGGAGACGAGACCATGAGCTTCAATCGCCGCCAACTCCTTCGAGGTGCTGCCGCCGCCGCGGCGGGCATCGCCGCCCCGGCGATCCGGGCTGCCGATACGTTGAAGATCGGCTACGTGTCGCCGCAGACCGGGCCGCTGGCGCCCTTTGGCGAGGCCGACAAATGGGTCATCGAACAGATGAAAGCCGCCTTCAAGGACGGCCTCACGGTCGGCGGAACGAAATACGCGGTCGAGATCGTGCTGAAGGACAGCCAGTCCAACCAGAACCGTGCCGGCGAGGTGGCCAACGACCTGATCCTGAAGGACAAGGTCGCGCTGATGCTCACGGCGGGCACCCCCGAGACCGCCAACCCGGTGTGCGATGCCTGCGAGCTGAACGAGGTGCCGTGCGTCAGCTCGGTGGTGCCGTGGCAGCCCTGGTTCTTCGGCCGCAAGGGGGACCCGGCGAAGGGCTTCGCCTGGACTTACCACGTGTTCTGGGGCCTCGAGGACGTGATCGCGAATTTCACCAACGGCTGGAACAGCGTGAGCACGAACAAGAAGGTCGGCGGCCTGTTCCCCAACGACGGTGACGGCAACGCCTGGGGCGACAAGGAACTCGGCTTTCCGAAGCCGCTGGCCGCGCAAGGCTACGCGCTCACCGACCCGGGCCGCTTCCAGAACGGCACGCAGGACTTCAGTGCGCAGATCGCAGCGTTCAAGAAGGACGGTGTCGAAGTCGTCACCGGCGTCGTCATCCCGCCGGATGCGAAGACCTTCCTCACCCAGGCCAGGCAGCAAGGATTCAAGCCCAAGGTCATCACGCTCGGCAAGGCGCTGCTGTTCCCGGGGGCCATCGAGGCACTGGGTGAGCTCGGCTACGGTCTCACCAGCGAGGTGTGGTGGAGCCCCTCGCACCCGTTCGCCTCGTCGCTGACCAAGCAGAGCGCGAAGGCGCTCGCAGAGGCCTACGAGGCCGGCGCGAAGAAGCAGTGGACGCAGCCGATCGGCTTTGCACACGCGCTCTTCGAGGTGGCGGCCGACGCACTGAAGCGCGCCAGATCGCTCAAGCCCGCGGACGTGCGCGATGCGGTGGCGGCCAGCAACCTGAACACCGTGATCGGACCGGTCAAGTGGGGCGGTGCCGGGCCGTTCAAGAACGTCAGCAAGACGCCGCTGGTGCTCGGCCAGTGGGTGAAGGCCCCCGCAGGATCGAAGAACAAGGTGGAACTGGTCATCGTCAACAACGCGGCGGCCAGCAGCATCCCCACCGCCGGAAAGCTCACGCTCCTTTGAACCCATCCCGGTGCCCAGGTTGGCGCACCCCTTCGCAAGCCACAGGAGAACGACATGGCATTGACACGCAGCACCATGACCGACGAGCAGCGCAAGTCGGTCGCGATCGAGTACCTGAAGGCCTTCGACAACGGCGGCGTCACGTCCACCGGCGGATCCATACTGGACCTGTTCGCGACCGACGCGCAGGTCTACTTTCCGAAGTGGGGTGTGGCCACCGGGCGGGAGCAGATCGGCAAGCTCTTCGGCGACGTCGGCGGCACGCTCAAGCTGATCCAGCACCACTTCTCCGACTTCAACTGGGTGTTTTCGGGCAGCGACATGGTCGTGTGCGAAGGCACGAGCCATGGCGAGCACCGCGACGGTCCGTGGCGGGCCGACGTCCCCGGCTGGGGCGCTGGCCGCTGGTGCGACGTTTTCGAGATCCGCGACTGGCAGATCCAGCGCTGCTTCATCTACCTCGACCCCGACTACGCCGGTCAGGACACTGCGCGCTACCCCTGGCTGGCTCGATAACGGAGAACTCCATCATGTCCAAGAAGATCGAACGCGACGCGGTCGTGGATGCCAGGCGGCGCGGCTTCATCGCCAGCGCCGGTGCCGCCTCCGCCGCCGCGCTGGCCAGCGGTACCGCGCTCGGCGCCGCGACGGCCCGTGACAGCGCCCATTTCGATGCCACCACCGATGTGGTCGTGGTCGGCGGCGGCGGGGGTGGCCTGCCGGCGGCGCTGTTCTCTCGCTGGCGTGGCAACCAGGTGATGCTGCTGGAGAAGGCCGCCACGCTCGGCGGCACCTCGTTCAAGGCCGCGTACTGGTACTGGGTACCCAACAATGCGGCGATGAAGGCCGCGGGCATGGAAGACTCGAAGGCCGACTTCCTGCGCTACGCCGCGCGCCTGACCTCGCCGCAGACCTACGACCCGACGCATCCGCGCTACGGCCTCGGCGAATGGGAACATGCCATGTGCGAGGCCATCTACGAAAGCGCCTCGCCCGCCGCGGAGCTGCTGGCCGCCAAGGGCGCGCTGCCGTATCGCCACGTGGCCGCGGTGCCCGACTACTTCGCCGAACTCGGCGGCAAGGGCAGCACCGGGCGGGTGCTGTTCCCGAAAGACGGTGCCGCCAGCATGTCCGACGGTGGACAGGTGGCGACCCGGACCCTCTCGGCCGCTGCGCGGCGCGACGGCGTGGTCATCAAGATGGAACACCCGGTGGTGGGCGTGATCCGCGATGCCAAGGGCGCCGTGATCGGCGTGGAAGCGAAGGCCGACGACGGCAAGCCGTTTCGCGTCAAGGCACGCAAAGGCGTGATCTTCGCCACCGGCGGCTTCACGCACGACCCGGAGCTGCGCAAGAACTTCCTGAGCGTGCCGGTCTATGGTGGCTGCGCGGCATTGACGAACGAAGGCGACTTCGTCCGCATCTCGTCGACACTCGGCGTGCAGTTGCGAAACATGAACCATGCCTGGATGTGCCCGGTGTCGCTCGAGAAGGCGGTAGCGCGCGACGGCTCCATGTCCGGCATGTTCTCCGTGGCCGGCGACTCGATGGTCTTCGTCGACAAGCGCGGCCAGCGGGTCGTCAGCGAGAAGTTGAACTACAACGAGCTGGCGCAGAAGTTCTTCGAATGGGACGGCTACCGTGCCGAGTACCCGAACCTGGTGCTGATCTCGATCTGGGACCAGCGTTCGCAGGACCATTCGGCGAGCAACGAATACGGCCGACTGATCGTCCCCAAGGGCGCCGACGATCGCCACGTCATCAAGGGCCAGACGCTTGAGGAGCTCGCCGCGGCCATCTCCGCGCGCTTGCAGAAGTACAGCGGCGTGATCGGCGGGATGAAACTCGCGAATGAATTCCTGCCCAACCTGAAGGCGACGCTCGCGCGCTTCAATCAGTTTGCGCGCGATGGCGTCGACGCCGACTTCCACCGCGGCGAACACGCGGTCGAGCAACTGTTCAACGGCGACGTGAAAGAGGAGCCGGGTCGAAAGAACGCCACGATGTGGCCGATCAGCGACCAGGGCCCGTACTACGCCGCCCTCGTGACCGGCGGCACGCTCGACACCAAGGGCGGACCCAAGACCAACACCGACGGCCAGGTGCTGGACGTGTCGAACAAGCCGATCCCCGGCCTGTACGGCGTCGGCAACTGCGTCGCGTCGGCGTCGGGCCCGGCCTACTGGGCCGGCGGCGCCACGCTCGGGCCGATCCTCGCTTTCGCCTACCGGGCTGCCCATTCGATCGACAAGCAACCCAGGAGGGCCTGACGATGCGATCCCTCCTCCTTGCGATGTCGATCACGGCGGTGGCCGGCACGGCGGCCGGTGCCGAAACTCCCGGCGAGAAGCTGGCCCGGTCGCAATGCCTGCAGTGCCACACACTGGGTGCGGGCGAGCCGCACGGTGCCGGGCCGAACCTGCACGGACTGATCGGCCGCGCGGCAGGCTCGGCACCCGGGTTCGTGTACTCCGAGAAATTCATGTCGGCGATGAAGGGCCGGGTGTGGGACGCGGCCCTGGTCGACCAGTGGCTGAAGGACACGCAGGCCCTTGCGCCCGGCAACGGCATGACGTACTTCCAGGACGACGCGCGCAAGCGCAAGCTGATCGTCGGCTATCTCCAGGCCTTGAAGTGACATGCAGCTGCTGCAGCTCGACAAGGTGGCCAAGTCCTACGGCGCCCTGAAGGTCACCGACGACATCTCGCTGGCGGTCCAGGCGGGACAGACGCTCGGCATCCTCGGTCCCAACGGCGCGGGCAAGACGACCTTGTTCAACCTGATCTCCGGTGATGCGCGCTGCGACGGGGGCAGCATCAGGTACGAAGGCCGGGACATCACGCAGCTGAAGCCGCACCAACGCTGCCGCGCCGGCATCGGCCGCAGCTACCAGGTGCCACAGCCCTTCGGCAACATGACGGTGTTCGAGAACCTCGTCACCGCCGCCTGCTTCGGTGGCGGGCAGTCGGAGCAGGAGGCTTGGGAGACTGCGCACGAGGTGCTGCAACAGACTGCGCTGCTTGCCCATGCCAACAAGCCCGCGGGCGGGTTGACCTTGCTCAACCGCAAGCGGCTCGAACTGGCGCGTGCGCTGGCCACGCGACCGAAGCTGCTGCTGCTCGACGAGATCGCCGGTGGCCTGACCGAGCCCGAGGCCAGGCAGCTCGTCGACGAACTGCGCCGCATCAAGGCCCAGGGCGTGACGATGATCTGGATCGAGCACGTGGTGCACGCGCTGCTGTCGATTGCCGACCGGTTGTTCGTCATCAATTTCGGGCAACGGCTTGCCGAGGGCGAGCCGCGCGCGGTGATGGCCGATGCCCAGGTGCGGCGGGTCTACATGGGCATGGAGGCCTGATGGGTGCCTTGCTCGCCACCATCGGCCTGACCGCCTTCTACGGCGACGCGCAGGCCTTGTTCGGCATCGACTTCGAACTCGGCGCCGGCGAGATGGTGGCCGTGATCGGCGCCAACGGCGCGGGCAAGAGCACCTTCATGAAAGCCGTCACCGGCCTGGTGAAGACCGCCCCGCACGGCATCCGGTTCGCGGGCGAGCCGATCGGCGGCCTGCCGCCGGGCGAGATCGTCAAGCGCGGCATCGCGCTGGTGCCCGAAGGGCGCCGTCTGTTCCCGAGCCTGAGCGTCGAAGAGAACCTGCTGATGGGGGGGTTCTCCAAGCGTGCCGGGCCGTGGACGATGGAGCGCTTGTTCAAGCTGTTCCCGATCCTGGCCCAGAAGCGTGACCAGCCTGCCACCTCGCTTTCCGGGGGGCAGCAGCAAATGGTGGCCATCGGCCGGGCGCTCATGAGCAACCCGACGCTGCTGTTGTGCGACGAATTGAGCCTCGGTCTCGCACCCATCGTCATCAAGGAGATCTACGACGCGCTTCCGGCCATCTGCGCCGAGGGCATGACGGTGGTGATCGTCGAGCAGGACGTGGCGATGGCGCAGCAGGTCTCGCAGCGCATCTACTGCTTCCAGGAGGGGCGGGTGTCGCTGCACGGCCGCTCGAGCGAGTTGACGCGCGAGCAGATCTCCCAGGCCTATTTCGGCATCGGCTCGGAGGAGGCGCCCCATGCTTGAGACCCTGATCCAGGGACTGCTGCTCGGCGGCCTGTACTGCCTTTTCGCGCTCGGCCAGTCGCTGATCTTCGGCGTGATGCGACTGACGAACACGGCGCAAGGCGACTTCATCATCCTCGGCGCCTATGCCGTGATCGCCTCACTCGGCGCGCTCGCCATCAGCCCCTGGCTGATCGCGGTGCTGCTGCTGCCGCTGGCCTTCGGTTTCGGCTACGGCCTGCAACGCCAGGTCCTCAACAGCACGCTGGGGCGCGATCCACTGCCTTCGCTGGTGGTGACCTTCGGCCTCTCGATCGTGATCCAGAACCTGCTGCTGCAGTTGTTCTCGGCCGACCCGCGATCGATCGAAACCGAGGGCTTCAATACGCAGAGCATCGCACTGCCCGGCGGCATCTCGGTCGGCACGCTGCCGCTGGTGATCCTGGTCCTCGCGGTCGCGGCGACGGCCGCGCTGCAATGGTTGTTCAATCGCACGCATGTCGGCCGCGCCTTCCGCGCCGTGTCGGACGACAAGGAAACTGCCGAACTGATGGGCCTGAACGCCCACCACGTGTACGCGCTGGCCACCGCGGTTGCGTTCGTGTTGATCGCGCTTGCCGGGGCCCTCCAGGCCATGCGCACGACGGTGGCGCCGTCCGACGGGCCGCTGTTGCTGCTGTTCGCGTTCGAGGCCGTGATCATCGGCGGCATGGGCTCGTTCTGGGGCACCCTGGTCGGTGCGTTGCTGCTGGGCGTCACGCAGCAGATCGGCTTTCGCATCGATCCGGGCTGGGGCATCTGGTTCGGCCACATCGTGTTCCTGGCCGTGCTGGTCGTCCGGCCGCAGGGCCTGTTTCCGAAGACGCGGGGTTGATGCAGATGAGTGTCCAGGTCCATCGCGGCACTTCCAACAGCCGCAACGCGCTGGTCGGCGCCGGCGTACTGCTGCTCATCGCCGCCACGCTGCCGTTCTGGGCGCCGGCGGGCAATGCCTCGTCGTGGATGCGCGAGTTCGTCGAGATCGCCTGCTACTTCACCTTCGCGATGATGTGGAACCTGCTAGCAGGCTACGGCGGAATGGTCAGCATCGGGCAGCAGGCCTTCTTCGGCTTCGGCGGCTACGTGATGCTGATGCTGGGCAACTTCGCGGGCGTGAACCCGTTTGTCGCGGTGCCGCTCGGTGCCCTCGCGGCCGGGGTGATCGCGGTGCCCGTGTCCTTCGTCGCGTTCCGCCTGCAAGGCGGGTACTTTGCCATTGGCACGTGGGTCATTGCGGAAGTGTTCCGATTGAGCTTCGGCAATGTGTCGGCCGTCGGCGGCGGTTCGGGCACCAGCCTGACCGCGCTGCGTGGCATCGACAAGGCCACGCGCGAAACCGCGACGTTCTGGATGGCGCTGGCCTGCGTGGTCGCGGCGATCGCACTGGTCTACCTGTTCCTGCGCAGCAAGCGCGGGCTCGCGCTCCTGGCGATCCGCGACAACGAGGTGGCGGCTGAATCGCAAGGCATCGATGTGCGCGGCATGAAGCTCGCCGTGTACGTCGTCGCGGCGTTCGGTGGCGGCCTGGCCGGTGCGCTGTATTTCGTCGGCAATCTGCGCATCAGCCCGGATGCGGCGTTCAGCGTCAACTGGACGGCGTTCGCGATCTTCATGGTCGTGATCGGCGGCATCGGCCGCATCGAAGGGCCGGTGGTCGGCGCGCTGATCTTCTGGGCCTTGAACAAGTTCTTCAGCGACTATGGAACCTGGTATCTGCTCGGCCTGGGACTGCTGGCAATCGTCGTCACCATGCGCTTCAAACAGGGGCTGTGGGGCTGGGTGCAAGACCGCCGTGGCTGGAGCCTGTTCCCGACCCGGCGGCAACTCGTGATGGAAGACTGACATGCGCAACATCGACCAACACAACATCACCCAGGCCGTCATCGGCCGACTGACGAATTGCGACAACCCGCGATTGAGGGAGGTGTTGACGTCGCTCGTGACGCATCTGCACGACTTCGTTCGCGAGACACGGCTCACCGAGGAAGAATGGATGCAGGGCATCGCGTTCCTCACCGACACCGGCCACATGTGCACAGGCCAGCGCCAGGAGTTCATCCTGCTTTCGGACACGCTCGGCGTCTCAATGCTCACCGTCGCGCTGAACCAGGCGCGCCCGCCCGGTGCCACCGAGGCCACGGTGTTCGGACCCTTCCACGTGGATGACGCGCCACCGGTCGAAGCCGGCGCCGACATCGCACGCGGTGCGCCGGGTGAGCCGCTCTTCGTCGATATCGAGGTTGTCGGGCTCGATGGAAAAGCGATCGCTGGTGCGTCGGTCGATGTCTGGCAGGCTGACGAAGACGGCCTCTACGACGTGCAGCGACCTGAACTGGGTGAGGAGCGCCGTGCGCGCGGCGTGTTGCGCACCGATGCGGCAGGGCGCACGCACTTCCGCACCATCGTGCCGACGGCCTACCCGGTGCCCACCGATGGCCCGGTGGGCCGCATGCTGGTGGCCAGCGGTCGCCACCCCTGGCGGCCCGCACACGTGCACTTCCTGATCCACGCCAGCGGCTTCCAGACGCTGACCACCCACATCTTTCGCGAGCCCGATCCCTACCTCGACTCCGACGTGGTGTTCGGCGTCCGCTCGTCGCTGATCGGCCAGTTCGAGCGCCACGAGCGCGGGCCGCGGGCCGACACGCCGTACTTCACGCTGAGCCAGCGCTTCGTGCTGGCGCCGCAGGCGGCGTGATGCTGTATGCCGTCTGGGCCAGCGACGCGCCAGGCACGGGAGGCGAGCGCGAGCGTGTGCGTGCAGCCCACCGCGCGCGTCTGCGTGCACCGGCGCCGCATGCCGTGCAGGTGCTGCAGGCCGGCGCCACGCTCGTCGCCGAGACCGGCGCCATGAACGGCACCCTGCTCGTCGTCGAGGCCGAAGACATCGCGGCGGTGCGCGCCTTCGTCGACGGCGACCCGTATGTTGCGGCCGGCGTCTACGCCAGCGTCGAGATCCGGCCGTGGCGTTGCGGGCTCGGGCCACTCTCCGAACTCTCGAACCGTGAGGAGCGAACACCATGATCGACAAGATCGTCGCCACCCCCGCCGATGCACTGGCCGATGTGCCCGATGGTGCGACCGTGATGATCGGCGGCTTCGGCACTGCCGGGCTGCCGAACGAGTTGACCGACGCCTTGCTCGCGCAGGGCGCGCGCGAACTCACGATCGTCAACAACAACGCCGGCAACGGCGACACCGGCCTGGCCGCGCTGCTGGCCGCCGGGCGCGTGCGCAAGATCATCTGCAGCTTCCCGCGTCAGGCCGACAGCCACCACTTCGACCGCCTCTACCGCGCCGGCCGGATCGAACTGGAACTCGTGCCCCAAGGCAATCTCGCCGAACGCATTCGTGCCGCAGGCGCGGGCATCGGTGCCTTCTTCACACCCACCGGCTACGGCACCGAACTCGCCAAGGGCAAGGAGACGCGCGAGATCGGCGGGCGTTGGTACGTGCTCGAGCACCCGATCCACGCAGACTTCGCGCTCATCAAGGCCGAGCGCGGTGACCGCTGGGGCAACCTGACGTACCGCATGACCGCACGCAACTTCGGCCCGGTGATGGCGATGGCGGCACGCATCACGGTGGCCAGCGTGCACGAGACGGTCGAGCTCGGTGTGCTCGATCCGGAGTCCGTGGTCACACCGGGCCTGTTCGTTCAACGCGTCGTGCGCGTCGAGCGAGCCCTCACGCAGGCGGGTGGTTTCAAGGCCGCGGCCTGAATCGAGGAGCAGCGATGAAGCAACCGGCATCGACCCCACCGCGGTGGACCCGCGACGAAATGGCGCGCCATGTGGCGCAGGACATCGCTGACGGCGCTGTCGTCAACCTCGGCATCGGCCTGCCCACCTTGGTGGCGAACCACCTGCCACCGGGGCGAGAGATCATGATGCACAGCGAAAACGGCGTCATCGGCATGGGCCCCGCCTGCGTGGCAGGCGAGGAAGACTACGACCTCATCAACGCTGGCAAACAACCGGTAACGCTGCTGCCCGGGGGGTGCTTCTTTCACCACGCCGACAGCTTCGCGATGATGCGCGGCGGGCACCTGGATGTCTGCGTACTCGGCGCCTTCCAGGTCAGCGTGAGCGGCGATCTGGCCAACTGGCACACCGGCGCGCCTGACGCCATCCCCGCGGTCGGCGGCGCGATGGACCTCGCCATCGGTGCGAAAGAGACCTTCGTGATGATGGAACACCTGACCAAGGGCGGAGAGAGCAAGATCGTTGCGGCCTGCACCTACCCGCTCACCGGCATCGGCTGCGTGAGCCGCATCTACACCGACCTGGCCACGATCGACATCACGCCACAGGGTCTGCGGGTGATCGACATGGTCGAGGGTCTGGACCTTGCCGAACTCGAGCGGCTGTCCGGCGTTCCGTTAAAGGCCGCCTGAGCGACGAACGTCGACCCGGAAAGTCGAAACCATGAACCCCGCCTACATCGTCGACGCCGTGCGCACCCCTTTCGGTCGCTAAGGCGGCGCGCTCAGCTCGGCGCGTGCCGACGACCTCGGCGCCTTGCCGATCCGCGCCCCGATGGCACGGCATCGTTCGCTCGACGGGTCTGCGCCCACCGACGTCATCTGCGGCTGCGCCAACCGGGCCGGCGAGGACACCTGACCTTCGCGTAGCAGTCGCCCGCCTTCATGCCTCCGCGCGCGACGTACAGGTGATTGGCGCTCGATCGTCTCGAGTCCCGAGACCGCGGCGCCGACTGGAGGCTCGCAGTGTCGGCAACCGTGGGTCAGGTGGGGCGCGGTACGTTCCTGATGCGGCGCCACTGCAACGGTCGGTGTGGTTTGCAGAGGTGGAAGCCCATCGGCCCCAAAACTGGCACCAGCTCAACCCAGAAAACAAAAAAGTCAGCAGGCGCTAACCTGCTGACCCTTGCATTTCTTGGCTCCCCGACCTGGGCTCGAACCAGGGACCTACGGATTAACAGTCCGGCG
>ERZ795044.4191-NODE-4191-length-11897-cov-6.771576_pt1 | contig 11897 bp, 9 predicted proteins | sample MGYA00375128_ERZ795044 | MGnify/ENA primary metagenome ERZ795044 (study PRJEB30173, sample SAMN05720213) | anaerobic digester metagenome | isolation source: active sludge of municipal wastewater-treating anaerobic digesters | place: USA | collected 2014-12-22 ... | reverse complement strand
GGAAATAAAGAATGATTTGGAAAACTCAAATGTTAATGTTAGACTCTCTCTTGAAGCTCTTCTCTTAAGCCTTTTATGAGGTAATTTGTGTCAAAAAAGCCTTGTTAAAGGGATATTCTCGAAGTAAAATAAAGTATAATTTGAGGTTTGCGGTAGTAAAATGGTATCCTAGTTTCTGCCCTTTTTAAAAAAATATGGACGAAAAAAATAAAAAACAAGCTGAATATGGTGCCGATCAAATACAAGTATTAGAAGGTCTTGAACCTGTTAGAAAAAGACCAGGAATGTACATCGGGTCCACAGGTCAAGAGGGTCTACACCACCTGGTAACGGAAATAGTTAATAACTCTATGGACGAAGCTATCGCAGGGTATGCTAATCACATTAAAGTCGAATTTAATAAAGATGGTTCCTGTAGCGTTTATGACAACGGAAGAGGAGTCCCCACTGATATAAAACAAGGGTATGGCGTAAGTGCTTTAGAATTAGCTTTTACAAAGCTTCATGCCGGAGGTAAGTTCGGTGCCGGTGGTTACAAGGTTTCAAGCGGTCTTCACGGGGTTGGTTCGTCTGTTGTTAATGCACTTTCGGAGTGGTTTAGAGTAATTACCAGAAGAAACGGAAAAACTGTTATCCAAGAATACGAAAAGGGAGGTAAGAAGGTAAGACCTGTAGAAGAAATAAACCTCAAGACGCCGACAAAATTGAAGGGCGCGGAGTGGAATGTGAACCTAGAATCTTGGAAATACGAAAATATGACGATAGTTCAGTTCAAACCGGATAGTGAGATTTTCGAAACCACCGACTTTGACTTTAAATTTTTAGCTAATCAGATTAAAGAGTATGCATACCTTACTGCTGGAATAAAATTCGAGGTATTGGATCATAGAAGTGATCAAAAACACGTTTATTATTTTGAAGGCGGTATAAAAGCCTATTTGGACTCCTTAAATAAGAACAAAGGTGTTTTAAATCAAAAGCCTTTTTATGTAAACAAAGAATACAACGGGGTAAATGTTGAAGTAGCAATGCAATATAACGATACTTTCAGAGAGAGCGTCATTTGTTTTGCTAATCACTTAAAAAACACTGAAGGAGGAACTCATTTAACGGGATTTAGAACTTCTTTAACAAGATGTATAAACGATTACGCTAGAAAAACAGGATTATTAAAAGATAAAGACGATAATTTATCAGGAGACGACCTAAGAGAGGGCTTAACAGCAATAATTTCAGTATCTCTGGATTCAGGGTCTTTACAGTTTGAAGGTCAAACCAAGGCAAAACTTGGTAATACTTCGGCCAGAGTAGCAGTGGAATACGTTGTAAAAGAAGGTTTAGAGCAGTTTCTTTCAGAAAATCCCAAGGATGCAAATTCGATAGTTAGTAAAAATATTCTTTCTTATAAAGCAAGAATGGCTGCAAAAGCCGCAAGAGATACAGTTATTAGAAAAACAGCTCTTGAGGGCGGTGGTATATTGCCAGGGAAACTCGCCGACTGCTCGGAAAAGGATTCGGAAAAAGCCGAGATATTCTTGGTGGAGGGAGATTCAGCAGGAGGTACAGCAAAGCAGGGAAGAAACAGAGAAATACAGGCTATTTTACCTATTTTCGGTAAAATTTTAAATACTGAAAGAGCTCGTCTGGACAAAATTGTTGATTCAGACAAGTTCAAGGACATAATTGTAGCTTTAGGTTGCGGTATAGGAGATCAGTTCGATATTTCAAAACTAAGATATAAAAAAGTTATTATTATGGCAGATGCTGATACCGACGGAATGCACATTAACTCGCTTTATTTAACCTTTTTTTACAGGCACATGACCAAATTAATTGAAAATGAGAACATTTATGTCGCATTTCCTCCGCTTTATAAAGCAATATGGGGAAAAGAAAAGAAATATTTATTTACGGACAAGGATAGAGAAGATTTCTTAAAAACTAGCGAGGGGCAAAAAGCCATTGTTCAAAGATTCAAAGGGTTGGGAGAAATGAACCCCGAAGAATTGTGGGAAACTACGATGAATCCCGAGACTAGGAGACTTAAAAAGATAACCGTAAAAGATGCGGAGGCCGCCGATGAGGTATTTACAACCTTGATGGGGGAAGAAGTTGCTCCAAGAAAAAGATTTATCACCACACATGCACACGAAGCCAATATCGATATTACCTAAAGAGGAATAAAATGAACAAAATCGGAGTTACACAAGCTATATACACTTCAGACATGGACTCTTTGGCCTGCAATATAGCCTATACGGAGCTTTTGAACTTAGAGGGGAAAAATGCAACAGCGTATGTACCCAAAGACCCCGCCCACACCGTCACTAAAGAAATAAAATCGTGGGACTTTAAATACGAAACAGAACCCTCAAAAGAAAATCTTCAGGACTTGGACTTTGTATTGGTTGACACTACAGATCCGCACACTTTTCCGAAATTCGTAAAAGAAGAAAAAATTATTGAAATATATGACCACCATGTGGGTTACGAAGACTATTGGATTAAAAAACTGGGAGGTAGGGCTAAAATTGAAACGATAGGATCATGTGCCACTTTAATTTGGGAAGAATTCAAAAAAAGAGGTTTTGGCGAAAAGATTTCCCAGACTAGTGCAAAAATGCTTTACGCAGCCATAGTTTCCAATACTTTAAACTTCAAAGCATCCATCACTTCTCACAGAGATGTAGAAGCTTTTCAAGAAATATCAATAATTGCAGATATGCCCAAAGGCTGGGTAGAGAAATATTTTATAGATCAGGAAGAATATATTTATCAAAATCCAAGACAAGCAATCCTGGATGACATTAAAATAATAGAATTCCCAAATATGGGTACAAAAATTACCATTGGTCAGATAGAACTTTGGGAAAGTAAAAAATTTGTAAATGACTACAAACCACTTATAAAAGAAGTTTTGGATAATTTTGATCACAAAAAATGGTTTTTTAACGCCCCTTGTATATCAATGGGAAAAACATACGTTCTCACTGAAAACGAGGAGATAAGAAATATTCTAGAAAATAATTTTGGTTTTATATTTAAAAACGAAATCGGAGAGTCGGATAAATTAATTGAAAGAAAAGAGTTCGTAAAGGTCTTTTTAGAGTTATAAAAGACTTCAAATTTAGTTCAAATCTGCTAATATTATTAGGTTTATGGCCAAAGAAACAAACAAAACAGAAGAAATAATCGAACCACAGGATAATCCAAATATCCTAAGGACAGAGATAACAACCGAGATGGAGAGCTCTTATCTCGACTACGCTATGAGCGTTATAGTTTCAAGAGCACTTCCTGATGTCAGAGACGGCTTAAAACCTGTACAAAGAAGAATTATCTATTCCATGCAGGATTCAGGAATTAACTTTTCAGGTAAGTTTCATAAATGCGCTAGTGTTGTAGGTAATGTTTTGGCAAAATACCACCCACACGGAGACACTTCAGCTTACGAAGCGCTCGTTAGAATGGGACAAGACTTTAGCTTGAGATACCCTCTAATAAAACCTCAAGGTAACTTCGGTAGTATAGACGGTGACCCACCAGCTGCATACAGATATACAGAGTGTAAATTAGAAAAAATATCAGAGGAGTTATATTCAGATATTGATAAAGATACTGTAAATTTTGAGATAAACGATCTTCAAAACCTGGAGCCGGTTTATCTCCCTTCAAATCTTCCTAATTTGCTTTTAAACGGTACTACAGGCATCGCTGTTGGAATGGCAACAAATATCCCCCCACATAATCTTGGGGAAATAGTAGAAGGAATAAATATATTAATCGATAAATCCGAAAATATTGGAGAGGCGCCTAAAAAAGACGACAAGGTTCAAATAGTAAAACCTGATTTTTCATCAGAGGCTAACGTTGAAGATTTAACCAAGGTAATTTTAGGCCCCGACTTTCCAACCGGAGGAATTATATATGACCAAAAAGAAATGGTTCAAATGTACGCTACCGGAAGAGGGAGAGTTGTAACAAGAGCAAAAATGGACGTAGAAGAGACAAAAAGCGGTAAAGTGAGGCTTGTTGTTACTGAAATACCTTACGCAGTTAATAAATCGACTTTAATATCAAAAATTGCTGACTTGGTAAAAGAAAAAAGGATAATCGGTATATCCGACCTAAGAGATGAATCAAATAAAGACGGAATTAGGATAATGATTGAGTTAAGAAAAGACGCTGTTGTCAACAAAATAAAGAACCAGCTCTACAAATATACTCAATTACAGAACACGTTTAACTCAAACTTCGTCGCTCTTTTAAATAACGAGCCAAAACTAATGACTTTAAAAAATATTTTGGAAGAATTTGTTAAACACAGACAACAAATTGTAATAAGAAGAACAATATATTTACTCAAAAAAGCAGAAGAAAGAGCTCATATATTAAGAGGGTTGAAGATTGCTCTCGATAATTTAGATGAGGTCATAAAGCTTATCAGAGCAAGCAAAGATGCGGATGCTGCCAAAGAAGGTTTAATGAAAAAATTCGGTTTATCCGATCTACAAGCACAAGCCATTTTAGATATGCAATTAAGAAGACTTGCAGCACTCGAAAGACAAAAAATAGAGGATGAGTTAAAAGAAATCCTTGCCACAATAGCCGATTATGAAGATTTATTAAAATCACCAAAGAGAATTATTAACACAGTAAAGGATGAATTAAATGAATTAGGTAAAAAGTACTCAGATCCGAGAAAAACAAAGGTAATAAAAGGAAAAATAGGAGAACTAAGCGACGAAGACCTGATAGTAGATGAAAAATGTATAGTTACTATTTCAGAAAATGGATACATAAAAAGACTTAAAGAAACTACTTACAAGAAGCAGGGTAGGGGCGGAAAAGGAGTAAAAGGACAGGAGCTAAGGGAAGAGGACGCTGTTGAAACTATAAAAATTTGTAACACACACGATTGGGCATTTTTCTTCACAAACACAGGTAAAGTATATAAATTAAGAATCTGGGAAATACCAGAATCATCAAGAAACGCCAAGGGTACTCCCTTGATTAACTTTTTAAGTATGAAACAAGAAGAACGAGTGGAAGCCTTCCTAACTAAAACAAGCGAGGAGTTGGAAAGCAAAAAAGGTTTCGTTTTCTTTACTACAACGCACGGGGTTGTTAAAAAAACATCTATGGAGGATTTTGCTAATATAAGAACTTCTGGAATTATCGCTATAACCTTAGACAAAGGAGACAACTTAGTTTTTGTGGACTCCACTTCAGGTCAGGACGATATACTTTTAACTACCAGTATGGGCCAATCAATAAGATTTAGTGAAAAAGAGGTTAGACAAATGGGCAGATCTGCAAAAGGTGTTACAGGGATAAAACTATCAAAAGAGAAAGACAGTGTTGTAGGTACAGTAATTATACCCAATAAGAGTAGTGACGTTGAATTACTGGTAATTTCCAAACTTGGATACGGAAAAAAGACAAAAACAGGAGAATATAAAACCCAAAAGAGAGCAGGATCGGGGATATTAACTTACAAAGTCAAAGAAAAAACAGGAGAATTGGTTGTTGCAAGGGCAATAGATAAGGGCGCCGAATATGATGCACTGATAGCTACTACATCCGGAAAGATTATTAGACTTTCGTTGAAACAAATTCCTACTCTAGGAAGAGCAACTCAAGGTGTCAGACTAATAAAACTAGGGGAAAGAGACAAAGTCGCGTCGGTTGCAATAATGGGACAAGAAGAGCAGGAAATGGTTCAGGAAGAATAATCTCAAGGTAAGCAATACTGTCAAATACAAGTAATTTTAATATCCAATGACTTTTCAAGAAATTACTCAATATGAAAGAAAACTTTACAAACAAGGCGTAAAACTAATTGCAGGAGTTGATGAAGTAGGCAGGGGGCCTCTTGCGGGACCGTTTGTTGTTTCTTCAGTTATTTTAAATTTAGAAAAAATATTCTCAAAGGATTTTCAAAGGGATGTAGAAGAAAGCTGGGGTAGAGTAGTGTCTTATAAATATTTTATGGAAAATACAGGAAAAAATGAAGAATTGAACACAGAAGTAACCACAAGAGAGACCTCAAGAAATAACGACGTTCTATTAAGGCATACTGAAAAAAAAGAAACTACCTTATATGGAAAAATAAGAGATTCAAAGAAAGTAACTCCAAAAATGAGAGAAATATTAGCAAATTTTATTAAAAAAGACGCTATTTCCTTTCAAATAGAGAGATTTGAGCCGGAGGAGATAGATAAAATTGGAATTTCCGCATTAACTCAAAAGGCTTTTTTTCAGGTTATTAAGAATATAGGTATAAAACCCCAATTTGTACTCACTGATGCTTTTGAGATTGCCAATATAACAAAAGGTAATCAGAAAAATATCATAAACGGAGACCAAAATAGCATAACAATAGCATCTGCCAGTATAGTCGCGAAGGTTTTTAGAGATAATATTATGGTAGAGTTTGCAAAAAAGTATCCAAATTACGGATTTGAAAAAAATAAAGGGTATGGAACTGAATATCATTTAAAAGCAATAGATAATTTTGGGCCGTGTGAAATCCACAGAAGAAGTTTTGAACCAATTAAGAGTAAGTTGATAAGAAAATAGAAGAGTAGGGTCTACCCAAGAGATGAGACTGATTCGTCAACCTCGTTACCTTCACCGGCAATAATAATGTCTTTATGGTATCTCTTGTGTATATCCTTTAGCTGACGGTTTGTAACATGTGTGTAAATTTGTGTGGTAGAAACACTTGAGTGACCTAGAAGTTCTTGGACTTCTCGCAAATCCGCACCTTCAGATAAAAGCCCAGTTGCGTAAGTGTGTCTTAAGGTATGTGGCGTAGCATCTATCGATATACCTGATCTTTTAACATATTTTTTAATAAGTCTTTGGATACTTCTTGGGGTAATTCTCAAAGATTCGCCATCAAAGTCATTTTCCTGCATTTTCTTACCGGAGTATCTTATAAACAAAGGTATAAAAGGGTCGGCCCGAGTTCCTAAGTATCTCTTTAACCACTTTATAGCTTCGGGAGATAGATAAACTGTGCGTGCTTTTCTTCCTTTACCTAAAACAGTAAACTCACCTGTGTCAAAATTTACCTCATCACGATTTAACGCAACAAGCTCGGAAACACGAAGGCCCGTACTATATAAAGTTTCAATTATTGCCTTATCCCGAACCCCCGACTTTTTATCTAAATTTTGTACTTCAAACAATTTTTTCATTTGCCCTGTATTTAAAAATTTTGGAATTCTATCTTCAGATTTTCCTAATATTATTTTTTCGGGTGATAGTATTTCCAGACCTTTTTCCACGACCAAATATCTTAAAAACGCCCTTAGTGCGACAAGGAATGTCTTTTGCGTAGACCTTTTATATTCCTGATTCGACTTTGAACTCATTCTTCGATTAAGGTAAATTCTATATTTCTTTACCAAGTCATCGTCTATGTCACCAAGTGTAAAGGCGTCTTTTTTCAAGTAATCTCGTGACCATTGAGAAAAATCAGTAAGATAAAAGTGATACATTCTTATGGTATTCTGCGACAAATTTTTTTCAATCTCACAATACTCAAGATAATCTAAAATAACATCATCAAGGTTTGAAGAAATTTTTATGTTAGACATGTAATGGAATTATACGACATGTGTAAAATTTTTAAAATGAAAATAACGGAATAATTTTATAATTAGTATGTCTTTATGAATTTTCTATAGAAAAACTAAAAAACTCAATCTAACCTAACTTAAAATAATTCAACCAAGGTTATCTGTATCGTTATATCAACGTAAATACCATACTTAGACGATAAAAGTAACGTCAATTTATTAAAAACGCCTTAAAATCGATTATAGGAGCAAATCGCTTTATTTGTTGTTATAACAATGTTTTTAAGGTTTGGGAAGGGTAGATATGAAATAAATAGAAGGGGCGGGGAGTGTCTGGACAAAATGCGGGGAAATGATATTTAGGGAAGCGGTAATTAAAATAAAAAGAAAGAATAAAAATATATACATTTAATAGAGAAGTGAATGCAAATATTTACTGTATTTATTTCAAATAATAATTCACATAAATATAAGAATAAATTTTAGAGGGAATTTTGGAAATAGGGATGCTCGAAACTCAACACAGGATACGTCGTATAATGTATGTTTAACGACTTCTTGTTAGGGGTAAGGCTGTTTTTATCAAATAAGGCCTAATGAGGACAATGGAGACTGTCGAAGAGGGGAAGTGGAATAAACGCACGTGAATTAATTAATGTTATTCTCTGTTTTTTAATTTATTTATTTAATTTAATTATTATTTATTTTCACGCACTTGAGACAACACATCTCTTTATTTCCTCTTAATTTACACATTAACGCACGATGAGTTATCCACATCCCCTACTCCGAGAATGTATGACAATCTTACAGATTATTAGTATGACAATCTTACTGCTTAGATATATGACAATTCTACAGAGGAATTTCTGATATTAAGTTATGTTAAATACTATAGGACCTATAGTATTATCACTTGCGCCTATAGTGTGACAACAGTGTTCCAACGTATGTTGGTATATCCCTATTTCACTTCCCCACTATTTGCTTATATAACAACAATACAAAGCATTAAGTAATTTTAATGATTAAAATAAAAATAAAAATAATTAAGGTTTAAAAAATATAAGTAATATTAAAAAAACAACTGTTATCAATAAATGCCTGATAATAATTCTTCGGGATATTTCATTTTTTAGATGTGCTGATATGTAATTTAAAACGAACAGAAGAACGGATGAAGTAAACAAGGCTCTCAAAAAGTCCTCTGAAGGGAAAAAGGAAACTCCCAAGGAAGTAACAAATACAATGAAAAAAGACAAGAAACAAATGTAAAACTTCTCCCCCTCCCCTACCTTTTTTGCATCAGGTTCAAATCTATAAACCCATAATTGGTAGTAAGTAAATAAAAAAGATATTAATGAAATGATTAATGAATGAGTAAATGTAACTATATTTAATTTAAATATGCCCGCAAAAAGAGGTATGGCTACAATTACCTGAAGTATCTGACTCCAAGTCACTGCTACCCTGTAAAGAGGTATTATCTCTTCCCTATCACTTACCACTAGAAAGATATTATCTGCAAGAGAAACTAAATAATACATACCTGAAAAAAAAGCCACTACAAAAATTTTAAAAACCGACCCCAAGTTCGGATAAAATTTTAAGGACAAGACACCACCCGAAATTACTCCAAGGGGCATTATTACACTGTAGATAAAATTTTCCTTTGTTATACCCGTTGAGTGTGCTATTAAAGATCCAGATACTACTAAAATTAATGATAACAAGGCTAACTTTATCCCTTCTAAGTCAAATAGATTCTGTGTAGTGATGTAAATGAATATTCCGACAAGGACTGATTGAATAAAATATTTATTTTTCTTAGCTAGTTCAATTTTAATAGGTTTGAACATACTACTTTTTTTTCGGACAGGGTTCTTCTAATACTTTTTTAACATAACATAAAGCCATAGCTACTGCATCATTAGCATCATCCGATTTTATTTTATCTTTCAATTTAAATGTCTTTTTAACGGCTTCTTGCATTACTTTCTTATCGGATCTGCCATACCCGGTTAAAGCTAACTTTGCTTCAAGAGCTGTATATTCGCTTACTTTTACTTTCTTCTTAGCGGCACTAAGCATACTTATACCCCTTGCTTGGCCAACTGCGATAGCTGTCTTGGCATTAGTATTGAAGAAAAGTTTTTCTATAACCATCAAATCGGGTTTAAATTTGACAAGTATATCGCTTAAACTATCATATAAAAACTTAAGTCTATTTTGGGGTTCCAAATCGGGGTGAGTAATAAGTACGTTACTTTCCAGAAGACTGACTTTTTTTCCTCTATCATCAACCTTTATTATCCCGTAACCCATTTTAGCTGTACCCGGGTCTATTCCAATTATTATCATTCTTCGGGTAGTTGAAAATTTACAAATACATCCTGAACGTCATCATTATCATCAAGCTCGTCTAATATTCCTTCCAAACTTTTTGCCGCTGAAGAATCAACCTCGATAGTGTAACTCGGATTATCTGGATCCGGTGAGAAGATATACGCAGTGCTTCCTAAACCACCTAAAGAACCCCCGTGTTTACTGAATATATTTCTCACTTCAGCCACAGTTCTATTTATGTTGTCTGTCAAAGCTTTAATATAGAAAGCCTCTCCGTTAGGTCCAAAACCTTCGTAGATAGTCTCAAAAAAACTAACCGAACCACCCTGACCCGAGCCTTTATCTATTGCCCTGTCTATGTTTTCCTTAGGCATTCTTGCTTCTTTTGCGCGCTCAACTGCAAGCCTTAAAGTAGGATTTGAATCTACGTCAGCACCATTTTTTGCTGCAACTGATATTAACCTACTCATTTTTGAAAATATTTTGCTTTTCTTAGCATCCGTAACTTCTTTTTTTCTTTTTATATTGGCCCATTTTGAATGTCCTGACATAGAAGATATATTAGCACACTTTAATTACTTTTTATTCAAAAATATTATTAACTTTTTAGAAATCGCTTATTGACAAATTTTTATATTTTTATATGCTATCACTTATGAGTTTTAGCCTAGCAGTACTAACAAAAAAGGCTATTGAGGCGTCATTAAAGCAAAAATGGGCCGAAGCAATAAGCTTAAATTCCGATATATTAAAAGCATATCCCAATAATATTGATGCAAAAATCAGACTTGGAAGGTGTTATCTTCAAACAAAGGATTTTACAAAGGCTAAGAAAATGTTCAAAGAGGTTTTAGAGAAAGACCCAATAAACTCCATCGCCTTAAAAAATTATGATCTAGCGAAAAATCAAAAAACTGAATGTAATGGAAATGGAACCAAATTAAGTACAAAAGCTCTGTTAAAAGAGCCGGGAACCTCTTGTGAAGCAGTATTCCAAGTAATTTCTAAAAATGTTAAAAAAGGCGATATTACCTCAGGTGAGGAACTACCTGTAAAGATAAAAAAGAATAAAGTGGAGATTTATTTTGATAGAAAGAAAAAATCAATCCTAATTGGTGAAATTACAGATGAGTATATTGCTCAAAGATTAACGTGCGCTGTAGAAAAGCATTCTAATATCAAGGTTACTTACATAAAATGGGACGACAAAGATATTACTGTTTTAATAAAAACATCTGTACCTATCTTTAAACCTGATAAAGTAGAGATTAGACCCTATTTGAGAAAAGGCACTATAGAAGAACCCGAAATGGAAATCGAAATAGAAAGTGAAGAGGAAATTGAATAAATAATTACCTCAGATCGTCGTCTCCCATTATATTATCAATATATTCCGTTTTTGGTTTTTCTTTCTTATTTAAGGGCTTTTCTACATTTTTAACTATAATTTCTTTTTCGTCCTGCTCTTTTTTTACAAATTTCGTACTTTTATCGCCATGGCTGATAGGACCGGAAGGTTTTTTTACAATTTGTTTATCTTTTATAGGTTTTTTAACTGTACTGACTTTTAAATTAGTTTTTTCATTTAATTCCTTAACTTCTGGTCGAACATGTACGCTTGATTCTTTATTTTCATTAAAAACCCTTTCTAATGAGGCAAAAGGTACCTTGAGATTTTGTGCGGGAATTAAGGCAGACGCTCTGTTGTTTAACTCTGCTTTATGATACTCTGCAGAAGCATCCGATATCTTGTAAGTACCAATATCTGTCAATAAATACCACTTCCCTTCCTTCTTTGTTAAAACACCTTCAACAGTCTTCCTCTCTACCCTATCTATTTGTTTAAAAATCTGTCTTCCTGAATCTGTAAATACTTTTAAAATATCTCCATAAACGAGTTTAGATTTTGCAGCGTAGTTTGAAGGAACCTCTGTTTTTCTTCCATCTTGAGCTATTAGGTTC
>ERZ795044.4190-NODE-4190-length-11899-cov-6.537994_pt1 | contig 11899 bp, 10 predicted proteins | sample MGYA00375128_ERZ795044 | MGnify/ENA primary metagenome ERZ795044 (study PRJEB30173, sample SAMN05720213) | anaerobic digester metagenome | isolation source: active sludge of municipal wastewater-treating anaerobic digesters | place: USA | collected 2014-12-22 ... | reverse complement strand
GCTGCTCTCTAGGCCAGACGCCTGCTGACGGGTATCGTCTGGCATCGCAGGGCCATTGCTGCCGTCGAACATGCCGGGCTTGCCGATCCAGACGGCCTGGCCGTTGACATTGCCTTTGACGCCTTTGCCGGTGATGCCTTCGACTGCTTCCCCTTTCAGCTTGTCGCTGCGCGGAATGCGTTCAAGACCGTCCCTAACGACAGCCGCGGCAAGCGGGTGATCACTCAACTCCTCAATCGCGATGGCGTAGCTCAGGAGCTCCACCTCGCTGACGCCATTCAGGGGTACAACATCAGTTAGACGCGGCTTGCCTTCGGTCAGCGTACCTGTCTTGTCGAAAGCGATCGCTTTCAGGGTGCCGAGGTTCTCAAGCGGTCCGCCTCCCTTGATGAGAACGCCGCCTCGGCCCGCGCGTGCGATGCCACTCAGCACAGCGCTGGGCACTGAAATGGCCAGCGCACACGGACTTGCCGCCACCAAGACAGCCATGGCGCGATAGAAGCTTTGCTGGAAGGTCTCGTCCAGAACCAGCCAGCCAAACATCAGCATGACGACGCCGATGAGCACGCATGGAACAAAGACGCGTTCGAGCTTGTCGGTGAACTGCTGTGTCGGCGAGCGTTGTGCTTGGGCCTCCGCGACAAGCTTTACAACACGCGCGAGCGTCGATTCCTGCGCCAGACGCGAAACATGGACTTCGATGGCGCCAGGGCCGTTGATCGTTCCAGCAAATACCTTCGACTCGGCACTTGCCTTGGCAAATGCGTCCGCAGCCGATGCATCACCTTTGAAGGGACGCTTGTCGACTGGGACACTCTCGCCTGTTACAGGCGACTGATCCACACTCGTCTCGCCCAGCGTCACAAGGCCGTCCGCGGGAAGGCGCTCGTTCGGTTTAACAATCACGATGTCGCCGACCACCAAAGCTTCGATCGCAATCTGTTCCGACCCGCGCTCACGCTTCACCAAAGCGAATTTCGGAGCCAGCTTGCCAAGCGCTTCGATCGCGCGCTTGGCGCGGCCCATCGCATAGCCTTCGAGGGCGTGACCGATACTGAAAAGCGCCAGCAACAGCGCGCCTTCAGACCAATGGCCGAGTATTGCCGCGCCAACGGCCGCGGCAATCATTAGCGTGTCGATCTGGAACTTGCCGCGCTTGAGGTTCTCGATGGCCTCGCGGACCGCAAAGCTACCGCCGAAGAAGTATGCGGCTACATAAGAGACGATAGCTGCCTCCTTCGACCACTGGGACTCGACGATCCAGCCAATAGTGAGGGCAACGACTGACAGTATGGCGAAGATCAGTTCGCTACGTTCGCCGAATGGCCCGCCATGATTGTGACTGCCGTCCTCGGCATGCGGCTTTGCTTCATGATCATGGGACTTGTGATCATCCATTGGATGGCTCGCTTTCACGTTTTGCATCGCGAAGAATTTCAAAGCCGCCGAAGACTGCAACGGCAGCTACGACGAGCCCGACGACGACGTCCGGAATCCAGGAGCCGGTCCACATCACGAGAGCGCCCGCGATGAGGATGCCTCCGTTTGAGAAGAAGTCGTTGACGCTGAATGTTTGCGCGGCACGTAGATTCACGTCGTCGGTCTTGAGTGGCTTCAGCAGCCGCAGGCAGATCAGGTTTACGACAGCGGCAAACGTTGCCATCGCCATCATAGTCACGCCGGCAGGTTCGGGACCGAAGAAGGGCCGACGCAGCGCATCGAAAAGCACCCCGATCGCAAAGATCACGAGCATGATGCCAGAGAGTCTTGCGGCGCTCCGCTTTAATTTACCGGAACCGCCGACCGCTAGCACGCTGATCGCATAGACGATCGTGTCTGATAGATTGTCGACCGCATTGGCAATCAAGGCACTGGAGTCTGCGACCAAGCCCGCAGTTCCCAAAGTAATAAACAGCAGGAGGTTCAGCGCGAAGACGATCAGAAGCGTGCGCTTCTGTCTGTCCGTATTCACGCTTTTGCCTCCTGCTGTCATGGCTCTTCCCTACTCCGCGTGCTGCAGGGCAGGTTCGACGGCAGGCTCGGCCGACGGCTTGGGCTTGCGCTTGAGCACGAGCTTGCAGATTGCCGGCAGGACGAACAACGTCAGGGCGGTTGCGGTGATCAGGCCGCCGATGACGACGGTCGCTAACGGTCGCTGCACTTCAGCGCCCGTCTCCGTCGCAAGCGCCATGGGCACGAACCCAATGGCGGCGACGAGCGCCGTCATCAGAACGGGGCGGTAACGCTCGATAGCGCCTTCGGTGATGGCGTCATCCAGCGGCATACCGGCATCCAGGCGTTTGCGAATGCTCGTCATCATCACAAGGCCGTTGAGAACCGCCACGCCCGAGAGCGCAATGAAGCCAACAGCAGCCGAGATCGAGAACGGCAAACCACGTAGAACGAGAGCAAAGACGCCCCCTGCCAAAGCCAGCGGCACCGCCGAGAACACGGCAAGCGCGGGCGCAATGCCGCCTAGAGCCATGTAGAGCAGCACCAGAATCAGCGCAAAGCAGATCGGGACCACAATTGACAGACGCGCCGTCGCCGCCTGCAGGTTTTCGAACTGTCCACCCCACTGGATGTAAGCGCCCGAAGGCAGTTTGACCTGCGCCACCTTGGACTGTGCCTCGGTGACAAAGCTGCCGAGATCGCGGCCACGGATGTTCGCCTGGATCACGACCCGTCGCTTGCCGTTCTCGCGGCTGATCTGGTTGAGGCCCTCGGTGAACGAGAACTCGGCCAGAGCACGCAGCGGCACGCTAAGGCGCGGTTGTCCGTCAACAGCCGGGAGCATGACGGGAAGGGCGCCGATAGCGTCGACATTGTTGCGCAGGAGGTCAGACACCCGCACCACGATCTCAAACCGTCGATCGCCTTCGAACACCAGGCCAGCCTCACGGCCGCCCAGCGCCGAAGCCACCGCATCCGCCACCTCCTCGATTGTCAGGCCGTAGCGAGCGATGGCATCGCGGTTGAACCGAACGTCGAGAACCGGGAAGCCCTGTGTTTGCTCAACCTTCACGTCGGCGGAACCGCTGATCGACTGCAACGTCGTCGCGATTTGCCCGGCGACCGGGCCAAGCGCGTCGAGATCATCGCCGTAGAGTTTGACGGCAACGTCCGAGCGGACGCCGGAGATCAGCTCGTTGAAGCGAAGTTCGATGGGCTGGCTGAACTCAAACGCGTTGCCGACTTCGCCCGAGATTGCTTTCTCGATCTTGGCGACGAGTTGCTCCTTGGTCATCGACTTGTCCGGCCACTCCTCCTTCGGCTTCACAATGACAAAGCCGTCCGAGATGTTGACCGGCATTGGATCCGCGGCGACCTCTGCCGTACCCGTCTTGGACATGACCCGTTCGACTTCAGGCAACGCCTTGACCGCGTGCTCGACGCGCTTCTGCATGTCGATCGACTGGTCGAGCGACGTTGACGGGATGCGCAGCGCCTGGACCGCAAGGTCCTTCTCGTCCAGCTGCGGCGTAAACTCCTGTCCCAGCGTGGTGAAGAAGAAGGCAGCGACAGCAAAGATGGCCGCTCCAACTCCGATGACCGGAATTGGCGCCTTGACCGCCGAGCGCAGCAGCGGCGCATAGCGCGCCTTGCTTATGCGCACCATAGGCACTTCCTTCTCAGAAACCTTGCCGCTGATCAGGATCGCCACCATCGCAGGCACAAAGGTCAGCGAGAGAACGAAGGCGCCAGCCAACGCCAGCATGACCGTGATGGCCATCGGCGCGAACAGTTTGCCTTCAACACCCGTGAACGCCAGCAGAGGTGCGTAGACAAGGAAGATAATCGCCTGACCAAAAACTGTCGGTTGGATCATCTCCTTCGACGCCTCGGTGACCTCGAAGAGCCGCTCCTGAAGTGACAGCAGCCTGCCCTCATGGTGCTGGCGCTCAGCCAGCCGTCGCAGGCAGTTCTCGACGATAATAACGGCGCCATCGACGATCAGACCGAAGTCCAGGGCGCCCAGGCTCATCAGGTTGCCCGAGACATGCAGCTCGTTCATGCCGATTGCCGTCATCAGCATGGAGAGTGGTATGACCATACCGGTGATCATCGCAGCCCGGAAGTTTCCGAGCATGACGAATAGAATTACGACGACGAACAATGCGCCTTCGGCGAGGTTCTTCTCGACGGTGGAGATTGTAGCGCTGACCAGCTTGGCGCGATCATAGGCGACGTTTGCTTGGACGCCCTCCGGCAGCGACTTTGCAACCTCATCCAAGCGCGCCCCAACATCCGATGCAACGGTTCGGCTGTTGGCGCCCGTCAGCATGAAGGCTGTCCCAATCACCACCTCCTCGCCGTTCTTGGTAGCGGCTCCGGTCCGGAGACCGCCACCAACTTTCACCTCGGCAAGATCCTGAACCGAAACAGGTACGCCTTGGCGGTTGGCAACCACTGCACGGCGAATCTCGTCTAGCGTTCGAACCCGAGCATCTGCTCTGATGAGGAATGACTCGCCGCCCCGCTGGAGGAAGTTTGCGCCTACCGAGAGGTTGGAGCTCTCCAGCGCTGTCGCCAAGTCCGAGAATGAAACACCAAACGCGGCGAGCTTGGCCGGGTCCGGCTCAACGACGAATTGCTTCTCGTAACCGCCAATTGAGTCGATGCCGGCAACGTTCGTAATGGCCCGCATCTGCGGACGAATGATCCAGTCCTGAACTGTGCGCAGGTAGGCCCCGCGAGACACATCATCGGTCAGCTGCTCGCCTTCGCTGGTGAGGAAGCTGCCATCGCTCTGCCAACCGGGTTTGCCATCGTTTTCCGGGCCAGCCTTGGGATCAAGGGGCGCGTATTCCACAGTCCACATGAAGATGTCCCCGAGGCCCGTCGTGATCGGGCCGATCATCGGCTGGACGCCTTCGGGCAAGGAATCACGTGACTGCGTTAGCCGTTCCGTGACCTGCTGACGCGCAAAGTAGATGTCGGTATTCTCGGCGAATACAGCGGTCACCTGGCTGAAGCCGTTACGCGACAGCGAGCGCGTGCTCTGCAGTCCGGGAATTCCAGAAAGAGCAGTCTCGACTGGGAACGTCACACGCTTCTCGATTTCCAGCGGCGCCAGCTCCGGTGCAGATGTATTGATTTGTACCTGCTTGTTTGTGATGTCCGGTACGGCATCGATGGGAAGCTTGATTAAGTTGAACACGCCGAAGGCAGCCACAAGCAGCGTCGCGAAGACGACGAAGTAGCGGGCGCGCACGGATAGGGAGAGGATCCTGGCAATCATGTCTGGGTGCTCTGTGTCTGGTTGATTGCTGGACTAGTGGTCATGACCGGCGTCGCCCTTGCCGAGTTCGGCCTTGAGGACGAATGCTTTAAGACCCGCGACAACCGATCCGGGCTTGAGCCCTTCTACAATCTCTATGCGGCCACCGCCGCGCTGCCCCGTCTTCACAGGCGTCGCCATGAAGCCATCATTGGTGCGAACGAAAACAACATCTCGTCCTTCGACGTTCTGAACTGCTTCCTCAGGCAGAACGAAACCTGACGTCCCTGCTCCCTGTGTCGACGCCGGCCGGATCAAAGCGCGCGCGAACTGACCCGGCTGAAGCGTCTCGCTCTTCTCCGTCACTTCGAGAACGACAGTCGCTGCGCGGCTAGCGGCATCGACAGACGGAGTTACCGATCGCACCTTGGCGGCCAGCAACTGCCCGTTGCTCTCGATTGAAGCCTGATCACCAGGGCGCACGCGCTGCGCGTCGAGAACGGGCACGGCCGCTTCTATTTGGATTTTAGATGGATCAGAAATCCGGAAGAGTTCAGTCTCCGGTGACACATAGGCGCCTAGCTTGGCAGCCGCTGTCACTGACGTAATCCGGCCGTTGATCTGACTCGCAATCGCGACGGACTGGCCGTCGCTTGTTACACGCGCAGCACGCGCGGACGATTCACTACGACGGTACTCGGCTTCGGCCTGCGCCAACTCGGATTGAGCTCTCTCCAAGTCCTGACGGGATGTGATCTTCGAATCGAAGAGTGTCTTCTCACGCTCGAAGCTTGTGCGCGCGAGATCGAGACGCGATTTGGCGCTGGTCAAGGAAGCCGATAGCGCGGAGGCGTCCGGGCTCAGGACGACAGCAACAGTCTCGCCACGGCTGACCGGGTCGCCGAGACGCTTGCGAATATCTGTAATCGCGCCAGATGCGCGCGCGGTCAGGATGGCTTCACCAGTTGGCGATGCAGCAACCGTCGCTTGCGCCGTGATCTCCGCGCCAAGGCTCCCGGGAGCAATGGTGATCAGACCGATACCGGCCATTTCGATGGCCTTTTCGTCGATATCGACTTCGCCCTCGGCATGTTCTTCCCCGCCCTCTTCAGCGTGGCCGCCTTCCTCACCTGCGTGTTCGTCGTGATCGGCAACCTGTGTCGCCGTCGCGCCAAGTTCGGCTGCGTGCTGCTCGGGCGTCTCGCCCAGGTGGCTGGGATGACCACCGCTGAGAAGCAGACCGGCGGTTAGCCCCACGCCAGCGATGACAATCGCCGCGCCGCCTATCATCAGTTGTTTCTTAGAGAACGTCATTGTCGTTGCTTTCTTGAGAGGTCGTCGCCTGCACGGCGCGGAATGCGTATTCGGGGAGAAGCGGAGAGGCTGTGCAGGTCATCGAGCGTTCGCTCGGATGAGAGCCGCCGCTGCCTTCGCACGCGCAAGACGCGCTTCGATCGCGGCCGTCCGGATGCTGGAGAAGGCATCTTCCGCATCGAGAACGTCGATCAGTTGGAAGCGGCCGGCCTCGTAGCCGATCTGGGCCAGGTTCAATGCTTCTTCGGCCTGACGGACCGCCTGGTTCTCCAGAGCCGCGGCCCGTGAGTCTGCAGCTTCAAACGCGGATCGCGCGTCGTTAAGTTTGCGAACTGCATCGATCAGCGTGACATTCAGCTGAAGCTCTGATGCACGGTCGTCGGCGCGCGCTGCCGCGATCGCCCCGCCATTCATGTTCTGGATCGGTATCGGGACGCTGACGCCTGCAACCCAAGCGCTTTCTTTAGTCGCTTCGAACCGCCGGTAGCCAGCGTTCACCGTGACATCGACCCAAGCGTTTGCCTTCTGAAGCCGCAGAGCAGCTTCCGTAGCCTCGTGTTCGGCAACGGCGACCTGATAGTCGAGCGTGTCAGTCGGGGCGGTGTTGAGAGCGTCGTTCTCGCGTCGGAATTCCCAAGGTCCCATCGCGTCGACTAAGTCCTGCGAACCGCCCCAGAGCGCCGCCAACGCGCGTTGCGCAGCCCCTAGCTCAGCGGTTGCGATGTTGAGTTGGGCTTGAGCCGCTGCCTGTTGAGCTTGCGCACGAAGTAAACGTAGGGGCGGCTCGCGGCCCGCATCGACCAGCGACTGCGCTACGCTCGAAAGCCGGTTGGCGCGGTCAGCCGAAGTCCGCGCTAGTTCTAGGAGCTCTTCAGCCGCAGACAGGTCCGCGAAACGGTCTCGTACGGCGAAATCGAGATCTGCGCGCGTGATGCGCGAGCGCACAACAACGGCGTCAGCTTCGCGGCCGGCGGTATCGCGCCGTGCCTCGCGTTTGCCGCCAAGCTCAATCTGCTGGGACAAGCCAATGGTCGATTCGGCGCCATCCATCCCGCGCAGTGCGCCTTTGCCCGAGAAGTTCTCGACATTGTAGCTGAGTTCAGGGTTGATCCCTGCCCCCGCCTGCCTCTGGCGGCCGCGCGCGGCGTCGACCTGCGCATCAGCAATGCCGACAGACGGCGAACTAGCGCTGGCAAGCTCCAGGGCTTCCGCAAGCGTCATTGGTTTCGGCGCGGTCTGCGCCCACGCGGCCCCGGCCGGAAGCATTGCCGCCAGCGCCCACGCGAGCGCCATGCGTCCGCAGACGCGATTAATCGAAGACATAGGGAGTCCCTGAAATCAGAGTGTCAGAACTGCGCGCACGAATGCGCGCACGGTTTCACTTTGACTCAGGCTTTGGGCGGGCGTTCGAGGCCGCCGGAAACGTGCTGTAGCACGGCGGTAGGCATGGCGGGCTGCATGCCAGCAGACGCTTCAATGAAAACGGGCGATGCCGCAGTCTCGCTCTTAAACGGCGTCGAATGGTGGCAATGCCCATGAATGCAATGCTGCGCGTCGCCGCCCGATTGGGAATCGTGAGCAACCCCGTCTGCAGCCTTCACAGTGGTTGCATTAGATGCCGCGTCGGCGGTCTCAACAGCAAAGGCTGTTTCACCGCCACACGTCGCAGCCTCGGCGAGCGGCACGCCAACAAGCAGGATCGCGGCAAGCGCGACACGCGCCAACCCCAACACCGCTTGAATGATCGATCCGAATGCCATCGCTACGTCAGATAGTGAGTGATGATGCCTCGATCTACCCCGGACTTCTTAAGCGCGCTATAAGGTAGAGTGACGCGGCTGATCAAATCGCCGCAATAATTCAAGATACTAGAGGTGATGTTATAGCGAAACTCTCGTCGCTGTCTGGAGTTCGTTTACGGTAAAATCCAAGAGCCAGCAGGTTCATGTCGACTTTCCAGCAATGCGCTCCCTCGAGTTGATCTTCTCCGGCATCCAGTTGCGCAATGATCAACGTGGCGACAACGCGCCAATGATCCTGCACTCCGCGATCGTCCCGCGCTGACACTGACCGAGCAGATCATTCAGTTCTCGACGCAACGCCTTCAAATCCGAAATCTTGCGGTCGATCTCCGCCACATGGTCGCGCGCCATCGCGTCGACGCCGCAGCAATCATTGTCCTTGTGATCCGCCAGCCCTAACAACGCGCGCACCTGATCCAGCGGGAAACCAAGATCGCGCGCCCGCCGGATGAAGCTCAGGCGCGCCAGATGATCGCCCGTGTAAGCGCGATAATTTCCCGCTGTACGTCCCGGCTCGGGCAACAGGCCGATACGCTCGTAATAGCGCACCGTCTCCACTTTTGTCTCCGTGGCCTCAGCCAAAGCCCCGATGGAATAGCTGTCCGGCATTGCTTGACCCTGTAGCGACTACAGGGTGCAGATTGGCCCGACCTGCTGATTTGTCGAGAGCTGAAATCATGGCCGGCTGCTGCGAACACGATACCTGCGCAAGCAATGCGACCGCAAAGGTCGATCCCGTATGGCGGCGCGCTCTGTGGATCGCACTGATCGTCAACGCCACCATGTTCGCGGCAGAGATCGCAGCCGGCTTCGCAGCGGACTCATCCGCCCTGCAGGCAGATGCGCTCGACTTCCTCGGCGACAGCGCCAACTACGCCATCAGCCTTGGCGTTGCCGGTATGGGTCTGGCGATCCGCTCGCGCACGGCTCTTTTCAAAGGCGCGACCCTGTTGCTGCTCGGCGCGTGGGTCGTCGGAAGCGCCGGCTGGCGCGCCGTCACGGGCGGCGATGTTCCTCAGGCTGAAGTCATGGGCATTGTCGGCTTTGCCGCGCTTGGCGCTAACGTCGCCGTCGCGCTGCTGCTGCTCCGCTTCCGCCGGGGCGATGCCGATATGCGTTCGGTCTGGATTTGCTCGCGCAACGACGCCATCGGAAATGTCGCCGTCATGCTCGCCGCGCTTGGCGTCTTTGGCACCGGAACGCTCTGGCCGGATGTGATCGTCGCCGTCGTCATGGCAACACTCGCGATCACGGGCGGCTGGACCATTGTCCAGCAAGCCAGGGCTGAGATGAGAGCGATAACAAAGGCTCCATCAGTCGTTCCGGCGGAGTAAAGCGCGCCACAGCCGAGTGTCCGTTTTGCGCCGGTAGCGAACATACGCCTCGAAGGACATGGGTAAGTCCGTTTCCGGGGCTTTCCGGCCCTTTCCATGTCGGTTCCAGCCACGAGATCGTGTGCTTGATCAAACAGATAGCAATTGGATCTGCTTTGGTCGCGATATGGCTGCCAGCGTTGGCTGGCCTTTCTGTGCAGTTACCCTAGTAAATCTGCGAGCTTGGTCACTGATTTGCCGGTCACAGCCTGAGTTATAAGGCTCCCTTCCAATCAGGATCAGTCCAGGGCCACGGTCCGGGCAGAAGTTCACGCAATACGCCTTGCTCGAAAATAACCCGCATGTAGCCCCTCGGCGCCGTCACCATGGTTCGATATGAGTTCACAAACGGGAGCCATTCTACCCTTTCAAGGGCGGGCGCTGTGAGACATCCAGACCTGGCCTCCGGCGCGAAAACCATCGAACGGAAAAAGACGAAGCGCGCGCCCGTGCGTGAGCCTGTCGGCCACTGGCGCAATCGCTGGGAAGTGCCGAAGAAATACGAGGCGCTGGCGCGCGAACAGGGCGCGCTGCCGCTCGGCGACGGCACGTGGCTCGGCTACCGCCGCTTCGCCACCGAGAAGGACGCGGAAGCCCACGCGCACCAGTTCATCGAATACAACATGACCAATTTCGGCATCCGCTATCGCGGCACGGAATACTTCCCGGAATATTGAGCACGGCGCGCAACGCCGCCCCTTCGCTTCCCGCGCCCGACACGTGCTTAGACGCCCTCCGCCACGGATCAGACAGGCGTCGCCGTTGGGCGGGCCGGCATCTGCATCAGGTTCACGAAGGACATGGCGACCTCGCCCGTTTGGTTGGTAACCGTCATCTTGATTCTGACGGTCCCCCGGTCGGGCTTGGACTTCGAACGTTCAACCTCGATGATTTCACGGCGGATCGTGAGTGTGTCCCCAGGACGAACCGGCCGCAGCCATTGAAGCTGGTCGATGCTGAGCCCTAGCAACGGCGTGTCTCCAAACGTGCGCGCATCAACAAAGTCACGCATAACCAGCGCCGCCACATGCCACCCGCTGGCGATGATGCCCCCGAAGCGGCTTTTCGCTGCAGATTGGGGGTCCATGTGCATGGGCTGCGGGTCATACTCGGCTGCGAACCGGATGATCGCTTCCTCGGTCACTGTAATCGGGCCACCCGCCCACGCATCGCCCACGCGCACGTCGTCCAGATAAACCGACTTCTTCACACTGCACTCCTGTTGTGCGCGGACGAACCACGTCGCATTTGTCACGGTCGCGAAGCCCGATGGGCATGTGCGGGAACCTGCAACAGATTTGCCCCGCTCGGTCAACGCAAACAAAAACCCCGCCGGTTGCCCGGCGGGGTTCTGCATGTCTGGATCAGCCGGAGCCTAGTGAGACGCGCCCTGCTGGGTCATCTCGGCCGTGGCTGCGTCGACCTTCGGAGCAGCGAGAGCGCCGCTGGCGCGCATCTTCTGCATCATCTGCATGGCGGTGTTCATTTCAGACTTGCTAAGCGCGCCGTCCTTGTCGGCATCGACCATCGGCAAGTACTGCACAACCGGCTTGAAGCGCGGATCGTTACGGAACTCTTCCTTGGTCAGCTTGCCGTCGATGTTGTCGTCGAGCGCGCCGAACACGACGTTGCGCTGAAGCTCGTCGAACCATTCGTCATGACGGTTCGTCGCCGTTTCACCCTTGAAGCGGAAGCGCGCGAAGGTGAACAGCATCTCTTCCGAGGTCTGCTCGCCGAAGGTCACGTGCTTCTTCGGATCAGGGTTCGACTTGTTCAGGTCCGAGTTGTCGTAAACGTAGTCAGCGATCAGCAGCGAGCCCTTCGGAACTTCGAGCAGGTTCTCGAAGTGGAATTCGCGCTGCCACGAGAAGTCATAGCGCGGCTGGTTCAGCAGCACCTTCTCCGAACCATCCGGGTAACGGATGCGAAGCTTGGTGGAATAGCAGCGCGAGTGGCAGTGCGGCTGCACGCCGAAGATCTGCGCATCATGCGGGAACTCGATATAGGCGGTTTCCGGGTGACGCTCCGCGCCCGCCGGAATCTCCAGCGAGAAGTCGGTGATGCTGGCCTGACGCATCATGTAGGTCGGCTGTTCCTTGTAGAAGTAATACCCGACTTCCATCTTGTCCGTGACCGGCTTGCCGACCGGGGTGTAGTGCATCTGGTAAGCGAACGAGCCGCCCGGCGGC